>Ga0210057_1003924_pt1 | contig 20127 bp, 18 predicted proteins | sample CryGeyCG2114_010_2_FD_183968 | JGI IMG/M metagenome (GOLD analysis project Ga0210057, IMG submission 183968) | Groundwater microbial communities from aquifer - Crystal Geyser CG10_big_fil_rev_8/21/14_0.10 (SPAdes) (version 2) | ecosystem: Environmental > Aquatic > Deep subsurface > Groundwater ...
TCTCCCGTTTGCCGGTCCCCCCGAAGGGGTCCCTCGACTTGCATGCCTTAGACATGCCGCCAGCGTTCATCCTGAGCCAGGATCAAACTCTCTGTTAAAAGTAATAATTAAATTACAGTTTTTTGTACCCGGATTAGGTACATGTTGTATTTATACTCCCAATCAAATTGAGAGTTTCAATGTTTTGAATAGACGACTTCCTGCTACTATGCAGTAGTCGATAACCCTTCATATTTAAATTATGATAGGGTTTAATAATAGGTTATAAGTTTTCAACGGACACAGCTTTATATAAGCTTACACAAGCTGTATATGGATGACACAAATTAATTTGTACCATTCATATAAATCTTGCGTTTGAGTTTTAAAAAACAGGGATCTCATCAAGAAATCACTGTTTACTGCCAGTTTCCATCAATAGATAGACTTGGCAATTATTTACAGTTGTAGAGAATACATTATTGTATTATTTTTTGAAGACCTTTTAGTTTTATTCTCAAGTATTTATATATTACTACATATACAAATATCTGTCAAGTATTATTTTAATATATATAAAATTATCTTTCAAGGAGTAATTTTTGTTTAAAATTACACATTTTTTATAAATATAGAAAAATAGTATTTTAATCCTATTTTATAGCTTAATTTTTTAGTTTGTTTAAAAATATTAAGGAGGGTATTATATAATTATTATGATTACCAAGACTTTAATAAAAAAATCCTTATCAAAATATAAATTAGGTAAGATTATATATATACTGCCAGTAGAAACAAGTGGCAATATCGCTTTTTTGATTATTACAAAAAATAAGCAATATTTTTTACGGCTTTCTCCATTAGGTATTATTAGACAAAGAAGTAAATCTGAAATATTGGCAGAAATAGATTTTTTACACTTTTTAAAACAAGCTAATTTTCCAGTTATTTTACCATTAATTAATAATAAGAATGAAGAGCTAATTTCTATAAATAATCATAATGGATATGTTAGAGAGTTTGTGTCTGGTAGCTTTAAATTATCTCCTTCAAATAATGATATAAAAAAGATAGGACAGATACTTGGTCGTTTACATAATTTATCAAAAGATTTTTCTTCTAAATATAAAAGAACTCATTTGTTTAATCTACCAATAACTCAGAAAAAATTTTCTATTTTAGAAAAGAAAATTTTAAAGAGTAACTTTAAATATAAAGAAAAATTTGTAACTCGTTTTAAAAAAGAAATTTTTAAATTACAATTTCCACAAAGTTTACCATCAGGTATTATTCATGAAGATTTGGGTCGTAGGCATGTGATTTGGAAAGGGGATAAAATATTGGCAATTATAGATTTTGATAGATCATATTTTGCACCTTTTCTTTTAGATATTGGACAAGCTGCACGTTCTTGGTGTTTTGATAATAATTGGCAAAAATGGAATAATACAAAATTTAAAATATTGATTACTGCTTATCAAAAAGAACGTAAATTGTCTAAAATTGAAAAGAAGTATTTATTAGATTCTGTTAAATTTGCAATTTTAGAAAGAGCTTTATCATTTTGTTTAATTTCTATAAAAAATAGCAATAAAGAAGATGAAGAATTTGCTTTTGATTCACTTTTTAAACAAATAAAACAAATAAAATAAAACCGCCATTTGTGGCGGTTAATATAGATGTGCCTTAGGTCCTCTAATGGACCATTTTATTTTTATTATAGAATAATAAGTTCCCCGTAATTTTACTTTATCTGCTTTAAGCCAATTTTGACGATTTTTAATTATTCGCCAAATAGTTTTTATAATTGGAATAATATTTCTATAATCTTTTCTTTTATTTGTACCTTTCCAACCATAATGTCTATCATAGTCAAGCTTACCATTTAAAAACCAATACCATGCACGAGTTAAAAGAAGTAGAATATGGCTCATTATATCTGGATAGATATAGAGAATGCTATCATATGTTGAAATTGGTAAAAAAGATTTTCCCGGAACTACAGCTCTCACATCTTCAACTATCCAAATAGTTTCTTCATCTAAATCCAACATACTGGGGATGTTTGTTAGACAGTCTTTATCATCGGGATGTCGGATTTCTTTAAAATTATCAGCATCAATATGTTGTACTGGTAATTTAGCTGTTCTTAATAAATTAAGAAGTTTTATTCTTAATGTACTTTTCCCAGATATAGGTAGTCCTGTGATAAGTATTTTTTTCAATTGATACCTCCTATATTTTTTTATCTTATTTTTTATAAAATGTCAATATTTATAAATAAAAAAAACCGCACTTGTTGTGCGGTAGACCTTTTTACACCTTGTCTAGGGTGTCCACGCTACCACTACAGCAGTGGGCAACGCGCGGAATCATGAAACGTTTCATGATTCGCCTCCTTTCTTTAAAGAAAGGTATCACATTTTTGGGTTTTTGTCAATATTGTTTATTTTTTATTACGCCATTTTTCTATTTTTTTATGGTCACCAGAGGTTAATATTTTCGGCACTTTGACTTTCTTTATTTTTTTAGTTTTGAAATCTTTATATTCAAAAACTTCTGGCCTGGTATATTGAGGGTACTCTACATTATTTTCTGTGCTGTAACTCTCTTCTTTTAATGATCTTTCTGATATTACTCCTGGTATTAAACGAATTACAGAGTCTGCTATGGTTAAAGCTGGAAGCTCTCCACCAGTAAGAACATATTCTCCAATAGAAATTTCTTCATCAATAAATTTTGTAATTCTTTCGTCAATACCTTCATATCTTCCACATATAAAAATAAGTTCATTATATTTTGACAATCTTTTTGCATCACTTTGTTTAAAAAGTTTCCCTTTTGCTGATAATAGTATTACTCTTTGCTTTTTTCTTTTGATGCCACTGGAAACTGCTGATTTCAGGGCTCTAAAAATTGGTTCTATTTGCATAACCATACCAGCTCCACCACCATAAGGTTTTGCATCCACTTTTTTATGTTTATCTAGAGAAAAGCCTCTAATGTTTATACTTTTAAATTTGATAATACCTTTTTTTTGCGCACGTAACAAAATACTCTCATTTATATAAGAGTTGAAAATCTCAGGAAATATTGTTAAAAAGTTAATTTGCATTTTTCTTTTCTTCATATTATCTTTCTTTAAAATAAATTGTTAAATAGTTAAATTGTTAGGAATGGTTGAATAGTTTGAGCTAACAATGTAGCAATTTAACAATCTAATTATATCATTTTAAATAACAAAAACCACACGAGTTGTGTGGTTTTTGTTATTTCGCTTTAATGCGAATTGTATTATAGAACTAAATCATCTATTGCTGAAGTATCTACATCAGCTGTTTCACGTCTACCTCTTTCTGAACCTTCTGGTTCAGTAATCTTCAAGTTAACACGGGCATTGTTTTTTGCACCGATTATCTTTAAAAGAGTTCTGATAGCGCGTGCTGTTTGGCCTTGACGACCAATGACATAACCCATATCAGCTGGGTTAATATCTAAGGTGAGTAATACACCTCTTTCATCAACAGTTCTGTCGCTTTTTACGTCGCCAGGATTGTTAACGATAGTTTTTACAACGTACTCAAGAAATTCTTGATCAAGATGTTTTTCTGCCATATCTTCTATCATTACTTAATTTGTAAAATATAGATTGCCGACCGGTCCCTTATATAATAAGGTTAACAACCTATTAATAATAATTATAGCATAAATAGGGTAATTTGTCAATAATAATGTAAAATAAAAACCCCATTTATAGGGGTTCAATAATTCCTTTTTCAGGATTAAATTTCATGATTTCTGCATCACTTTCTCCATTAGAATAGAATCTAGCAACGCCAAAACTGAATAAATTTACACGTTTAGGAGCATATTTTTCTCTATTTTTTTTATTAAATATAGAAAAATTAAGCTTAATTGTTTTAATAATTTTTTCTAACCATCTAAATCTACGCCACTTTAGCTCTACGGTTGGATGATGGGCTTCAAAGGTTGTTGACCAGTTACCAGGATAAATTACCTTACCTTCCGGAAAGAATATCTGTCTACAACAGTGTTCATGTCCAATAAATACAGTTTTTATTTTTGGATCATCTTGCATTAGTTTTCTAGCATAATTCACTCCACCATCTACTTTATAGGCAATGCCAAATGATGCATCAAAAACTAATTTTAATAAATCCCATAATGAAGAATTCTTTCTTACCCACCAACGACCTGCAAACCTAAAGTATAAAGGACCTCTTAATAAAACTGATATTGCGTGAATTGCAAAATGCCATTTTCTAGGTGTAAATAATGTTTCTAAAAATACATATCCATGCCCTTCCATTCTACCTATCCAATAATTACCTTTGCAAAACCAATTGCCAGTAGCTAGCTGACTAGAATATTCTGTCATATATGCACCAAACGGTAGATTAAGATATTTCTTGGGTAGTTTTTGAAAATTATGATCAGTAAGAAATAGAGGATTAGGAGTTTTGTTTTTTGGCTCAGAGTCATTACCGTGAATACAAAAAACGTGCTCATCTTGATAGGTAAATTGAACGCTAATTCTTGCTTTTACTTCCTTGATTTGGTTTTTATCAAATTTTTTCTCTGATGCAATTTTAGATTTAATAATGTTTACAACATTTTCAAAAACTAAATGAATATCGTGATTACCAATAATAAAAACAATTTTATTATCTTTATTTGCTAGTAAAAATTTTTGCAGACCTTTGATAAATAGTGGATGTCCTTTCAATATTCTTAGTATTTTATAACAAGCTACTCTTTCTGTTGGTTTTGTTTGTACTTTACCTTTGTATTTTATAGTAAAAAAATCAAAAATATCTCCATTTAAAACTAATGTAATAGGGACGTCTCGATGTTTTTCGGTTATCCCTGCAATAGCTGTATAAAGAATATTATCATCTTCAAAGTATTCAATAGGGTTTCTTTTATCATCTACTATTAATCCTTCACCCATATGGATATCTGTAATAATAACAGTTAGTCTTTTTAGTTCTCTGTCCACCTTTAGCCCCTTTGTCAAAGATCGAGATTACAAAACCCCGAACTCCTTATTTGCTTATATTATAGCAAAGAAAAAGTACGGGGTCTTGTTATGTTTTATTTTGTTTCTTCTGCTGGAGTTTCTGCAACTGGTTCTTCTGTTTTTACTTCTACTTTTGGTTCTTCTGCTGGAGTTTCTACAGCCGGTTCTTCTGTTTTTACTTCTACTTTTGGTTCTTCTGCTGGAGTTTCTACAGCCGGTTCTTCTGTTTTTACTTCTACTTTCGGTTCTTCTGCTGGAGTTTCTACAGCCACTTTTTCTTTAAGAGCTTTTGCTTTATTTTTTTCATCTAATTTAAGCTTTCTTTTTTTACTAATATTTGTAGCAGTTTTTTTCTTGCCCTCAATTAATCCTTGACTTACAAAAAGATTATAAACTGTATCACTTGGTTGAGCTCCTTTAGATATCCAATATTTTACTCTTTCTGCATTAAGTTCTATTTTCTTATCTCTTGGATTATAGTGACCTAATTTTTCTAAATAATCTCCCCATGGATCTTTTGTTTTTTCTAATACCACAACTCTATATGTTGGCAGTTTTTTCTTGCCAAATCTAGATAGTTTAATTGCTAACATAAATTCGTGAAACATTTAACATGAAACATGTAACGTTATTATAATAGGTCGCTTAGCGAGGTAATTATAATGTTCCAAGTTTCAGGTTTTAAGTTTTAAGTTTATTTTTTGTCATTTTGAGCGTTTTGACGGTTTTAACCTAATTTCCCGTATTCACAGGATTTTGGTTAAGTTAACTATATATTAACAGAAAATGTACGATATGTCAAGTATTAAAAAATCCGAGATAATGCTCGGTATTTTATTTAAAAAAACTGTTATATTTTTTTATCTATTAACCAATCCTTCTGCCTCTTCTAATTTTAGAGATAATAGCTGGCTAGCACCATCATCACCCATGCTAACACCATATAATACAGATGCTATACTCATTGTTGATCTATTGTGTGTTATTAAGATAAATTGTGTTTTATCAACTAGCTGTTTTACGATTTCTGCAAATCTAATAGAGTTTGATTCATCAAGTGCAGCATCTACTTCGTCCAATACTACAAAAGGGGATGGATTGTTAGAAATTATTGCACTTATAAGAGCAATAGAAGTCATTGCACGTTCCCCACCTGATAACATATTTACAGCTGATAATTTTTTTCCTGGAGGATTAGCAAATATTTCTACACCAGAGATGACTTCTTCCGGCTTTTCGTTAATACTATCCTCATCTTCATTTTCAGAAGAGTTAGTATTTTTATCTGTTTCTGTAAGTTCTAATCTTGCTTTACCGCCTCCAAAAAGAATAGTAAAAAACTTACCAAACTCATCATTTATTTTTTTAAATGCTTTATCAAACTGTTCCTTGGTCTGTATATCAAGTTCTTTAATAATTTCTTTTAATTGTTTTATGGCTTGAGTTAAATCTACACTTTGAGATTCTAAAAAGTCATATCTCTCTTTAGCCTCTTTATATTCCTTGATTGTTTCTGGGTCTATATTACCAATAAGTTCCAATTGATATCTGAGATTTTGTATTTCATTTTCTAATTTATTTATATCAATTTTTTCTTGTGGAGGGGAAGAGATAATACGTTCTTTTCTTTCTTTTAAAAATGTTTCCATTTCTTCTTCTAAAGACTCTTTTCTAGTTTCTACCCTTGCTATATTAATTTTTAATTCATTAACTCTAGATTCTAAAGTATTTTTTTCCTCAATTTTATCTCGCCATTTTCTTTGTAAAGAGAAAAAATCACTTTGTTCATTTTTCTGTTTTTCACGCATTTGATTGATCTGTCCTTGTATATTTTTTATTTCATTATCAATTTTTTCTACATCTTTTAATATTGCAGATAATAAAGTTTCTAGTTCTTCCGGAACATTAACAACTTCTTTTGGATTTTTAATTCTTTTATTTAAATCTTTTATTTTTTCTAAAATATGAGTTAATTTTTGTTTTAGTTCTGAGACATCAGTATTATCACTCATTGAATTAACCATTCTCTCATAATCACCGGCTATATTTTCTAGCTCTACAAGAATTTGAGTTGTAGATATTGTAGTTGTTGAAGTATTTTTAAGTTTAAAATTACTGATTTTTTCTTTATTAAAAAATTCTTTTTCTCTTAAAATATTTTTCTTGTTAATTAATTCATTGTATTTAGCTTGTAACGCTAAAAGTTCTTCTGATACACCCTCTTCTTTTTCTTGAGACTCAAACTCTTTTTGAAATTTAGCAACATCTTCTTTAATTTGATTTAAAGCTTTTTCTTGTGTAGTGATTTTTTCTTTTTGAACAATGAAATCATTATTTAATTTATGCCACAGCGATCCATAGTAAGAGTGTTCTGCAGAATGTAGCCTATCTTTTATTTCGTCATGTTGTTCTAATTTACTAACCTGTCTGAAAAGACCTTTGATACGAGGTCTAACTTCTGCCAAAAGAACATCTACTTGTCTAAGATTATCTTCTGTAGCCTTTAATTTATTTATACTAGCCATTCTTTTGATTTGAAATTGTTTTACACCGGTTGCTTCATCAAAAAAATCTTTACGTTCTCTAGGGCTTTGTATTAAAACAGCGTCAATCATTCCTTGTCCAATTACGCTATATGCTCTTTGTCCAAAATTTGCCTGAGCTAATAAAAGCAATATATCCTGAAGTTTGACTCTATTTTTATTTAAATAATATTCATTTTCTCCACTTCTGTATAATCTTCTAGTAATTACTATTTCTGAATAGGGTACATTGCCTCTTTTTTCACTATTATCTAAATATATACTTACTTCTGCAAAACCAGATCTAGCTCTTTTTTCTGAACCAGAAAAAACAACCTCCGTTCCTTTTTTTGCACGTAAAAGTTTCATGCTTTGTTCGCCTAATACCCAGCGTATTGCATCAGCAACACAGCTTTTACCAGAGCCGTTTGGTCCAACAATAGAGGTAATTTTTTTACCCTTAGGAAACTCTAAAGTTGTCTTATTAGCAAAAGACTTAAAACCCTGTAGTTCTAGACGCTGTAAATACATAAAATCTGTTCAAATAGTTATACTATTAATAATAGTAAATTTATAGCTTATTGACAAGGCGTAATAATAGTAGTATTATACTATATTCTAATATGCAGTTATTATTTAATCAATTATACAATAAAATATACGAGTCAAATAAGATACTTTTGGTATCTCATAGAAATCCAGATCCTGATACAATTGGTAGCGCTTTAGCTATGGGTAGGTTTATAAAACAACTAAATAAACAAGTTGATTATTTTTGCATAGACTCTTTATCTAGCAATCTCTTGTTTTTAGAGGGTGCAGAACAATTTACTAATAATGAAGATAAGTTTAATGATGATTATGATTTAGTTATTTTTTTAGATTGTAGTGAGTTATCTAGATCAGGAGTAAAAAATATAGAAAGTTATAAAAAATGTTTTTGGGTAAGCATTGATCATCATATAAATAAAGAAGAGGGTATAGACATTACGTTAAGAGATAGTAATGCATCTGCTACTTGTGAGATTGTTTATGATTTTTTAATTTTTGCTAAAATTGATATAGGTTATCAAATCTCCACTGCTCTTTTATCCGGGCTTATGGTGGATACAAATTTTTTATCAAATTTAGCAACTAATCAAAAAAGTATTGATATCACTCAAAAGTTAATTTCTAATGGTGCAGATTACAGAATAATTTTAAAAAATTTTTATTCTAATAAGAATGAAGAGGTGTTGCAGATTTGGGGCAAGGTTTTATCTAGATTAAAGCATGATAAAACAAAGGATTTAGTAACTACTGTTATTTTTAAAAATGATTTAAGTGGTAATAAAAATGTTGAAGAGGCTGTAGAAGGTTTATCTAATTTTTTAAATTTCACTATCAAAGCTAATATGATAATGGTTCTAAAAGAAGTGCCAGGCGGTATAAGAGGTAGTTTACGTAGCAATTCTGATGAAGTAGATATTAGTAAGATTGCAGAAAATTATGGTGGTGGAGGCCATAAGCGAGCAGCAGGATTTTTTTATGAAGGTAATATTATAGAAGATGTAAATGAGTGGAAACTTGAAAAAAGATAACAATTTTGTTATATTAACAATATAAACAATTTTTTATATGGAAAATCAAAAACCAGAAAACAATTATCTAGTGCCAACAGTTATAGAAAAAACTAGTTATGGCGAACGTGCTTATGATATTTATTCAAGATTATTAAAAGATAGAATAATATTTTTAGGTACTGGAGTTGATGATGTTGTAGCTAATACAATTATTGCTCAACTTTTATTTTTAGAAAGTCAGGATTCTAAAGCTGATATAAAATTATATATAAATTCTCCAGGTGGATCTGTAACTGCTGGTATGGCTATTTATGATACAATGCAATATATAAAGCCAGATGTCTCTACTATTTGTGTAGGCCTTGCAGCATCTATGGGAGCATTTTTGTTAGCATCAGGTGCTAAAGGTAAAAGACTTGTATTGCCTAATTCCGAAGTTATGATTCATCAGATTATGGGTGGAGCTCAGGGTCAGGCAACTGATATTAAAATACAAGCAGAGAGAATTTTAAAATTAAGAGATAGTCTTAATAAGATATTAGCAAAGCACACAGGACAGCCATTAAAAAATGTTGAGCGTGATACAGAAAGAGATTATTTTATGAATGCTGAAGAGGCTGTAAAGTATGGTTTGGTAGATAAAGTTATTAAATAACTTAGAATTTGTAACTCGTAATTTATAACTTGTAATATTATAGATAAAATCCCTATAAAGCAGGGATTTTTAGTATAAAAAAATACCCAAGACTATGTGCCCAAGAAGACTAGCCAAAGGAGAGGTCTAGGTAAAAACCCGGGTCCTTCCTCCAACCAGCCCCCATGCTTGTCGTGGGCACATAGTCTTAGGTATTAAAGGTATCCATTACTTTATCATGGGTAGCAGAATATGTCAAGTTTTTGAATAAAAAAAGTATACAAAAACAAAAACCCTTATTAATAGGGGTTTTTGCTTATTTTAGTCTTATTTTAGTAGCACTACATTTATTATATTCCTAGATTACTCTCTGTGCTAGTTGCTCCTATCATCCAAAGCTCTGCCCAAGGCTTGTAATAGCTGTAAAAGGTTCTATCAATATCTTCTTTTTCTGGATTATTGTATTTAACAGTATAAACGAATGAGGCATTAGCTCCATTATGTGCTGACTCAACTCTCTTTTTTTGTCCTGCAGGTAATTCTGTAGTTACTATATATTTTGGGGCTTCTGGTTTGGTTATATTGTAAATATATGGCTTTGTTGTAGAAGCTTCTCTGCCATCATTTGTTCCCCAAAATTCAAATAATAATGTATTATCTTCTTTAACCTTTGTTTGAATCAAAATATATCCAGGTGTATCATTTATAAATTTATAGTCAGGTGCAGGGTCATATATTGTAGCATCAGTACCAGCAGGTTCGTAATAACTAACTCTGTAAGAATGATTAGCTCTTTCTGTTATTGGTAGTCCTGAAGCAAGCGTTGTTCTAAAGGTTGTTGTACCGATTTGGCATAAGCCTCCACCATATTCTGGAACAGTTCTATTACCTTTGATTACTAATTCTTGTTTAAAGCCATTTTCACCATTAATATCTCCAAGAGCATCAAGTAATGAAAATTCTTCTCCGGGTTTTATTAATAATCCATTTAATTTATTGGCACCAACGGTTATATTATGAATTCTATTTTTTGGACTACCTTTAAAATCAGATGTACCGACTCCAAGTAAATCTTTAATGCCTAAATCATTTACATCAGCAGTATTTACTTTTGGAAAAGAAGTTTTTATAGCAACCTTTACTGTAGTGTCACCAGCCATTAATGTCTTGTGTAACATATCCAGTGTCGCTAATTCATCCACCTCTTCTCCAACTTGGCTTGATTGAAACTCTACAACTCTACCATCTTCTATTCTAAACTTTGCATCTCGTGCCTGAGTATCTATAGACTCATTTATTTTACTTAAGGTTTCAGTTAACTTAGTTTTATCTAAATAAACAACTATTTTGTTATTAGTTTTTGCTGCCATTAAACTATTTTTTATATCTTCTTTAGAAATAGTCCATTTTTTATCTTTATATTCCAATGTAAAAGGAGCTCTATTTACTACTGTGTTTATATCAGCAATCTTAGTTGTTAATTCATCTCTGGTTAATACTGGAGGATCAGGAATTAAGGTAGCGGTTGGTGTGGGAGTTTCTAGCCTTTCTAAAGGTTCTCGTATATTAAATAAAAGTTTTTCTGGTTCTATTGTAAAACCGGGATTATCTTTTGTTATTACTACTTGATTATTAATAAAAGTAATTTTTGCATCTTCTTTAGGAGCCTGATACTTGGTAATTTTTAATTTTATATATGATAATAAAGATTTTTCATCTATATTAACATCTGCAACTAAGTTTTTTCTGTGAAGTATAACAGTCAACACATCCGCCAAGTTTATTAATGGATCTTTACCTCTACCAATTTTAAAAGCTTTATCAATTGTTTTTTCTATATCATATTTAATTAGATCTCTAGATAGATCAGGGTCTGTTGTAGCATATTCTCTTAAGCTAAGATCAATTTGTTTGTCTTGTATTGATATTAATAATCCTTTTGCAAGAAGAGCTTCACTTTTTTCATTTAATAAGTCCATGGCTTGTTGTTCTGTGAGATTACCAACATTTAAATCGCCAATATAAATATTTGGATATATTTGGCCAGCATGTGCTACTTGATAAAAAGATAATCCCGTGGCTATAAATGCAACAATAATAGCAATAAGACCCATGCTTAATAAATGATTTTTATATTTTATAAAATGTTTTTTCATTTGATTATTCGTCAATTTCTTTAACTACTACTTTTTTAGAAGTATTTTCTTTTTTAGGCAATATTATAGTTAAAACTCCATTTTTTAATATCGCTTTCATTCTACCTTTTTGTATTTCGTTTGGCAATATAATAGAACGAGAAAAATTACCCCAATAACATTCTCTATGAATGTAATCTTTATTTTCTACTTTGTCATCCATATGTCTTTTGCCACGAATAGTTAATATGTCATTATTTATAGTAACATCTATATTTTCTGGCTTAGTACCTGCAATAGTTGATTTAACTATAATATTTTTACCTTGATAATAAACATCTACCCTAAGCTCTCCTTCTTCTTCTGTCATCCATTGATTTTTGTTTGGATTTTGAGATGTAAAATAATCACCGCCCATATCGTTTTGTTTTATTATTTTATCTAATAGATCCATATGTATTTTACTTTAGTAATAAGCAATGTTAAATAAATTAACAATACTTTATATCTTAATTTTGCATCAGTATATAATTGTTACATTGTTAAATTGTTGGTCCAGATTATTTATAGTAGGATAGCTATTTAGCAATGTAGCAATTTAACAATCTATTTATTAATTTAGCTTTTTATATTAAAATAACTGTAAATTTAATATATAAGATATAAATTATTTATTAACTTCTATTATTATTGTATCAATTTTTTTAAGATATGGGAATTGATTTTATATACAATTAGTGTAATATAAGAATTAACCGTTCTTTTTATAAGGAGAAAAGCATGCATTCTCTCAAAGTTGCTATTGTTGCTAATATTAATGCTAGAAAAATAGATAAGCGTGTTATAGATGCAATTGCTGAGCTTATAGAAGAAAGAAAGGTGAGAGTTATTCATACAGAAAGATTATTTACTAGCAACTCTTTAAATGATTTAAAGAATATTGCAAAAATTTTGGTTGATTTTAGTTTTGATATTATTTTTACAGCAGGTGGTGATGGAACTTTCACTCAGGTTGTTTCTGCTGTTATGAATTTAAAACCAAAACAACAGCCTACATTTGGTATTATTCAGCTAGGTACGGGTAATAGTATGGCAAGAGCATTACGTGTTGCTTATACTGGAATTACAATGAAATCAATGATTAGCGATATTACTAGTGGAGAATTACCAAAAAATGCAAAAGCAAGATTAAAGTTTGCTGTTGCACAAGAGTTAGATAGGGCGGTTGATGATTCTGTAAAAGTAAAACAAGCAATTTTAAGGGTTAATGATTACTGGACTCCTTTTACAGGTGTGGGCTTAGATGCAACAGTCTTACATGATTATGCAATTGCCAGAAGATTATTGAATAGATTTTCTTTTATCTCAGAAAAGATTAGAGGTCCTATTGATTATGCTGCTGCAATTTCTGGTATTACTTTTTGGCGATATGTTTTAAGTGGTTTTCCAAAAGTAGAGATATTTGCTGATCATGACGATGCTTTTAGATTAGATAGGGAAGGTAATAGAACTGATGAACGTATTAAGCCTGGAGGTTTGATTTATAGAGGTTCTATTTCTTTTTGTGCAGCTTCTACAATTAGATATTATGGCTGGGGTGTAAATGTTTTTCCTCAAGCAAAAGTTTTAAATGGAAGGTTTCAGCTAAGATTTACCAATCTAGGTATTCCAGAAATGATTCCATTAATACCTAGTATTATTTTGGGTGAAATTGAGCATGATAGAATTTGGGACTATGCCTGTAAAAGTATAAAAATTGTTTTACTTGGTAGAGCATATTTTCAAATTGGTGGTGATCTTATGCCACAACAAAAAGAAGTCAGGATAAATATTTCTAATATTAAAGTATTACAAGGTTCTTTATCAGCAAGTCCTGCTCCGCCAGTAAATGTATAATGCGTATCCACTTCAATAGAGGTGGATTTTTTTATCCTTGCAAAAAAGTAAAATATAATGTATGATTTTGTTTGTTATTAAAATAGGGAGGTGAAAAATGAGTTGGTCAGTCCTTTCAAAAATTAAAGCAGCATTTTTAGGAATTGTTATTGGTGATGCAATGGGTATGCCCTGGGAGATTTTTACTCGCAAAAAAATATTAGAAGAAACTAATGGAGAAGGTGTTTTAGGTTTTAGAGAGTCTTCTAGTAGAAGAATTAAAGAAGTTAGACATTTGAGATTGGGAGATACTACTGATGATTGGCAACTTTCCAAAGCTATGATTTTGTCTATTTTAGCAAATGATGGGTTTGATTTATATGATATTGCTTTAAGCCATGTTATAGAGCATGATCGGAATGATTTTGGCTGGGGTGGTACGACAAGAAAAGCAATAATGGAGTTTAAGCTCTGGTTTTTAAATGGTGGAAGGTATGGAAGGTCTCCATTTGAGCCAACTATTATGTCAGAAACTAACTATGGTTGTGGTAATGGCGTAGCAATGAAAATTATACCTTTTGCATTGTATTATGCTTTGCAAGCTTATAAAGAAAAAGATACTCTAAAATTTAAAACATTGATAGAAAAAAATATTAGAGATTTAGGATTAATGACTCATCCAGATCCAAGAGCGTGGATTAGTGCATACGCTCTTGTATTATTGGTTTTTTCTATTTTCTTTTTTGAAAAAGTTAGTATGCATAGTTTACCTGTTAAATTATTTGAAATTATTGATGTTATTAAAAAAGTTGAAAATAAATATTGTATGGATTTTGGTTTTGGTGAAGAAGATATGGTTTCTTTTAGATTGCAAAAGCTTACTAATAAACAATTCTTAGAAAATCCAGATATTGTTCGTAAAGAGCTTGGTGTAGGCTGTTGGTCTGTAGAGTCTGTTCCATTTGCCATCGCTTGTTTTATGAGACATTCTACTAATTTTCGTGCCGGAGTTTTAGAAGCTATTAATGCAGGAGGGGATACTGATAGCATTGCCTCTATGGTTGGAGCTTTGATCGGCGTGCGTTGTGGTTTGGATGCTATTCCTCTAGAATGGAGATATTTTTGTCCAGAATCTAAATCCGCAATAATTCTAGGAAGACGTTTTTATAATCAGTTTGCAACTAGGAAACAACTTATATAGTAAATATTTACTTTAACTACTACCTTATAAAAGGTAGTTTTTTTATTATAATATATTGACGTAAAATATTTTTTATGATAAATAAAGAGTAGGTAAGGAGGTTGTTCTATGACAATGCCTATTGATCTTGTTTTAGTAAGACATGGCGAATCAGAAGGTAATGTTGCAAATTGTCGTTCAAGACGTGGCAATAATGATGCTTTCACAACAGAGTTTCTTGCGCGTCATAGCTCAAGATGGCGACTCACTGATAAAGGTATTTATCAAGCACAAATTGCAGGTGATTGGATCAGAAATAATATCAGTGAACGTTTTGATAGATATTATGTATCAGAATATCTGAGGGCAATGGAAACCGCATCATATTTAAATTTTGAAGATGCAAAATGGTACGTTGACTTTTATCTTAGGGAACGAGACATTGGCCAACTTGATGTTATGAGTGATGAAGAAAGAAGAAAAAGATTTGCTGAAGAGCTTAGTCGTCAACAAAGAGATGGATTTTTTTGGGCACCTCCTGGAGGGGAGTCATTAGCAAATGTATCATTAAGACTTGATAGAGTGTTTAACACCTTACATAGAGAGTGTAGTGATAAAAAAGTTGTTATTGTTTGTCATGGAGAAGTTATTTGGACGTTTAGAGTTAAGCTAGAAAGAATGTCTCAAGAAAGATTTTGTGAACTTGATAAGTCTAATCATCCGCATAATAGAATTCATAATTGTCAAGTCTTGCATTATACAAGAAGAAATCCTGAAACAGGTCAGCTAATGCCATATATGCATTGGATGCGGTCTATCTGTCCAACTGATACTTCTCTTTCAAATAACGAATGGGAGACCATCGTTCGTCCTAAATATAGTAATTGGGATCTCTTAAGAGAGGTGAAAAAGGAAAAAAGAGTGATCACTAAGTAGAAATATTGGTCCCGAAAAATCGGGACTTTTTTAATTAGTCAACCTCGCACATAACTTTTATCTGCCTTTTAAGCGCTATTTATTAAAATTAATTTATATTATCCTTAAAAAAGATATATTTTAATAAAAGAGAGTAGTATTAATAGATTGATATAAAAATTATGTGCGGGGTTGACAGGTTTTTATAATCATGGTACTATGTGTATATATGACACAAAGTAATAAATAATATGACTAGTAAAAAGATAATAAAAAAAGCTAAAATTACTACAAATCATCCTTCTAAACAGAACATTAAAGTTGCTGTGGATAACTGTATTTTTACTGTCATGAATGATAAGTTGTTTGTTCTTTTAATTCAGATGAAAAAAAAGCCTTTTACAAATAAATGGGCCTTACCTGGCGGACTTATTGGTGATAAAGAAAAATCAGAAGATGCAGCCTTACGCATTTTAAATATGCAGACAGCGGTTAAGGATGTTTATCTAGAGCAGTTATATACATTTGATAAACCTGATAGGGATCCATTTGGTAGGGTAGTATCAATTGCGTATTTTGCGCTTATTCCAAATAGAGGTATTAATTTAAGAACTATGAGTAAGTATGCAGGAGTAAAGTGGGAGAGGTATTCACAATTACCTCATCTAGCATATGATCATGGTGAAATTATTAAATATGCAAAAAAAAGATTAGAGTGGAAGATTAGTTATACTAATGTTGTATGGTCTCTTTTGCCAGACACTTTTACTTTTACAGAATTACAAAATGTATATGAGGCTATACTTGAAAAAAAATTAGACAGACGTAATTTTAGAAGAAAGTTTTTAGAATTGGGACTCATCAAGTCAACAGGTAAAAAGGTGATGATGGGAACACATCGTCCAGCAATGACATATAAGTTTAAAAATAGAAATATAAAAATGGTAGAGGTTTTATAATCAATCATTTCCTTGTTCCCTTTTATTCTTTTTATTTTTTTTTAACTTTTACTTTGCGTATAAAATACACAAAGTAAAATAAAAAAGATAGCTTATTTTTCTAAGTTAATAAGATATTTATTAATTTAGAAAAATAATTAATTAGAAAATAATAAAAATTAGCCGGCACAATTTTTATTATTTTCTACAAACAATATGTTAAGTTTTTTTGACATCAATAATATATTCTTTACTCTTTGGGATTACCCAATGAGTTATCTAGAATTTTTTGGAACAATTTTAAATATCATATCTGTTTGGCTTGTTGTTAAACATAAGATATGGACATGGCCAATAGGTATTGTAGCGGTAGTTCTTTTTGGAGTTTTATTTTATCAGATACAACTTTATTCTGATTTAATAGAACAAATTTACTATTTTATTACTGGTTTTTATGGTTGGTGGGCATGGTCTCGTTATGGCAAAAAAGATAAAGAGGATAAACCAGTAAAAATTTCTTTTAATACGATAGAAAGTAATATTAAGTATGTTGTGGTGATAGTTATAGCTACATTAATAATGGGTTATTATGTTGGACGATTACATATATACTTTCCAAACATATTTTTAGAAGCAGCATCTTATCCATATCTTGATGCTTTCACAACGGTCATGAGTTTTGTAGCTACCATCTTGATGATTAGAAAAAAAATAGAATCTTGGTATTTATGGATAATTGTAGATATTATTGGTATCGCACTATATTTTATTAAAGAAGTAAAATTTATATCAATACTTTATTTAATATTTTTAGTGATGGCATCATCAGGATTGTATAGATGGTCTAAAGAGTTTAAAAAGGAATTAAAAATAAAAGCAGTATGGGAGCAGGAAGAGGCCTAGTTGTTGGAAAGTTTTTTCCTCCACATAAGGGTCATATATATTTAATAAAGGAAGCAAAGAAGGGATGTGATCATCTAACAGTACTTGTAGTTGATGCAAAAAATGAGAGCATCCCTGCTTCTTTGCGGGCAAAATGGATTAGAGAATTAGTTAGTGATGTAGAGGTTTTAGTTGTAGAAGATATTTATGCATATGATGACTCTCGGGCTTGGGCAAAATATACAATAAAGATATTAGGATATAGTCCAGATGTAGTCTTTACTTCAGAAGATTATGGAGATCCTTTTGCACAATATATGGGATGTAAACATGTATTAATTGATAAGGAAAGAATACACGTTCCTATATCTGGCACAAAAGTAAGAAGCAACCCTTTAAAGTATTGGGATTATATTGATGAGCCAGTTCGTGCATATTTTGCAAAAAGGGTTTGTGTGGTTGGTGCAGAGTCAACCGGTACAACAACTATAGCAAAGGCTTTAGCAAATTATTATAAAACTGTCTGGGTCCCAGAGTTTGGTAGATTTTATTCTGAAGGAAAGATGCAGGGTCCTGTGATGGCTGATTGGGGAACGAAAGAATTTATATATATTGCAAAGATGCAAAATAGTATAGAACATCAATTAGCAAAAATTTGTAATAAAATTTTGATATGTGATACAGACTCTTTTGCAACAAGTATTTGGCATGAAAGATATATAGGATATATGTCAGAAGATGTTGATTTATTAAGTAAAGATAGAAAATATGATTTATATTTTTTAACAGATGTAGATATTCCTTTTGTGCAAGATGGTTTAAGAGATGGAGAACATATAAGAGATAATATGCATAAAAAGTTTATAGAAGAATTAACAAAAAGAGGAAAAAAATTCATCATCCTTTCTGGTTCACATGAAAAAAGATTAGCTACAGCAATTAAACATTGTAATCAATTATTATGAAAAAGATAGCAATTTTTGGAGGTAGTTTTAATCCTCCAGCAATACATCATCGTAATATTGTAGAAAAGTTAATTTATTACTTTGATGAAGTTATTGTTATTCCTTGTGGACCTAGACCTGATAAGCCAACTGCAAATACTATAGATCCAGTACATAAAATAAAAATGATAGATATAACATTTTCTAATATTCCTGGTGTACGTATAGAGTTTTTTGATTTAGAAAATAATACTTTTACCAGAACTCATAAATTAGATGAGATATTTAAAGATGAAGGAGAGGTGTGGCATATTGTTGGATCTGACATTATAGAAGGTGGTGGTATTAAAAATTCTATTATACATAAAGTTTGGGAAAATGCTGATTGGGTTTGGAATAATTTAAAATTTTGTGTAATAGAACGAGATGGTTATAAATTTAGCAAAGATGATTTGCCACCAAATTATACTGTTTTTAATATTGGTAATTATGGAGCCAGCTCTATCATTAGGGAAAAAGTTTTTAAAGGAGAGAGTATTAATAGTTTAGTTACTAAGGATGTAGAAGAATATATTATTAAAAATAAAATTTATAAAAAATAATTAGTGATTTTAATTCATCCTCTAATAATGGAGGATGAACAAAGGTCGGTAATCAGAAAGGAGTGTATTATGTTTAAAAAATTAACAAAAAAACAGATAAGAATTTTAGTTAATCGTGCAGTTAGTGCGCTAGTTCTTTATTGTAAAAAACATAATCGCCATTTTATTGTTACTGGAGTTTCTGGTGGCTTGGATAGTGCAGTTGTAATTGCATTGGCTAGTCGTGCTTGTAAGTTAGCTAAAAAGCAAGGCTTTGATCTTACTTCTGTTGGTTTGATAATTCCATGTCATTCTAGTTTGGATTCTCAAATTTTTACAAAAAAAGTAATAGCTAAATTTGGCGCTAAAGAAATTATTATCAATTTAACTGATGTTTATGATTTTGCAAAAAGTGATGTATTAAATAATCTTGATAAACAGTTAGAAATGTTAAAACCAGCTGATGAATTAGTAGATAGAATAGCTCAAGGTAATGTAAAAGCTAGACTTAGAATGGCACTTGGAACATATCACGTTGCTCGTAGATTGAGTGGAATGGTTTTATCAACTGATAATTTATCAGAATATTGGATGGGTTTTTGGACTATCTGTGGTGATGTTGGTGATTATGGAATGGTACAAAATGTGATGAAGGGATTAGAGCTTTATGATGTTGCTAGATATTTAGGAGTTCCACAAGAAATTTTAGATGCAAAGCCAGATGATGGTTTGGGAGTTGCTGGTGGTGATGAAGATCAATTAGGTGCTCCTTATGAAGTGATTGATAAGATTATGATTAAGTTAATTAAGAATGGATTTGATATTAATGGTGAGATGAGTCAGTTAAACAATTTACCAAAAATTAATGGTATTTCTAAAGATTTAGTATATCAAATAGCTCATAGAGTTATGATAACAGCTTTTAAACGTAGAGGTGTT
>Ga0210057_1003925_pt1 | contig 20125 bp, 20 predicted proteins | sample CryGeyCG2114_010_2_FD_183968 | JGI IMG/M metagenome (GOLD analysis project Ga0210057, IMG submission 183968) | Groundwater microbial communities from aquifer - Crystal Geyser CG10_big_fil_rev_8/21/14_0.10 (SPAdes) (version 2) | ecosystem: Environmental > Aquatic > Deep subsurface > Groundwater ...
TAGCTCAAATTATTGCTGGCTTTTTCGTAATGATCCAAAATTTTATTCTTTATAAATTCTTCATTTTTAATAAATAATGTTATGAAGCTTTTAATACTAACTCAAAAAGTAGATAAAGAAGACCCTACGCTTGGTTTTTTTCATAATTGGATTTTAGAATTTACAAAGAATGTAGATAAAGTTTCTGTAATTTGTTTAGAAAAAGGTGATTATGATTTGCCTCAAAATGTTAAAGTTTATTCTTTAGGAAAAGAATCTGGCAGAAGCAAAATAAAATATGTTAAAAACTTTTTTAATCTTATACTTGGTTTAAATAGAGAGTATGACTCTGTTTTTATTCATATGAACCAAGAATATGTATTACTCGGTGGATTTATTTGGAAAATTTTGGGCAAAAAGATTTATTTTTGGAGAAATCATCTAGAGGGAGGATTGTTTACTCGTATTTCTGTTTGGCTTTCAAATAAAGTTTTCTGTACTTCAAAAACATCTTTTACGGCAAAATTTAAGAAAACTATTTTAATGCCAGTAGGGATAGATACAGATAAGTTTGTAAAGTTGGAAAGTTTAAAAGTTAACAAGCTAAAAAATTCAATTTTGTTTTTAGGAAGAATGGATAAAATTAAAAAACCAGATTTGTTAATTGAGGCACTAGATATTTTAAATAAAAAAAATATAAATTTTGTCTGTGATTTTTATGGAGACCCGACACTAAAGACAGGAGATTATTTTGATTTGATAAAGAAAAAGGTATTAGGATCAGATTTGAAAAATAAAATAAATTTTTATAAAGCAGTAGCAAATTACGAAACTCCTAGAATTTATAGCGAGCATAGTATTTATGTAAATCTCACTCCAGCGGGTAGTTTTGACAAAACTATTTTAGAAGCGGCTGCTTGTGGTTGTTTGCTCGTGGTAGCCAACAAGTCATTATTGGGAGAGATTGATGATAGAATGATTACTGGAGAAAGTGCGGAAGATATAGCAGAAAGAATTGAATTTTGGTTTGATATAAGTGAAGCGGAAAGAAAAAAAGTTTTAGATGGACTTAAAAAATATGTGACTAAAAATCATAGTGTAGCCGTTTTAATAGAAAAAATAGAAGAGATAATCAAATGAAAAAGCTTTCTGTAATAATGCCTGTTTATAACGAAAAAGACACAATTTTGGCAATTATAAAGTCTATAAATGACGTTTATATCCCCGGAATAGAAAAAGAGATTGTATTGGTGGAGGATTTTTCTACCGATGGAACAAAGGAACTATTAAAAGATTTAAAATATGAAAATTTAAAGATTATTTATAACGAAAATAATTCTGGGAAAGGAGCTTCTATTAGAAAAGGACTTGCTGAAGCGAAGGGAGATTTTGTAATTATTCAAGATGCTGATTTGGAATATAATCCACAGGAATATAAAAAACTTATTGAACCATTGATGAGAGAAGATGCTGATTTGGTGTATGGGTCACGTTTTTTAAGGAAGCCCTTTATTTGGAAAACTTATTACTTAGCCAACAGAGTCCTTACGCTACTATCAAACATTTTTACGGGATTTAATTTGACCGACATGGAAACATGCTATAAATGTTTTAGTAGAAATGCTTTAGAAAAAATGTTACCTCATTTAAAAGCAAATAGGTTTGATATAGAACCGGAAATTACTGCTGTAGTGGCAAAGTTAGGTTTAAAAATAATAGAAGTACCTATATCATACTGCAGGAGATCATATAAAGAAGGTAAAAAAATTGGTTTTAAAGACAGTTTTCAAGCAATATGGACAATAATAAAACTATTTTAATATTGAGTATTTGTATTATTTTGTTAATTTGGGGGGCTTTTGTTTTCCTTAATCCTGAAGTGGCGGGGGATAGTTTTTCTTACTTACAGACAATAGATTTTTTAAACGAAGGGAATGAGTCATTTAGCGATATATCTTTTCGTTTTATTACAACTTTCGGTGGTTTATGGAGTATAATATTTTTTTCAAAAATTTTTGGAGACGTATTGTTAGCGTGGCTCTTTATGAATGTCCTTTTTTATATCATTGCGACTTTTGTATTTTATAAATTACTCTTAACTTTGTTCAAAGAAAAAGGAGTGGCGTTTTTGGGGACTCTGTTTTTAATTGGGAACTACGCCATACTCAAATTTGGATTAAATTTTTTGATGGACATTGGTGGTTGGATTTCTTATATTATCTCAATTTATTTTTTATTGAAATACGCAGAATCTGAAAATAAAAATTATATTTTATTTGCATCACTTACTGTTGGTATCGGCGGACTCTTTAAAGAATATGCTTTTTTGCCCATTATTCCAATCGCTATTTTTTTGATTTACGATAATAGGCAGTCGATTTTTAAAATAATCAAAAACTCTTGGTTGCCTACTTTGCTTGCCGTAGTGCCCACATTTTTTGTTTATTCTTATACATTCTTAAAATTTGGATACAGCTATATAGACTGGCTACAAATAAATCAAGAGACTTACGTTTACTCATCAAGAATAATTGAATATATAAAATCTCTCGGCTCTCTCCTAAATCTTTTAGGACTATTGTTTTTAGGAGGGTTTTTTACATTGAAAAAAGAATGGGTCGACCTTAACCATAGAATTAAATTATTTATAATTTCTGTCTTTATTTCTATCTTGCCGATATTTTTTTGGCCAGCCATTACCCAAAGGATTCTATTTATTACAGTACCTTTTGTTGTTATTGTTTCCTCCTTCTTTATAAAAAGATACAATAAACTGTTTCCTGTTTTCGTGTTAGTTTTATTTTTGTATATCCTTGTAAGTTTTTTTATGGACTCTTTTCTTTTGAAAGTTGTGAATTTGCCATTTTGATAATTTTTTAATATATTCTAGTTTAATAATTATGGCCTATAAAAACAAAAAAGTGAGTGTAGTGATACCAACTTATAATGAAGCTTTAAGTATCAAAAATGTGATTGACGGATTTTTTGCTACTGGGGTAGTAGATGAGATAGTCGTGGTGGATAATAATGCTTTGGATAATACAAAAGAAGAGATAGAGAAAACAAAAGCAAAGAGAGTAATAGAAACAAAACAGGGGTATGGTTATGCTCTTATGCGCGGACTTTTAGAATCAAAAGGAGATCTTATTGTGATGTGCGAAGCTGATGGCACTTTTGACCCAGAAGATATTCATAAATTTTTAGCTTATAGCGATATTTTTCCAGTAGTATTTGGTACACGGACTTCTAGGGCTGCTATTTGGTCCGGAGCATTTATGCCGTTTCCTGTTCGTTTTGGTAATTGGTTTTGGGCCAAAATTATAGAAGTTTTGTATGACGGACCAGTGCTTACCGATGTTGGTTGCACTTATAAATTACTTCATCGACCAGCTTTAAAAAGAATAATTCCTTTATTTAAATTATCAAAAGGTGATGGTGGATGGTCTCCAGAATTTATGATTTGGGTCTTAAAATCAAATTTAGTTCCGATTGAAATACCAATAATATATAAACAAAGAATTGGTATTTCCGGGTATACTGGTAATATTTGGAGGGCAGCTAAACTTGGTTTTAAAATGTTAATCTTAATTATTAGATATAAATTTAAAAAGATATAATATGAAAGATAAATACTACGAATCAAGATTTAAATTTAATCCAGAAAGGACAAGGGTTTGGAAAGAGATAGCTTGCTTTCACCAAAAGTTTGTGCCAGAGGGTGGTGTGGTTGTAGATCTCGGGGCTGGTTATTGTGATTTTATAAACAATATAAATGCCGGCAAAAAGTATGCCGTCGACACCTCTCCAGAAACTCCGAATTACAAAAAAGAAGATGTAATTTTTTTGCAAAAAACTACTTCTGATCTGTCTTCTATTTCAGGCAATTCTGTTGATGTGGTGCATGCAAGCAATTTATTTGAACATTTTGATGATAATGAGCTCGAAAAGGTAATAAGAGAGGTAAAGAGGGTATTAAAGGTTGGTGGTAAGCTTATCCTTATGCAACCCAATTACCGGCTAGCTTACAAAAATTACTTTGACGATTATACTCACAAAAAAATTTGGAGCGATGTTTCGCTTGGAGATTTTCTGACTGCAAACGATTTCAAAATAGTTTTGGCGATGCCGAAGTTTTTGCCATTTTCAATGAAGTCGGGTTCATCGCTCATCCCACGTGCCTTAGTACCTCTCATAGTCAGGGCTTATATAAATTCTCCGATCAAGCCTTTCGCAGGACAGATGCTTTTTGTGGGGGAGAAAATATAAAATGAAAATTTTATATTCTAAAAAAGAATACATTATCTTACTTGGAATTGTAGTTTTGTTTTTGGTGCTTCGGATTCCGGGGTTAGACAATCTTTATCATCAAGACGAGTACAAATGGCCGATTATTGTAAATCCGGCTCTTACCGAGCCGGGGGGAATACCACATCCACCGGTGGGCGAATTTATTTATAGAGAATTGGGGGCTGTTGTTGGTTATGACAATTTTAGAACCATTCCGCTACTCTTTTCGTTTTTTAATATTCTTCTTCTTTTTTATCTTGCAAAGATGATAGGTGATAAACGAAGCGCACTTTGGACAGTGTTCTTTTTTGCTATATCTTTTTATTCGGTACTTGCTTCTCTTATGATTGATACCGATGGTTCTATTATGCCGTTCTTTCTTTTGATTGCTTTGATCTCTTATTACAAATTACGGCTAAATAATTTTGTCTTGAAAAAAAAGAGTTATGTTTGGATTGCGGTACTCGGTATTGCTGTTATTCTTGGATTTCTTACCAAAGCAAGTTTTGTCGTAGGTATACTTGCGATTGCTTTGGATTTTGCTTTTGAAAGAAAAGTTTTTGAAGACAAAAAGAAACTTTTTAGATATGTGGGCTATGGGGCTATTGGTCTATTATCTCTAGGTTTACTCCTTTTTATATCAAAATTTATCTTTCCTTATTTTAGATTGGATTGGACTATCAAATACTGGTCGCACTTTATGAAGTTTGGTAATAGAGGATGGTTCCAGACTATGATCCAGTTTGTAAAATCTGTTATGTATTTGTCGCCTTTGCTCGTATTGCCGTTGCTGTTTTTAAATAGACAAACAATATCAAAATATCGTCCGTTCTTATTGTTCATTGTCGTGGGCCTATTCTTCTATTTGATAGCTTTTGACTTTTCTGAAGGCGCGTTAGACAGGTATTTTCAATTTTTGATAATCCCACTCTGTGTGATTGGGGGGGTGGTGTTTGCACAGACTTCACCTCTAACCTCTCTCCTTGATAAGGAGAAGGGTGACCTGAGAGGGCAAAAGTGGGGTGGGGTGGTCTTGGTTTTAATTTCAATCGCAATCTTTTTTTTGCAGTTTTTTAATCATCTTGTTCCACCACACTATCCAAAAACAGAGTGGATTGACAGAATAATTAGTTTGAAGTGGAATTTCCTCTTTCCGTTTACCGGAGGTTCTGGACCGACTGGATTTTATGTTTCCTTTGCTTTTATTGGTCTTGTTTGGCTGTGTTCCATTATTTTTGCTGTGTTTGCTTTGAAGAAAGAAGAAGCCAAAAGATCAGCCATTATGGCAATCTTGATTCTAGGGTTTCTTTACAACGGAGTTTTTATCGAAGAATATCTTTTTGGCAAAATTAACGGCAGTCCATATTCGCTTTTTATTGAAGCTAAAGAATTTATACAAAATAATAACACAATAAAAAAAGTTGTAGTTTATAATGATATTGGTGGCTATGAAATCCAAAAATTAGGCAAATACGAAAAAAGGCTTTACGCTACCCCGCAGTTTGAGAATTCTTACAAAGAATTTTTCAAAGATTTTTCTGGACATATTTTATATATAAATATTCCGAAAATAGGGGAGAATAGTTTTTATTCTAATTACTTTAATTCTTGTAAGAATATTTATAAAAATCAAGATGGTTATATAACAGTACATATGTTAGATTGCAGAAAATAAAAAAAATATGGAAAACAAATCAAGTATTCAAGTCCAGCCGGGACATTATGATAAACTTTCTTATAATAACTTGGAGAGATTTATTTCTTATTATTATCAAATTGAGACAGTACGAAAATTAAATGTAAAAAATGTTTTAGAAATAGGAGCGGGCAATAAATTTGTAGCATCCATCTTGAAAGACGTGGGTATAGATGTAACTGTTTGTGATTTTGATATTTCGCTCAATCCTGACATTGTTTCTGATGTACGAGATATAAAATTGCCTAATAATGGTTTTGATTTGGTTCTGGCCTGCCAAGTTTTGGAGCACATTCCGTTTGAAGATGTTTCCAAAGCTTTGACAGAAATAGTTAGGATAAGTAGACGCTATGCTGTCATTTCTCTTCCTTACAGGTCTACTCATTTTGAATTATTGTTGAAATTTCCCTTTATCAGAAAGATTTTTAAAAAGAATTTTTTTGATTTTTGCATACGCAAAGCCTTGAAATTTCCTGGTTTTGTGATTTCCAAACAGCACTATTGGGAAATAGATAATGGTGATTATACTCTTGCCAAAGTAAGAAAAGAAATATTAAGATATTTTCAAATTATAGAAGAATTTAGCCCACCCCTCAACAAATTCCATTATTTTTTTGTGCTTGAATTAAAGAATATATTAAAATGAAATTTTGTTATTTTGGCACATACAATCCTGAATGGGGTAGAAGCAGGATTTATATAAAAGGATTACGCGCTCTTGGATATGAAATAATTGAATGTCAAAGTGTTGCTTTTGGGTTTACTAAATATAAAAAATTGTTTCTTCAGCATTGGAAGACAAGAAAGAGTTATGATTATTTGATTGTTGGCTACCCAGGCCATGCTGTTGTGTGGTTTGCTCGTCTTTTGTCGGGCAAACCAGTGATTTTTGACGCTTTGTGTACTCTGCATGAGGGTGTTGTATTGTCAAGAGGACAGAGGGGCTTTCTGGGGCTTAAATCCATATACATTAGGATTGTTGATTGGCTTGCTGTAAAATGTGCCGATGTTGTTTTGGTTGAGAGTTGGGAGCAAAGAAAGTATTTTGAAAATAAGTTTGGACAAAGCGATAAATACAAAGTGCTTTACACAGGAGCAGATGAGCAAGTTTTTTATAAGGATAAAAGCGTTCAAAAGCGAACAAAATTCACAGTTGTTTTTAGGGGTAAGTTTTTACCCGAGGCTGGGGTGGATACGATAATAGAATCGGCAAAAATTCTCGAAGAACAAGAGGTAGACTTTTTGATAATAGGGAATGGTTGGCAAGAAAAGTTTGTAAAGGCGCAAGTCAAAAGTTACAAATTAAAAAATTTGGAAATAATCACAAAAAATTTGAGTTATGAAGATTTGCGAAAAAAATTGTCAGAGTGTCATATTAGTTTGGGGCAGTTTGGAAATCATGAGAGATTAAAACGAACTATTCCACATAAATGTTTTGAGAGCTTAGCTATGAGTTTGCCTTATGTGACAGCAAGAACGGAGCCGGTCGGAGAGATCTTGAAAGATGGAGAAAGTGTAATATTTGTAAATCCAGCTAGTCCACAAGATTTGGCTGAAAAAATTTTGATGCTAAAAAACAATCCCGACTTAGCCAAAAAAATAGGGGAGAATGGATACAAAACATATCTTGAAAAATTCACTCCCAAAATTTTGGCTCAAAATATTCTAGAAATTATTCGTTATTTCGTATAAAAAGTGAATCCTCTGAAATGATTTTACCTGTATATCTATCAACTTTTTTTTGCAAAGACCCTTTGTATTCAAAACCCAAAGATTTGAGCTTCATATAAATATCATCAAAGAGAGGTTGGCCATCGTATAACTTTACAAAAGAGTTTTCTATCAAAACAGCTTTTGCTTTTTTGAAAGTCTCAATTCCTCCAGCTATTACTTTATCTTCAAAACCTTGTACGTCTGCTTTTATCATAATTTCTTTTTCTAGATTCAAATCTTTTGCAATATCATCTAATCGTTTTATTTTTATCTTTTCAGTCGTGTGTTCTTTAGTGTGGGGAAATAGATTTTTGTGTGTTTCTGACATTTTCAAAATAGAAGAACTTGGCGAGTAAGCACTTTTGTGCATTTCTACATCCTCACTTTTGTCTCCAAGTGCAAAGTTATAAGCTCTAAAATTGCTATCACTTTTCATATTTTGCTCCAACTTTTCAAAGCACTCTTTGATTGGTTCAAAAGAATATATTTGGGTATTTGGAATCCTTCCTCTTATTTCTTTTGCGAATTGACCCACATTGGCGCCTATGTCTAAGATAGTCTGAAAGTTAAAAGTTTTAAAGTATGAAAGTTTGTTAGGCATCGGCTTATGCCTATGAAAATCAAAACCTGTTTTTTGTATAACTTTGCGTAGCGGGTTCATATTTTAATATTACCATCAATTCTATTTGTTGTATTCAAAAATGAGAGTGGCCCCTGCGGTTAAACGCTAAGGGGCCACTGGTTTTACCATGGGGTTGCGTCCTCAACCCCGTAGATGGGGGTTGATGGAAGGTGCTCGTCGGGTACCTCAAGCAGGAGCTCGAGCAACTCCTTCTTTGCTCTAATAGCAAAATTGCTACCAGAGTCTTGTCTTACCCCATTGACGACTCTACTCAAGCAGTCGTCAATTCCTGTATATAGACTCATACGACTCTCCTTCTGGACTGAATAATACATTAAAAACAAATTTATTCAATGCTGTATTTTATCATATTGATTTTATGACTTTACAGATTTGAACAACATCTTTAACAGTTATTTTGGGGTTAAGTGGTAAACATACATATTGACTTTCCAATTTGTCCATATTTGGGCATTTATTTTTATATTTTCTAAACACTTCCACATTGTCAATTCTGGCGTGGGCCATACTTACTTCTATCTCATTTTTATTCATAATTTCAAAAAATTTATTACGATCATCAACTAATATGGTATATAGCCAGTTGTCGCTATCATGATTATCTACTATTTTTACACCATTAATACCCGTAAGTAGTCTATTGTATGTGTTTACTAATTTTTGTCTGTAAAGCAAATCCTTTTTTATATGTTTTAAAGCAACTAATCCAAAACAAGCGTCAATATCTGTCATTTGATACTTATAACCAACTTCTGAAACACTGGCAGCAACTTCTCGAGTATTTTTTTCTTTAAAACTTCTATTTCTGTCAATACCAAACCATCTTAACCGCTTACCCCTATCGTAGTCAGATTTGGTTTTTGTAACCAGCATTCCACCATCACAGGTCGTCATTAGTTTTATAGCTTGAAAACCAAAACAATTATAGTCAGCGTTTTTATCATATGATAGTGATTGAGCTTTATCGGCGATAATTGGCAAACCAAATTTCTTTAATTGTTTATAATCACATCTTTTTCCTCCATAATCAACGGCCACAATAGCCACTGTTTTTTTGGTTATTTTTTTAGCAACATCTTTTGGGTCAATAGTAAAATCATCTTTAATATCAGCAAATACCGGAGTGGCCCCAGTATACATAATGGCATGAATAGTGGCAGAGCAAGTAAATACCGGGGCGATAACTTCTGTGCCTTTTTTTGCCCCAGCTAATATATAGGCCAAATGTAGGGATGAGGTGCAAGAATTTACGGCGATTGGGTATTTAACTCCTAAAAACTTTCCGAATTTTTGTTCAAAAAGCTTCACTTTTGGACCTTCCCCGATCCAGCGAGTTGAAAGAGTATCACTGATTTCTCTCAAGATGTCTTCTTTGTGAATATTTGGATAAAATAATGGATATTTCATAATAAGTTATCTTAACATATTTATTGTTTTTTCAAATACCTGGATATAATTTTTAGCGGTATTTTCCCAAGAATAATTCCTCGCAATTTCTAGTCCTTTTTTCACTTTTTCCTCTCTCAAATCATTTTCCTCAAAAAGATTTTTCATTTTTTCTGCTAAGTCAATGTTGTCTAGTTGCTTAAAAATCGTAATAGCTCCAGCTGAATTTATTTCCACGTTTGGTTCTATGTCTGAAGCTAAAGTGGCCGTGCCAGAAATAAGAGCTTCCATAAGTGGAAGGCTGTTCGATTCGTGTAGAGAGGGGATACATACGATTCTCGCAAGTTTATATATTTTTAGGATATCTTCAAATGGAATATTACCTAAAAAAGTAACTAAATTCCTAATGCCAAGTTTTTCTGAATCGGCTACGAGATTTACCCCTTTGGTTTTTAACGAACCGGTTAGAACAATTGGTATTTTTAACCCCTCTTTTTTCAATTGGAGTATTGCTTTTAGAAGGGTTAAGTGGTTTTTGTGTTGCCAGTGTTGAGCGGGATAAAAGACAAATTGCTCTGGAAGTTTGTATTTATTTCTCATTTCCTCTTTTTCTTTAATAATTAGATAATTTGAATTGAAAACTTTACTGACCCCGTCTCTTATGACTACAAACTTTTTTGGGTTAGTTCTAAAATATCTTATGAAATCTTTTTTCGAAAATTCTGAAGATGCTTGGATAAATGCAACTTTCTCGACTGTGGCTTTATGTGCTGTTTCTCTACCGAATCGTTCGAAAATGTTGAAAAATCTTGGAAAATGATCGTACTGAATATCGTGAATACTGACCGCAGACGTAGTGTTTATATTAATAGGAAAAAGAGCTCCTGAAGGAAAATAAACAATATCCAATTTAAGTGCGTCTACTTCGTGGATAATATCGGTATTAAAAATTTTATCAATTAGACTATAAAATATCCTAAGAATCGGAAAAATAAATATATAATTATTTAAAAAATAGCTTATTTTCCTTCTGAATTTATTGCTAAATCCATTAATTGGTTTTATTTTAAAATTAAGTTTCTCATATTTTAAAAAACTTTTTTCATCTTCCGGTCTGACAAGCAAAAGATATTCGTTTTTTTTGTCCACATTTATAAATCCTTCTAAGAGGCTCAAGGTGTAAACAGTAAGCCCTTTGATGCTATTTGGATTAGTATGATATAGAGCTATACCGATTTTCATAAAGATTTTATTATATTGCAAATATATTTTATTTCTTTTTCGGTTAGTTTTGTTGAGGAGGGGAGATTAATACCTCTTTTTGAAATGTAAACTGAATTCTGGAATTTATCTTTTTTGTTGAAATATTTGGAATGTACCGGCATGATTGAAGCACTGTAAAATACATTTCTAGTTTCCACTCTTTTCTTTTTTAAAATATTCATTATTTCAGCTCTACTATATTTTGAATTTTCTTTTATTAAAATAGTAAACATCCAGTAATTATTTTCTCGCCAGGGCTTTGTAGTTTGAAATTCTATCCAGGGCACATCTTTTAAAAATTTTTCGTAAAGAACGGCATTTCTTTTCTTTGTTTTAAGAAAATCACCTATTCTTTCAAGTTGGGCACAGCCAAGAGCGGCTTGCAAGTTGGTCATACGATAATTGAAACCGACAATTTCATGCCAATACTTATTATTATGCGTCATACCATGATCTCGAAGTAGTCGCATTTTTTTGTTTATTTTTGGATCATTAGTTAAACACATTCCTCCTTCACCAGTGGTAATAATTTTATTGCCGTAAAATGAGAAACAACTTATATCACCAAATGATCCGGCCATGTTATCTTTGTATTTTGATCCATGAGCCTCAGCAGCATCTTCAATCACAAACAATTTATTTTTCCGAGCTATTTCCATTATTTCATCCATATCACACATATTTCCATATAGGTGCACCACTATTATAGCTTTTGTTTTTAAATTGACCCTCTTTTTTATTTCTTTAGGATCCATGTTCCACGTGTCTTTTTCAGCATCTACAAATACGGGTTTTGCTCCTACATAATGTACTGCGTTTGCGGGGGCAATAAAACTAAAGTCGGGAACTATGACTTCGTCCCCTTTTCCTATACCTAAAGCTTCCAGAGCAAGATGTAGTGCGTGAGTGCCGTTTCCCGTGCTTACCCCATATTTTCTATTGCAAAATTTAGCAAAATTAGCCTCAAATTTTTCTATGAACTCTCCAATAGAAGAAACCCAACCACTTTTTACGGCTTTATTAACATATGCTATTTCTTTAGTTTCTATATTCGGTTCTGATACGGGTATTATTTTCATAATTTATTTTATTCCTATTCCAATAATATTGCTTGAAAACATAAACTTGTCATGCAGACCGAAGATTTTAGCGATTATTTTTTGAGCCAGTCTTACTAATTTGTTTTTGGTAACAAAAGATGGGAAAGACCTTACTTCTTTGAAGCCGGAGGCGGGCAGGATCTCATCTATTAGTAATCTAGTAAACGGGAGTTCGTGAGTTAAATCGGAATGCATGATATAGACTCCAGACAATGATTCTGCGTTTGGCGATCGGAATAAAAATATACCTTTCGTGTTTAAGCTTTTATAAATTAAAGAGAGAATTTCTAGAATTTCCTCTTTCTTGAAATGTTCCAACACATCAAAAGCGGTGATAATATCGTATTTTTTGTCAGACTTTAGGAAAGAGATTATATCAGATTCGATGATGGAATTAATATTAAATATTTTTTTTGCAACAAAAATAAAATCAGGAATAATTTCCACTCCATAAATATTTTTGTAGTTTTTTTCTATGCAAGAATTTATGAAAAAACCATAACCACAACCCAAGTCTAAAATCGTTTTATTTTTTTCTTTTGGGAGATAATTTTTTATAATTTCATTATAACTCGCTGATTGTTTTTTTATTTCTTCTTTGGTTGGATAAGGAAAAGTATTGGGTAATTTTGTCGCCCATGATTTATATATTTCTTTTTTGAAATTGTGCGATTGCATTTATTTAAATAATTTTATAATTTTTCTCCTAACCCTTTCTATTATGGTCGGTTTTCTAAGATTAAAATATTTGACGAGTGCGAGAAAAGCTGTTTTGTTCTGTCCGGGTGGTATGACATATATCTTTACTTGTTTTTGATTTAAATTAATATCAAATTGGTCTGATTTGGAAGAATGTGTACCCGTGCCATCAAAGCCGATATTTTGTACTAAAGATTTCGCGGAGTAAAGGGTAAGTTTTTGATTAAGAAAACAGGAAGCATACCATCTTATGGCCCAAGAATTGTTGAGACCGGCGATTTGTCTCTTAAGCATAGCACTGTATTTGTAAGAATTATTAATATCAAACTCTTTTTTACTACTATCTTTTTCTAATTGTTCCAAAAGTTTTTTACCATCTGGTTCAAAAAATTCCCAAGCTCTTTTCCATGTGCCCCAACCCCAACTAGAAGTAAGTTTCAGAAAGAAAGTTTCGGGGAGCTGTGTTTCAACCGGGTACATATAACCACTTATGCTCGCCACTTCTTTTGAAGATTCATAAAAGTTTAGGGCATCATTCATATACTCTAAAAAATGTGAAGAAGTTAAAATATCATCTTCCAATACGATTACTTTGCCATATTTGTTTACGATCTCTGTTACCCCTGAAATAATAGAGTTTGCGAGACCATAGTTTTTTTCTTTTTCAAAAATATGAATACTTTTAAAACCAATCACACTCTTTAAATATCTTCTTACTTCTTCTACTTTCTTTTTGTCTCTCTTGTTTTTCCATCCATCACAAAATATAAAAAGATCACTCTCGGTAGATAGAATATTTTTTCCCAGAGCTTCTAGGGTAAGTTTTGTGTGTTCTGGTCTGTTATAAACAAATAAGACTATGGGGGAATTATTCATAAGTTTTTCTTTTCTTTTTCAAAATCTTCTTTTGTCATAAGCCTAGCCAAATCTTTAAACTTTATTTCTGGTTGCCACCCTAAAATCTTTTTAGCCTTACTATAGTCACCTTGGAGTATGTCTACTTCTGCTGGTCTGAAATACAATTCTGATATTTCTATGAGGGTTTTACCACTTTTTTTGTCAATACCTTTTTCTTTGAGTCCCTCTCCTTCCCATATGATATCAAAATCAAGCATTTTTCCAGATTCTTCCACAAATTCCCTGATGCTATGACTTTCGTTGGTAGCAAGAATATAGTCGTCTGGCTTTTTCTGTTGTAACATAAGCCACATGCCCCGAACATAATCTTTGGCGTAGCCCCAATCTCTTTTGGAATCTAAATTTCCGAGAAAAAGTGTTTTATCTTTGCCGAGTCTTATTTTAGATAGACCACGAGTAATTTTGCGAGTCACAAAATTTTCTCCTCTTCTTGGGGATTCATGGTTGAATAAAATACCGTTTGAAGTATGAAGTCTGTAGCTCTCTCTATAATTTTTGGTGATCCAATATGCGAAAACTTTGGCACATCCATAAGGTGATCTGGGATAAAAAGGGGAAGTTTCTTTGAGAGGAATCTCAATAGCTTTGCCATACATTTCGCTGGAGGAAGCCTGATAAAATCTAGCTTCGGGACAAATGTCTTTCATTGCGTCGAGCATGCGGAGTGTGCCTAAAGCATCAATATCAGTTGTATATTCAGGAATTTCGAAACTAATTTTAACATGACTCTGAGCTCCTAAATTGTATATCTCATCCGGTTTTATTTTTTCAAGCAAGTGTCGTATGCTCGTTGAATCTGAGAGATCACCGTATTGGATATCCATTCTCAATTTCCTGATATGTGGCTCTATGTAAAAATCAGAAAGATGCTCTATGCGCTCCCTGTTAAAACTACTTGATCGGCGTACTAAACCAAAAACCTCGTAACCTTTCTCTAAAAGCAACTCTGCAAGGTAAGAGCCATCCTGTCCAGTTATGCCGGTAATTAGAGCTTTTTTCATTCTTTTCATTCTATATTTTTTCAGACTTTTCTTCAAGCGGATAGTAAATCTGAAATTAACCGTTTCATTTTTTCTATATTGGTTTCCATATAAGGGGTATCCTCTTTGAAAGTAAAATCTTTTTTATTAAATTTAAGTGTGTTTATTATTTCTTGAGGCGAAGAAGCATAAGTAAATAATTTGATGCCAATATACTCTTTAAACGCATTTTTACCCTCAGGATGAATGATAATTGGGTGGACACCAAATATCAATGCTTCGTATGCTACTCCCGACCATGCGGTAATTAGAAAATCAACTTTTTTTAGAAGGTTAAAAAGAGGCATTTTGGAACTATGATCCAGCTCAACATTTTTATTTTGAGTTTTGTTTATTATGTTTCTGATTTCGTCTTCTCGTGCTTTTATCGCAGGATGAAGCCGAAAGAACCAGTTTACATTTTTTGGGGAGTGACGCAAAACTTCTAAAAGATTATCGGGAAGTAATGGTTCAATCGGTTGCATAGCGACCAAAACTTTAATTTTTTCGGTGGAAAATTTTTTATTAAATTCTGAAATATTTGGGTAATCAATTTTATAATCACCAACAAGATTTTTTGCAAGCCACGGGTTTCCACCTACTAATGCTCTATGTTCGGGATACACATTTTTAGACCAAGCGTTAATATTTTCAGCTGGTCTAATGCCCCAACACCACCAGTATGAAGGTAGAAGTGAGTACCCATTTTTTGGTAGTTTAATCCAAGGAGCATACATCCCGTTCAAATTTTGTTGCGAATGTTGTATTTCAACAGTTTTTATTCCTAAATCCCTACAAGCTTTTATATATGCCATACTGACTGGAGTGTAAAAACAGACCAAAAAACCAATTTTCGGTTTTATTTGTTCTAATTTGCTTTTAAATATTTTTGAACAGAAAATCACATTATTTGCCATATCTTTTATTGATTGTTCTGAAAGTAACAATTGATCTGGGTATCTTCGGTTAATAAATTTAATCAAACTATCCCAATGAATGATTTCTTTTGGTCTTTTTAAAAAATCTAACATTCTGTATACGGCAGATTTTATTTCAAGTTCATCTTTGATAAAAATAGGTTCACCATAAATGGGACTCATTTTTATCGGCGAGGTGTCAAAAATTATAGATTTGAGGTCCATCTGTTTTAGTATATCTTGCAAACTGTTTGAAAATGGTCGAAAATATTTTCCGTCCACCCTTTCCCATCTATTATTTGGGGAAGAAAGAAATACAACATCCTTCTCTTCTATTATTTGCCTATTAAATAGATAATGAGTCACATATATAAAAAGTATTGTTAATTTCGAAACAAAGTATTTGATGGTATATTTTTTAGAGCTCGTCTTTTTGGCTTCTTCGGCTTTGTTTCCAGAGTAGGTGTTTGTTAGGTGCTTCCAAATTTGGAGCCGAATTAGAGGCCACACCTTTATACCTTTAAACTCTATCTCGTCCACCTCAACATTTTTTTCAATATCTATAATTATGTTTATTGCTTCTTGTGCGACCATATTATTTGTGTTAAAAATAAGTATTACAGAAGTATTAATTTGATGCAAACTGGTAATAAAAAAATAAAAGTATTGATTACGGGAGGAAGTCGTGGCATTGGTCGTGGCATTGCTCATATTCTTTATGCAGATGGTTACGAGGTAATGGCGATTGGTCAAAGTCATACGGCTAAATTTTTGGACCCTAAAATCAGATATATTCAGGCTGATCTATCTACTCCGCAAGGAGTGTCAAAAATCTGCAAGTTGATTGATAAAGAGACCCCTTCTATATTGGTAAATTGTTTGGGAATTGAACGAAACAGTAGCTTTACTGATATTACTTCCGAAAATTATAAACTGGTGATGGATACTAATGTAACTTGTCATTTGGAATTAACTAAAACCGTAATTCCTCATATGGTCAAAAATAAATGGGGAAAAATTATCTTTATTACTAGTGTATGGGGTAATATTGGAACGCGTAGGCGAGCTGTATATACAATGAGTAAGTTTGCTTTGCATGGATTAGCAATGAGTCTGGCAGATGAATATGCGAAAGACGGAATCATGGTAAACTGTGTGGCTCCTGGTTTTGTATATATTGACGAAACTTCTATTCCCGGTAGAGGCAAAGAAAGAAACGATTTTTTAGCAAGTAAAGTTCCGGTGGGCAGACTTGGTCGACCCGAAGAAATAGGGAACACGGTCAAGTGGCTTGTTTCTAAAGAAAGTGATTATATTACTGGGCAAGTTATAGTAGTTGATGGCGGATTTCAAAATAGTGGTTCTAGAGGAGAACCATTTTAAGATTATTTTGATGCATAGCCACTCCATGTATCTGGTTTAACTCGTTCGTATTGTTGGGGGTAGGGGATCTTAACGCCGAGTTTTTCTGCGGCGTGCCAAACCCATCTTGGGTTATCAAGAAATCCTCTAGCGATTGTCACCATATCGGCTTTACCTGAAGTTATAATTTCTTCCGCTTGAATTGGATTGGTAATATTGCCTACCGTCTGTATTTTGATATCAGTATTTTTTTTAACTTCTTCTGCAAGATCGATTTGATAATTTGTATCTGTTGGCATATTTGTTTTTGGTATAATGCCACCGCTTGAGACACAAACATAATCCAATCCTGCTAACTTAAATAATTTGGCAAATTGTATTGCATCTTCTGTGGTTATTCCTCCGTCGAGCCAGTCATTACCTGTAATACGAGCTCCCATTGGCTTATCTTTGGGCCAAACTGCTCGTATTGACGTGACTATTTCTAAAGGTAAGCGCATTCTGTTTTCAAAATTACCTCCGTATTTATCATTTCTTTGATTGGAGATGGGGGAAGTAAACGAGTGCAGAAGATAACCATGAGCAATATGCAATTCTATGAGATCAATACCTAAACGGATAGCTCTTTTGGTAGACAAAACATAATCATTTTTAAGTTTTTCAATTTCTGACAAACTCATCTCTTTTGGGACAGGCCATGCTGGATCGCGGGCGATTGCTGATGGCGCCATAGCTTTCCAAGCACCTTCATTTGGCAAAAGCGGACCACCACCTTCCCAGGGAATATGCGCAGAACCTTTGCGCCCCGAGTGAGCAAGCTGGATGCCTATGGCAGTGTCTCCGTTATATTTACGAATGGTATTAAGAACATTTCCTAATGCTTTTTCATTTTCGTCTGAATACAATCCAAGATCGTTAAGCGTAATACGACCTTCTTGATTTACTGCGGTTGCCTCAATCATTAACAGCCCCGCTCCTCCTAATGCTAAATGCCCAAGGTGTATTTTATGCCAGTCTGAAGCGTTTCCGTCAATTGCACTGTACTGACACATTGGAGAGACTACAATGCGATTTGGCAAAGTAAGTTTGCGAAGAGAGATAGGAGTAAATAATTGACTTGGCATATGGTGTAGTATACGATATTTAAGGAGAACAATAAAATGAAAAAATCAAAACTTTGGAAAATGCTCAAAAGACCACCATATAAAAGTGGTTCAGAATATTGTGAGGCTCTGGTTGACCGGGGGTACAGGATGAGCGATTGGATAATCGATGTTGTAACAAAACCAGATTTTCCTATCGGCAAAGTAGAGTGGCCTGTTCCACTTGCTCGTGTGAAATTGGATTCTCTTGGTTTTAAAGAACCAACAACTCTTGAAAATTTTTACAAAAAAGCTTTGGAAACTGGTTTTGAATTATGTCCTCCTGAAATAGCTCTATTGCTCCGTTTCAATTATGATGAACAGCCAACCGGGGAATGGCTTCGAGTAGCGACTCCTATGGATGCTATGGTTGATTCTGATGGAGTACCGCATTTGCCTAAGCTGGGCGCAGCTCTAAAACGTTTTTATTTGGAAACTTACTGGGCATATCCTCACGCCGTCTTTCATCCCCACAACGAGTTTGTGATGATTGACAGGCGACTTGGTTGATAAGTTTGTTCCAATTTCCCCACGGTGTTTGTATCACACCGTGAGGCTTTTGATATCAAAAGTATTTTGTGTATTATATTCTTATGGAAAAGAATGATATAAAAAATGAAATTAAGAAACTTCTTAAGCTCCAAGCTAATGCTATATTAAACATTCCACTTTCAAATCCTTACAAAAAGGCGCTATCTTTAATCCATAATATTGATAAACGTGGCGGGCGTATTTTTGTTACAGGTGTCGGAAAAGCGGGAGATGTGGCGCGAAAAGTAGTTTCAACTTTCAATTCAACTGGTGTTAAAGCATCTTTTCTTTCCCCGCTAGATGCTACTCACGGTGATTTAGGCGCTATTTCTAAAAATGATCTTCTTTTTGTACTATCTAACTCTGGTAAAACCACCGAGATTTTAAATTTGATTAAACTTGCTCACAAATTTTACTCGAAGCTACCTATCATTTGTTTGACGGGAAATCCATCAGCTCCTGTCGCGAAATCGTCCGACCTGATTCTTTTTACGGGAAGTCCTAGGGAAATCTGTCCATTAGGGCTTACACCCACTACTTCGGTTTTAGCAATGCTTGCTATAACAGATATATTGGTTGTCCTTAGTATGGAAGAGCGTGATTTTTCTGCAAAGGAATATTATTTGAGACATCATAGTGGATATCTAGGTTCAAAAGCTAAAAAGCTCACAAATAACAATATAAAATATATAAAATAATCAGGATTTTTTAGATACTACACTTTCTGGACAATTATAGGAAAATAAGCTTTACTTAAATTGGGTCCTGTACCCTACACTTAAATAAATAGGAGAAAAACATGCCCCTACCAGCGCCCGATCTTTACATCGAGCAACTCAATGTGGAGGTTGCCGGACCGTGCAATCTCCAGTGTGTCACCTGCCCGCAAGCCAAAGTAAATGGCGGGCGGGAAAAAAACTTCAGAGTTATGATGACTCTGGAAGAATTCAAAAAAGTTCTGAATGATGCTTATCAGCATCGTCATCCCGACCGACCCCTGTGTATCTCGCTTCACGGATCCGGCGAACCAACCCTCAACCGCAAACTGCCGGAGATTATCCGGTACGCGAAGTCGAAGAGCGACACCTACGTATCGTTCTTCACTCACGGTAATAACCTTACGCCCGCTCTTTCTCAAAAGGTGATTGAGGCGGGAATCAACGAGGTTACAGTTTCCTTTATCGGCTATGACAGGGAGACTGCTAATCGCTCAATGGTTGGGGGTGATTTTGATCGAGTGATGGCGAATATCCATGCGTTTCAGGAGATTCTTCGTGCGGGGTATTATCCCAACACGAAAATCAATACCCGTCACCTAACAATCGACTTTACCCGGAAAGACTGGGAAGTCGAACAATACCGCAAGAACATAATTGACCTCCTGGGTGTGGAATCCGAGATTTGGCTCCAGCACAACTGGGACGGCAACTATGTGACTATCACTTCCTCTCGTGAGGAGATGGCCAAAGA
>Ga0210057_1003926_pt1 | contig 20121 bp, 18 predicted proteins | sample CryGeyCG2114_010_2_FD_183968 | JGI IMG/M metagenome (GOLD analysis project Ga0210057, IMG submission 183968) | Groundwater microbial communities from aquifer - Crystal Geyser CG10_big_fil_rev_8/21/14_0.10 (SPAdes) (version 2) | ecosystem: Environmental > Aquatic > Deep subsurface > Groundwater ...
CTCGGTAGCGGCCCATCCTCTCACCATCGGCGTGGCCATTACCGACTTGCCCCAAAAAGAGGAACCACATGCTCACGGCGGCCCGGAGATGGGTTACTAAAATCTGAAAAAGTTATCAACTTCTAACCAGCCCTTGCGGCTGGTTTTGGGATATAATCTGATTATTAGCAGATAGCCTTATTATATTTATTAATTATGAAAAAGATTTGGGGCGGCAAAGGTCTGCGGAATAAGCTGATAATTATCGGTTCGTTTGTGTTATTGGCAATCATCATTTTGGCCGGTCGAAGCGAGGGCAACATTATCCGACAAGCCGGCAATTTAACCGGTGGGGAAATTGCGAACCTGGCTCAAACCGTTTCATTAAAGGGTGTTATCGATTTGCCGGTTTGCGAGACCGTGGAATATAAACAAACGGGAGTCAAGGGAACAATATTAAAAGTGCCCCCTTTGGTCCCGGCTGGCACTGGTGATTTGGATTGGAGTGATCCTTTGATTTGGGAGCTTTATTACGATGAAAAGCCTGTGTACATTCTTGATTCAGTGGAAATCGCAACTAGCACTGGTAATGGTTGCTGGACAAAAATAAATAAAATTTGCACCTACAATGTAGGGGAAAAAATTAAAGGTGTTAGGGCTCTTGGTCTTGACCTCTCCATTAAGGGATTAGTTAAGGACTGCCTGATGGATGTACCTATTATTAATGGAGCTACCTTAGGAGAATGTTTGGCTGTGTACAAAGGGGTAAAAATCGTCAATAAAGAATGTCATGATTGGTATTATGACAATTTCCACAAGTCAAGCCAAAAATTCGAGGGGGTGGTAGATTTTGAATGGCTTAAGAGTTATCTTCCCTTCAAACAGCCTATCCAATATCCTTAATCCTAACCCCAAGTCTGTTAGGTAATTGATAGACATTAAAATCTAATGTTGTAAAATAGAGCTATTACTAGCTCTATTTTATTTTCTTAATTATGTGGATTTTATATGGATTGTTGGCAATCGTGGCCGTGGTGGCCATTTGGGTCATCGGTAGTTATAACTTGTTAATTCGCGCCACTAATCGCGCCCGAGAGGCTTGGGCCGACATTGATGTTCAGCTCAAGCGTCGTTACGACCTCATCCCCAACTTAGTGGAGACGGTTAAAGCTTACGCCACTCATGAGCGGGCAGCATTTGAGAATGTCACCAAAGCCCGCGCCGCCGCCATGGGCGCCCAGAGTGTGGAGGAGCACGCCAAGGCCGAGAACATGTTGACCGGCGCGCTTAAGAGTATTTTTGCCATTGCCGAGGCCTACCCCGATCTCAAAGCGTCGCAAAACTTTGGCAAGTTACAAGATGAATTGAGCGACACCGAGAACAAAATCCAAGCGGCGCGCCGCTTCTACAACGGCAATGTCCGGGACTTAAACACAATGTTGGAATCGTTCCCGACCAACCTCATCGCCGGTTGGTTCAAATTTACCCCGCGCGACTTCTTTGAGCTCGATGAGGCGAGCGCGGCGGCCAAAGAACCAGTTAAAGTAAGATTTTAGTCTAATGAAAAAATCTCTCCTTTCCGCCCTAATCTTGACTGTAACCGAGCGGCAGGTTTAGTTTATTTTGTCGTTCCTACTTCCACTCAAGCCTCTTGGACCACTCATAATTGTCAGACTAGCGGCACTTTGTACAACAGTCAAACTAAGGACAAAGCCGATAAAGTACCGGTTCCGCCCAATTGCAGTAATGGCCGGCCAGCCGTTGAATTTACCGATAACTCTTGGCGAACTTGCGCGTGGTTTATTAAACCATCAGCTAAACCGGTGCCTGATTATAGCTGGAATGACGGCAGTAAAACCGTGAGTTTGTGGTTAAGCGCCAGTCGCAACTGGTGCGGTCAAGCCAATTATGAAATCAACTGGGGCCAAGCCGTCCCGCCGCCCGCGCCAGCTGTCACCGGCTACTACTGCAATCGCGCCGATCCGGCTAAACCGACTTGCCAGCCGAGCCCTAGCCCAACTAACACCACCACCGAGTATCAATGCTCTCTCGCCTGCTCCCCGCAGAGTTACGAAATCAGCATCACTACTCCCGATGAACCGTGGCGGTCTAGTTGGAAGGCGGGCGAGACTATTCGCTTTCTGGGAGAGGTTAAACCGCTTGGCGGTTTGCCAGAAGTTGGAAGAGGTAGTTGGCTTTAGCTCAAAATTTAAATCAACGTTTTTCGTCCAAATGTTCAACTTATACCAATCTGGAAATATGCCAAGAACGGAAAGTTAACATGTCCGGTTGGCTAAAGTCTAATTATCCGGATATTCCTAATTACGTTCCGGCAGGGGGGCTGGGTGTTTGTGGTGGTTGGTCTATTTTTGTCCTCCAGGCTACCTACCTTGGTCAGTTTGAGGGCGAATGTTTGCATTCGTAGCAGTCAGGAGAAATATCAGAAAGAATAAGGCCAAGATTACCGGCCAGTCGCCGAGGCGGGTGTAAGGCGCGAGTTTGGTGCGGGTGCCGGCAGTGGTGAAGATAACACCCGGTTCTTGCCAGTTGTTCTCGGCGATTACTTGTCCTTGGGAGTTAAGGACAAACGAGGGCGCGTCGTCGGTGGCTTGGAAGAGGGCGCGGCTATTTTCGGCGGCTCGGACTCGGGCCGCCGAAAGACTCTGCCGATAGAACCAGCGCGAGCTGTGGAAGAGGCTTTGCGAGGAGACATTGCCGAGGATGGTGGCCCCGGCCGCGGTTTGGGCGCGATAGAGCGTAGGGGAGAAGATCTCGCTACAAGCCAGCACACTCACTCGCTCACCCTGCCAACTAACCGGCGCGAAGGCCTGGCCGGCGGCCACCACGCTCCGCTCTTGGTCGTAATTGACTAACCATTCCCTCTGGCCGGCCAGTCGGACCAAACCGCGGGCAAAGTATGGCAAATACTCGCCATAAGTGGCAAGGAGCCGCTTCTCGGTAAAGTTGATTTCTTCGGTGGCGGGGTTGAGGTACAAAATTTTGGATTTGATTCGGCCGGCGTCTTCACTCCTGATAGAATCAATCACTAAAATATTTTGCCGATTGGTCAATTGGTTAAGCGCTAGGAAGATGAGGTCGGTGGAAGTGGCGGCTAGTTTGGCGATTAGCCGGCTATCTTCCGGCAAAACCAAAATGTCGAATAATTGGTTGTCTAATTGCCGATTAAGCGCGTCTAATTTGGCCGATGAAGCGGAAGATGGGGCGGAGTAAGTGTTGGCGACGGCCAGGCGGAGAGTTGGGCCGGCTTCGCCGGCCGGAGCAGTTGCGCCGGCTGGCCACAGAGCGAGCCAGGCGGTTAATATCAAAATTGGCAGGGCTAGTCGCCGGCGCTTGTTTGGCTGGGTGGTTAATTGGTAAATCAAGTAGTTGGTTAAAATAACCACTGCCGATAAGAGATAAATGCCACCCGTACCGGCCAAGAGCGCCAAGCGCGGACTCTCGGTCAATAAGTAGCCGGCGAAACCGTTGGTCCAGTGGGGGCCGATGATGGTGTCGGGGCCGGCGAAGATGATAGTGATAGCCCAGGCGCGGCCGTACTCGGCGATAATCCACAGCGCTGGCGCCAAAACGAGGTCGCGCCAATCCCCTTGCTTAAACTCGCGCCAAGCGAGGGCGAACAAGCCGATGAATGCGGCGGCCGCGGCGGTGAAGAGGAGCCAAACCAAAGCCACTGCCAACCCGGCTAGCCAAGAGCTCTGAATGTTGAGCCAACCCAAGGGTAAAGTCTCAAAGAACCAAGCTAAATTAAGGCCTATCAGGCCGAGGCCGAAGGTTAAACTCAGGGAAAAAGTTTGCCAACGACCCGTTGGTCTGTCTAATAGCCAAAAGAGGGGCGCAAAACTAACGAGCCCTAACCACCACCAAGGCGGCCAGTTGAGGAAGAGAGCGGAAGCCAAGCCGGCGCCGCCAGCGATAATCAAATTGCCTAACATTCGTCTTTTTATTATATACTAAGAGTATCTTTGACTATGGCGATATTTTGCTTTCCCCGAAGTAATGTCTTTAGTAAGTTTGCTGTTGTTTTGGCAGTAACTTTACTGCTTATTGCGCCGTCGACTTCAGCCCAAAGTCAGGAGTCCATCAAAAATTTTGAAGTTGGGGCTAAGATTAATAATGATTCCAGTATCAGAGTTACCGAGCGAATTATTTATGATTTTGGCTTAACCCAAAAGCATGGTCTGTATCGTGATATACCGGTCAAGTATGATACGGTTGTTGGCCACCAGTTTCTCCGGGTATCTGATATTACGGTAACAGATGGGATGGGGAATAAGTATCCTTTCGAGATAGCAAATCGAGGCCGATATCAGAGGATTAAAATTGGAGACCCTGAATCATTGGTTTCGGGCGTGCGGATTTATGTTGTTGAATATACTATTACCGGGGCACTAGGTTATTTTGAGGAATATGATGAGTTGTATTGGAATGCTACTGGCAATGAGTGGTCAGTGCCAGTCCTCTTATCCAAAGCAACCGTCTTCCTGCCGGGAGGAGTCAGTCAGTCGTCTATCCAGAGTGCTTGTTATATTGGCGTCCTTGGCGGTACCGAGAGTTGCGATACTCACTTGATTGCCACGGGCAGTCAAGTTGACCAGGTGATGTTTGAAACCGGACGTGAGCTTAAGCCAGGAGAGGGTTTAACGGTGGCAGTTGGATTCCCTAAGGGTATGGTTGATGAACCTAATTTGGCGGAAAAAGCGGCCAATAAAGTTTACGACAATTGGGTCGTTTTGTTTCCGGTGGTTGTTTTTGCGGTGATGTTTCGGCTTTGGTACATAAAAGGGCGTGACCCGAAGGGTCGGGGGGTTATTGTAGCCGAGTATGAGGTGCCAGAAGACCTTTTTCCTTTAGAGATTTCCGTTATTATCAATGGAAAATTTCAAAATGAGGATTTGTCTTCGGAAATAATCAGATTGGCGATTGTTGGTCACTTGGCCATCAAACAGTTAAAGAGGGAAAAGCGTTTTTGGTCGAGTGACAAGGATTACGAGTTTACTAATCTTCAAAAAGAGGGTGAGATTTCGCCGGCTGAGGCGATGCTGGTGACAATGATCTTTGGTGGGCAGAAAAAAATCTTGCTGTCCGAACTTAAAAAAGGCAATTTTTACCTTAAGATGAATGAGATTCGTAAATATTACACCGATGCGGTGGTTGCCAAGGGATACTTCCACAGCGACCCAAACAAGATTCGTCTAAAGTATCTCTTAGTCGGTACGGGGATTGTTTTTTTGGCGGGCATTTTGGTATCGGCAGTCAATTCCTTAAACATTTTGACTGTTGTTGCCTTTGTTGCCTCGTTGGCGATTGTGTGGTCATTTGCATTGGCAATGCCTCAACTCTCAAGTAAAGGGGTTGAAGTCCGAGACAAGCTGTTTGGCTTAAAGGAGTACCTCCAGATTGCTGAGAAGGATCGCCTTAAGTTCCATAATGCCCCGGAAAAAAATCCCCAGCTTTTCGAGAAGTTTCTGCCTTACGCTATGGTCTTGGGTGTTGAGAAGAGTTGGGCTAAGGAGTTTGAAGATATCCAAATGCCGCCGCCAAGATGGTATCATGGTGTTCCCACTACTGCTTTAAGCTCAATTACCTTTGTTGAGGACATTTCCTCTTTCAATGACGCTGTTGCAGTCAATATGGTCTCGGCTCCAGGGAGCTCTAGCGGTTCAAGTGGCGGAGGCTTTTCTGGCGGTGGCGGTGGTGGCGGTGGTGGCGGCAGTTGGTAATAAATAATTAATTATGGCCACGCTGTATACCGAGCAGGATAAGAATATCCACAAAACTTGGGCCTTGCTCCTTGGTTTCTTGGTGGTGGTAATCGGGCTCGGCTGGGTCTTGGCTCAAGTGTGGCAATCGCCAGCCGTTCTGTATGCCGCGATTATTTTTGCCTTAATGATGAATTTCGCCAGTTACTGGTGGAGCGACAAAATTGTGCTTAAGCTGACGGGCGCTCGGCCCGCCTCGCGCGACCGGGACTGGGGCTTAATCACCACGGTGGAAAATTTAGCCATTACCGCCGGTTTGCCGATGCCGAAAGTTTACGTGGTGGACGATCCGGCGCCCAACGCCTTCGCCACCGGTCGCGACCCCGAGCACGCGGTGGTGGCGGTCACGAGCGGCTTGCTCACGATTTTAGAAAATGAGGAACTTGAGGGAGTAATCGGGCACGAACTCTCGCACATCGGTAACCGCGACATCTTGCTCTCCACCGTCGTGGTGGTACTGGTGGGTTTTGTCGCCATTCTCTCCGATATTTTTTTGCGGAGCATGATATGGGGCGGACGCGACCGAGATAGTCGCGCCGGCGGGGCGTTGGTTTTGATTGGTATTGTTTTAGCGGTCTTGTCGCCCTTAATTGGCACTTTGATTCAGTTGGCGATCTCCCGCCGGCGTGAATTCTTAGCCGACGCCTCGGGCGCGCTCCTCACCCGCTATCCCGAAGGATTAGCGCGAGCGCTGGAAAAAATCTCGGCCCAAAATATGCCTCTGCGCCGGGCGAGCAACGCCACGGCGCACCTCTTCATTGTCAATCCTTTCGGCGCCGCCGGACTGAAGGGGATTCATAAGCTTTTTCTCACTCATCCGCCAGTCGAGGAGCGCCTCCGCGCCTTGCGTGGGCTCAAAATTTAAGGTATTTTGCCTGTGTTGGAGGCGTCGCATAGTGGTCTAGTGCGCGCGCTTGGAAAGCGCGTAAGGGTAACACCTTCGAGAGTTCGAATCTCTCCGCCTCCGCCGGATTTTTGTGATAATGTTATAATGAATTCACGATGAAAAAATTCTTTTTCGCCGTTATTTTTTTGGGATTGCTGGGGTTCGCTACCCCCGCGTGATCAGATTAACCGGTGGCCTTCGCCTCCTCGGCGGTGTGCGCTTGTAGTAATCGCTAGATGAAAAAACTAATCATCACCTCGGTTTTAATTTTAGTCGCCCTCGCCGCGCTTTTCTATCTTTACCGAACTTGGACCTCCCCACTTGGACATCCAGTGTCCAAGTGGGACACCGCGTCTAATTTAACCTCAACTTCTTCCGACTCGGCCGGCGCCAAATCGCCAATCCCGCCGGCGGGGACGCGGCTTTATGAGAACCGCCATTATCTTTTCTCTTTAACTTACCCCAATAACCTCTCTTTTAAGGAGTTTGACGAAGGCAATAATTCCGAGACCATTACTTTCGAAGATCCGGTGATCGGCCGCGGCTTCCAAATTTTTATTACGCCGTATGCTGAAGATCATATCACGACCGAACGCTTTCGGCGCGATATCCCGTCGGGTGAAATTAAGGACCAAACGGAGATCTTGATCGCTGGCGCGCGCGGGGTGATTTTTTTTAGCCGGAACGCTATTATGGGCGCCACGCGGGAAGTCTGGTTCATCCGCGGCGGCTATTTGTATGAAGTGACGACTTATAAAGACGCGGACGCATGGCTCTCGCAAATCATGACCACTTGGCGGTGGCAGTAGCTGTCCACTTGGACACCCCCACTTGGACATCCAGTGTCCAAGTGCTATTATTTGGTTATGAGAAAATCAGAATTTGCCAATGGCGAATTTTATCACATCTACAACCGTGGTGTGGACAAAAGGCAAATTGTTCTGGATCAGACTGATGCCGACCGCTTTATTGAAAGTTTAGAGGATTTTAATTCGGTTGAACCGATTGGCAGTATTTACGAACATTCTTTTGAGAAAAATTCAGTTTTAAGCAAAAAAAGCAAAAAGCTGGTTAATCTTGTCTGCTATTGTCTCAACCCCAATCATTATCATCTTTTGCTTGAACAGCTGGTTGACGGCGGGATTGAAAAATTTCTCCATCGCTTGGGGATGGGTTACAGCAAATATTTTAACCACAAATACCAAAGAAATGGCGCCTTATGGCAGGGTCGGTTCAAGAGCGTCTATATTGACGATAACGAGTATCTCCTGCATTTAAGCGCTTATATCAATCTTAACGACCAAACGCACCAACTTGGACATCCAGTGTCCAAGTTGGTGCGAAGCAGTTGGGGAGAGTATCTTGGTTCGGCTAAAAACAATTTGTGCCGGCCGACAATGATTCTGGAGCAATTTAATCAGGCCAAAGATTACGAAGAGTTTGCTCTTGAGGCGCTTGAGTTAATCAAGACGAGAAAACTGGAATTTAAATTGGAAGAGTTATTTCTAGATTAAAATTAAAATAGTCTAATTCGTCCACTTGGACATCCCGACTTGGACACTGGATGTCCAAACGGGGTCCAAATCGGGGACTTTTTACTGTTTAAAGAAACTTAGTAATTTTCAGACGGTTTTCTGTTCAGACGGTTTTCTGTTATAATAAACGCATAAAGCAATCGCGATTGGAGGCGCTCCTCTTTACCGCGGCCATCGCCTTCAACATTTTCCCCGCCAGCATGATTATGGCCACTTGGCTACTGGACAATTTCTGGAAGTGCCTTTAGACTGGGGAGACTATGGATAATCAAAAAATCATTTGGGCCAGCGTGGGCGTTTTAGCCGTTTTAATTATTGCCGGCGGTGCCTGGTGGATGAGCCGGGGCGAGGTGCCGACTCGCAACTTAGGTACTCTCACCGAGCCGGTAACAGCTACTGATTGGCGCAAGGGCGGTGCCGAGGCCGTGGTCGAGATTGTGGAGTACTCCGACTTTGAGTGCCCGGCCTGCGCCGCTTATTACCCGATTTTGAATCAATTGGTGGTCGAGTACCCGGAGGAAGTGGCCCTAATTTACCGCTACTTCCCTTTGCCCCAGCACGCTTCAGCCGAGTTGACCGCCGCTTTTGCCGAAGCGGCCGGCCGGCAAGGCAAGTTTTGGGAGATGCACAACATTATGTTCGACAACCAATCCGCTTGGACAATTAGCTCGGCCGCGGATAACGAAGCGTTGTTTAAGACTTATGCCGGGCAAATCGGCCTTAACTTGGCGCAATTGGAGGCTGACTTGGCCGACCCGACGATTTTGGCCCACATTAGAGCCGAGTACCAAAGCGGCGCCGCCTCTGGCGTCGATTCCACCCCTAGCTTTTTCATCAATGGCGAGCGGATTATCAATCCGCGTCGCTATGAGGATTTTGTGGCTTTGATTGAGGGACAATTGTCTCCAGTGAGTGGTGCTACCAGTACCAATGAGCTATAAACGGTCTATCCAAATAATTTTCAGCTTGGCCTTAATCGGTCTTATCGACGCGATTTATTTGACGGTTAAGCACTATACCGGTGGGGTGGTGCCCTGCTCGCTGACCGAGGGTTGCGACACGGTTTTAACCAGTAATTACGCCATGATTGGCGGTTTACCGGTCGCTTTATGGGGCGTGTTTTATTATTTGCTGGTTATTTTCCTGGTTTGGTCCGGCTTGGCCCGAGCGGTTTTGTTCGGTCTTGTTTCGACTGCCTTGGCCGCTTCCGGCATTTTGATTTATCTCCAAGCTCAAGTGCTAAACGCCTGGTGCGCTTATTGTTTGGTCTCGGCCGGCGTGACGTTTTTAATCTTTCTCTTTTTGCTCTTTTCGCGTCCGGTGGCCCGCTAAAAATCAAACCACTGCAAGCTATTTCGACCACCCGACTTGTGTCGGATTTTTTTATGTTTTCTGGTCATAAAAATTTCGCTATCCACAGCGCCGAAAGGGGTCAAGTGGAGTAAAATGTAAAAACTTAATTATTAATTTTTTAACTAATTTAACTTAAGCAATGTCTAAATTAATCGCTCCCAAAAATGTTCGCAAGCGCGACGGCACCATCTTGCCGTTTAATCTGGAAAAGATTACCATCGCGATTTTGAAAGCGATGAAGGCGAGCAATGAGGGTGGCGAGGCGGAAGCGCTTAAAGTGGCCAAAGCGATTACTCATGACTTGGTTAAGATTGCCAAAAAGGAGGGCGACAATTACGTCTCGGGGGTGGAAGAAATTCAGGACATGGTGGAAAAAGAGCTTATTTTGCAACAGTTTCCGGCCACGGCCAAAAATTACATTCTTTATCGCCAGCGCCGTTTGGAGGCGCGCCAAGCTCGCGGTACCGTCCCGGAGAAGGTTAAGCGCCTAACCGCCGAGAGCCGCCAATACTTCCGCAACTCTTTGGCCGAGTTTGTTTACTTCCGCTCTTATTCACGCTGGATTCCGGAAGAGAACCGGCGCGAAACTTGGGTGGAAACGGTGGACCGCTACTTCGCCTTTATGAAGGAGAATTTGGGCGATAAGCTCAAAGCTGAAGAATATGCCGAACTGCGCGAAGCGGTACTCAAGCAGGAGATTATGCCTTCAATGCGTTTGATGTGGGGCGCCGGCAAGGCGGCCCGCGCCAGCCAAGTCGTGGCTTACAACTGCTCATACATTGCGCCGGCCAAAACGCGCGACCTGGCCGAGATTATGTATCTCTCGATGAATGGTTGTGGTGTCGGTTACTCGGTGGAGACGGTGACCGCTCAAGAGTTCCCGATTATCAAGCGTCAGACCGGCAAGCATTTGGGTACTCATGTGGTGGGTGACTCCAAGGTTGGTTGGTGCGAGGCGTTTACCGCTGGCTTAGATGCCTGGTTTGAGGGGAGTGACATTGATTTTGATTACTCGCAAGTCCGACCGCTGGGCGCTCGGCTTAAAACAATGGGCGGACGGGCCTCCGGCCCCGGACCCCTGCGCGAGTTAATGAGTTTTGCTAAAGCCAAGATTTTGGGTCGCCAGAGCCGGCGCCTGACCAATCTTGACCTCCACGACATTATCTGCAAAGTAGGCGAGGTGGTGGTGGCTGGCGGCGTCCGCCGGACGGCCTTAATCTCCCTCTCTGACCTTGATGATACCGAGATGCGCCACGCCAAAGACGGCCAATTTTATCTCCGCGAGCCACAGCGAGCGATGGCCAACAATTCGGCGGTGTATATGGAGAAGCCGAATGCCGTCGACTTTCTGGAAGAGTGGTTGACACTGGCTAAGAGCGGTTCGGGCGAACGGGGTATCTTTAACCGCGGTTCGTTGTTGTCGCAATTGCCGGCAAGGAGGATTAAGCAGTGGGAGAAGAGTGGTTACATTATTAATGGCCAGCCACTTGGCCCCTCCGGTACCAATCCCTGCGGTGAGATTGTGCTCAAGTCCAAACAATTTTGCAATCTGACCGAGGTGGTGGCGCGGGCCGGTGACAGCGAGGCCGATCTCTTGCGCAAGGCTCGCTTGGCCTCCATTTTGGGCACTTATCAATCCACTTTGACCGACTTCCGATTCCTATCCAAAGAGTGGAAGAAGAATTGCGAAGACGAGCGCCTGCTCGGCGTCTCAATTACTGGTCAATGGGATTCGGCCACTGTCCGCGAGGCCAAAGTGCTTAAAAAGATGAAGGATGAGTCAATTAAGGCCAATATTGAATATGCCAAGCGCTTTGGCATCAACGTCTCCACTTCGGTTACTTGTGTCAAACCTTCCGGCACGGTCTCGCAAACCGTTGACACTTCCTCCGGCATGCATCCGCGTCACGCTAAGTACTACATCCGCCGGGTCCGAATTTCGTCCACCGACTCGCTGTTTAAATTGATGAAGGACCAAGGGGTGCCGTATCATCCGGAAGTGGGGCAAACGCCCGAAGAGGCCCATACCTTTGTTCTTGAGTTTCCGGTTAAGGCCCCGGCCGGCTCCATTTTTAAGAATGATTTAACCGCCGTGGAGCAATTGGAATATTGGCAAAAGGTTAAAGAAAATTTTACCGAGCACAACCCGTCGGTGACCATCTCGGTGGGCGAGGAGGAATGGTTGGCGGCCGGCAATTGGGTTTATCAGCACTGGGACGCGGTGGGCGGGCTCTCCTTCCTCCCGCGCGAGAAGCATGTGTACAAACTGGCGCCCTATGAGGAAATTGACGAGAAGACTTACACGGAGCTGGTTAAAGTGATGAAGGATATTGATTTTTCCAAGATTGTCACTTACGAGTTGGAAGATGAGACGGCCGGCGCCAAGGAGTATGCTTGCGTGGGTGGAGTGTGCGAGATTGATGTTTCCCTTGATTCTCTCCAGTTGGCCGAGAGCGAGCCGGCCAAGAGGGGGAAGAGCAAAAAGAAATAATTTTGGGGTTGACAAATTGATTATAAGTAGTTTATAATTTAGCCAACTTGCATCGGATAGTCGCCCGCCATTAGGCGGGAGGAAAGTCCGAACACCGCCTGCCAACATCTCTCGAAGTTGTGGCGAGGAGTCAGGTAGCGGGTAACACCCGTCGGTTGTAAAACTAGAGGTGCGAACAGAAACGACCCGGTTAAGTCCGGCTGAAACGTGCTAAATCCTTACCTCGGTGCAAGGCCGTGTCCGCCTTTGGCGGAAGTGCCGCTTGAGCCAGCCAGTAATGTCTGGCCTAGATCAATGGCTATCGATAACAGAATTCGGCTTATAGATGCAAGCCAGTAATTGCAAAAACCCCGCCTCAAAGCGGGGCTTTTGCCTTTTTATGGAGTCAAGTTGATTTTGTTTTGGGGCCGGCGTTTCAGCCCCTCTTTCTTGGCAAAGTGTTCCAAGGCGGAAATGGAGTAAAAGCGATAGTGGTTGCCATGGTCGCGGATAGCCTTAAGGTGGCCGCTTTTATCCCAGTTGCGGAGGGTGGCAATCGACACGCCGATAATCTCGGCGGCGGAAGAGATGGTGACTAGTCCTTTTTTCATATTTGGTTCTTGGGGCTTGCTTATACTATAATGGTAATGATGACGAAAACAAGCAGGCTAATTGATCAGCTTCCGGCCTTTTTGCTCTATGCGATTATCTTTTTAATCCCAATCGCTTTCTGGCCCAGCCCCTATATTTTGGCCGGCGCCGACAAAAAGTTCCTGTTTCTTATCCTGGCGGCCGCTTTGGCGGTGGTCTGGTGGTTAAGCCGAGCCAAAGCGCCAACCATTTCTTTACCCGGCCGGTGGTGGCTCTTGGCTTTGTGGTCTCTTCCGGCAGTGGCCCTGGTCAGCAGTCTGTTCTCCGGCGCGCCCCATCACTCGCTGATTAGCTTGGGGATAGAGAACGCTACCGCTTGGGCCTTCGGCTGGTGGGCTTTGTTTGCCACTTTGGCCGTCATGGTTTGGTTTAATCGCCGAGCAGCCGGCTTGTACGGCTTGGTGGCGATTTTGTCGGTTGGGGTGTTGGTGGCGCTGTTCCAATGGTCTAAATTGTTGTTTGGCAACTTTACTCAACTGGCGATTTTTGCCAATCCGGCGGCCAACTTAATCGGCAAATGGAATGAGTTTGGACTGTTTATGGGCCTGACGGTGGTGCTAGCTATCGCGTTTTTGGAGTTTTTGCCTTGGCGGCGGATGCCCTTGCCGGCCGGCTTGGCGTGGTTTGGCTTGGGTCTTGGTTTAATCAGTTTGGTGGTTGTTAATTATTGGTACAGTTGGCTCTTGGTCGGTTCGGCGGCAATTATTATCTTGGCGACTAAATTGATTCGCGACCGGCGTTTGGTTGAGCTTGAAGCGGCGCGTCCGGCCGGTTGGCGCTACTTATGGTCGCGCCCGGTTCTGGTTTTAATTTTGGCGGTAGTTTTAATCCTAATCGGTAACCAGGTGGTCTGGCCGGCGGCGGCCGAGCGCGTGGGCTTGGCCGAGCAAATTACCGCCGCCGGCGATTGGCTCGGCGTCCAAGTGCTTGAGGTCTCGCCCTCTTGGCGTGGTACCGCTCAAGTGACCGCCGGCGCCGTTAAAGAACTCTTTGGCGTTGGACCCAACAAGTTCGCGAGTGCTTGGTTTAAATATCGGCCGAGCGATGTTAACGCTTCGCCTTTCTGGACGATGAGCTTTGATTACGGAATTGGTTTTTGGCCCAGTTTGGCGGTGACGATGGGAATCTTGGGGGTGGTGGCTGGAGCATTATTTTTTCTCATCTCAATCAACTTTTTGCTTAAAGGGCTTTTCGCCGCCAAATTTCAAACCGACGCCAATTGGCCGCTCCTCTCGGTAGCGGCGATGGGCACTTTGTATCTTTTGGCCGCCAGCACTATTTATCCAACCGGCACCACTCTCCTGGTTTATTTGTTTGTTTTCTTGTCTTTGTTTATCGCTCTCTCTACCACTATCGGACTTACTCCACCTTGGAAGATTAAGTGGGCTTCGGCTGACGGCGATTTGCCGGTTTGGCATCTGGCTGGCGGGATTATCATTGGTTTGACCCTCCTCCTCTTTTTAGTCCAGAGCTTACTCGCCAGCTTTTATTTCAGCCGGGCACTCGCGGCGGTCAATCGCGATGACAATCAAGTCAAAGGCGAAATTCTTTTGACTAAGGCGATTAGCGTTAGTCGCCACGACTTGTTCTACCGCTCTTTGGTTGATTTGGAACAATTATTTTTGTCCGACTTGGTGCAAAATCAAGAACTCAAGCCGGAAGAGGCTCAAGTCAGATTCCAAAACATTTTGGCGGCCTTGGTTGATAATTCTCGTCGGGCGGTTGATTATAACGAGACCAATTATCTTAATTGGGAGTACCAGGGACGAGCGTTTGAGTCGGTAGTGCCGCTTGAGATTGGCGGCGCTTACGAGGCCGCCTTGGCGGCCTATGGCCGAGCGCGAGTCGAGAGCGGCGACTTGCCGTCAATCTTGCTTGATTTGGCGCGATTGGAGGCGATTGCCGGCCACCCCGCTCAAGCCAAAGATTATTTGACTGTCGCCTTGGCCAAGAAGCCCAATTATACCGGAGCCATCTTCGTTTTGGCCCAAATTGAAGCCGAGGCCGGCAACTTGGCGGCGGCCATCAATTTGGCTGATCAAGCCATGGCCGCCGAGCCCAATCATCCGCCCACCTTCTTCGCCGCCGGTTTGCTTAAATATCAAGCGGCCGAATATTTTTCCGCCGCCACGGCTTTGGAGCGAGCGGTGGAACTCAACGCCAATTACGCCAATGCGCGCTACTTCCTTGGTTTGGCTTACAGTCGGCTGGGCCGGCAGGCCGAAGCTTTGGAACAATTTAAAATTATTTTGACCAGCAATGATTTGCCGGAGATTCGCCAAATCATCGCCAACTTAGAGGCCGGTCAGCCGGCCTTGGCGGAGATACCGCCACCCGCCCCGGAAGATCGGGAAGAATTACCGGTTGAAGAAGTCGAGGAGTAATTATGGTCAGCCGGCTCTTCTCACTTTTTTCTCGCGAGATTAGCGGTCTCCATGAGGCGGCGTTTTTGCTCGCGCTCTCGGCCATTGCTTCGCAATTGTTGGGGCTGGTCCGTGACCGCTTGCTGGCCGGGACCTTTGGCGCCGGCGCCACCTTGGACGTTTATTATTCGGCTTTCCGCGTGCCGGACTTGATTTATGTTTCCATCGCCTCGTTTGTTTCCGTGACAGTCCTGATTCCGTTTATTATGGAGGGTCTGACCGCCGGCCGAAAAAGCGAGACACGCCGATTTATTAATCAACTTTTTTCGGTTTTTCTGGTGGTGATGGCGGTGGTCAGTTTGGTGGCTTTTTTACTGATGCCGGTTTTGGCTCAAGTGGTGGCGCCCGGCTTTGACGCCGCCCAAACCGATTTATTGATAACTTTGTCGCGGATTATCCTCCTCTCGCCGGTTTTCCTCGGTTTGTCCAATTTGTTCGGCGGGGTGACTCAAGGCTTACGGCGCTTTTTTGTTTACGCCGCCAGTCCGATTTTTTACAATCTCGGGATTATTACCGGGGTGATTGTTTTTTATCCGCTCTTCGGTCCGGTTGGTTTGGCTTATGGCGTGGCTCTTGGCGCTTTGCTCCACTTGGCGGTTCAATTGCCAATCATTTATCAGACCGGTTTTTGGCCGCGTCTGGTTTGGCCAACCGATTGGCGGCCGATTAAAGAGGTAATCTTAACTTCTTTCCCGCGGACGATTACCCTAAGCGCTCATCAATTGGCTTTACTGGCGCTCGTGGCGCTGGCGTCCACTTTCAGTGTTGGCGCAATTTCCGTTTTCAACTTGGCTTGGAATCTCCAATCGGTACCGCTCTCGATTGTCGGCGTTAGTTATTCGGTCGCCGCTTTCCCGGCTTTGGCTCGACTCTTTGCCCAAGGCGAGCGGGCCACCTTCCTCAAGCAAATTAAGACGGCGATGCGGCATATTGTTTTTTGGTCAATGATTGCCACCGTCTTTTTTATCGTTTTGCGCGCGCAAGTGGTCCGGGTTATCTTGGGTTCGGGCCAGTTCGGTTGGACGGAAACGCGTTTGGTGGCGGCCGCTTTGGCGATTTTTGCCGTGTCGGTGGTCGCCCAGAGCTTGGTCTTGCTCTTGGTGCGGGGCTATTATGCCGCCGGCCGAACAATAGTGCCGCTTGTCGTCAACACTTTATCATCACTCTTAATTATCGGCCTCGCCTTCCTCTACAGCTTCTTCTTCGTCAATTGGTCGTTTGGTCGTTGGTTCCTCGAGGCGTTGTTGCGAGTTGGCGATGTCCCGGGGACGGAAGTCCTCCTCTTACCGCTTGCCTTTTCAACCGGTTTGTTAATTAATTTGGCGGCTTTGTGGCACTTCTTCCATCGGGATTTCTGTTCCCTCGGGGCGGCCGTTAACGCCAGCTTATGGCAATCGTTCGCCGCCGCCACCTTTGGCGGCTTTGTGGCTTATCAAGTGCTCTCAATTTTGGCCACTCGCTTGGACTTAGACACTTTCCGGGGCATTTTTAATCAAGGTTTAGGGGCGGGTTTGGCCGGCCTTTTGGCCACCTTCATCCTTTTGTGGGCGCTCGATAATCGCGAGATTAGAGAGCTGTGGTCCACCCTCCATCGCAAATTCTGGCGCCAGGCGGTGATTGCGCCCGGGCCGGAAGAACTGTAAGCTGTCTCCTAAATGGCTAAGATTAGAAATTTCAGCATTATTGCCCACATTGACCACGGCAAGTCGACTTTGGCCGACCGCTTGCTTGAAGTGACAAAAACGGTAGAGAGTCGGAAGATGCGCGAACAACTCCTCGACTCAATGGAGCTTGAGCGCGAGCGGGGGATTACCATCAAAATGCAACCCGTTAGGATGAGTTATGGCGATTATGTTCTAAACCTAATTGATACGCCGGGTCATATTGATTTTTCTTATGAAGTGTCGCGGGCGCTTAAGGCGGTGGAGGGGGCAATCCTTTTGGTGGATGCCACCCAAGGCGTGCAGGCCCAGACCTTCACCGTCCTTAATATGGCCAATGAGCTGGGGCTTAAGATTATTCCGGTGATTAACAAGATTGACCTCCCGAGTGCTGATCCGGCCAAAGTGAAGGAAGAGATAGACAAATTGGTGCCAGGCGCGGGTGAGCGAACGATTTTGGTCTCGGGTAAAACCGGCGAGGGCGTTAGCGAGTTATTGGAGACAATTATTAGAGAAATCCCACCGCCCCAGAGGACTCACCTTGAGAATCTGACCCCAAAGGTGAGTCCTCTGGGATCCAGCCAGAGCCGCTCGCTGGTGTTCGACTTTGAATATTCCAATCATCGCGGTGTGATTGTTTATATCCGCGTGCTTGATGGCCGGATTAAAAAGGGCGATGAGCTTAAGTTTGTCGCCTCGGGGCAAAAATTTGTCGTCCAGGAGCTCGGCGTTTTTAAACCAAACAAAACGCCGGCTCAAGAACTGGCCGCCGGCGAGATTGGCTATTTGGTGACCGGAATTAAGAATCCGGAGAACACCACCGTGGGTGACACTATCACTTTGGCGGCGGCGCCCTTGCCCTCGGTGCCGGGTTATCGCGAACCAAAGCCGGTGGTCTGGGCCTCGGTTTACCCCGTTTCGGCCGACGACTTCGTCCTCTTGCGTCAGGCCCTCTTCCGGCTTAAATTGTCGGACTCATCGCTCTCGTTTGAAGAGGAGTCCTCGGGTATTTTGGGCCGGGGTTTCAGAATCGGCTTTCTCGGGATGCTCCATTTGGAAATTATTACCGAGCGTTTGCGTCGGGAGTACAATCTTGATTTGGTCATCGCTTCGCCGACCACCAGTTATGAATTGGTTAATCAACAAACCAATCAGTTGGAACTGATTTACTCCCCCCATCGCTTCCCGGCGGAGACCAAAGATTATTTGGTCCGCGAGCGCTGGGTTAAAGTTAAAATTATTGTTCCGGCAACCGAGCTCTCGGGTCTGGTTAAGCTCTGCCATGAACATGAGGCGATTATTGTTGATACCGCCAGTTGGAGCGAGACCCGCACTGCTCTTGATTTGGAGATGCCGCTTCGGGAATTGATGCGGAACTTTTTTGACAGTGTTAAGAGCGTGACCTCGGGCTTGGCCTCGCTCTCGTATGAGCTTAACGACTTCCGGCCGGCTGATGTGGTTAAACTGGAGATTTTGGTCGGGGGTGAGGTGGTGCCGGCGTTCACTCGGATTACCTCGCGCCGGCGGGTGGAGCAGGAAGCGCGGCAAATGGTGTCGCGACTGAAGGAGCTGATGCCCCGGCAATTAATTGTGGTTAAACTCCAAGCCCAAGCGCTCTCGCGGATTATCGCCTCCGAGACCCTCTCGGCGATGCGTAAGGATGTGACCGGTTACTTGTATGGCGGTGATGTAACGCGGAAGAAGAAGCTCTTAGAGAAGCAAAAGAAAGGCAAAAAGAAAATGCAAAAACTCGGGAAGGTCAACATCCCGAGCGACGTCTTCCTTAAAATGATGACTCAAGAGAAGAGAGGGAAGGAGTAGAAGACTACCATTGAGATAATCACCAAAATGCCGATGATGGCGGTGAGGAAGCGGAGGACCTTTTTGCTTTTTTGGTTGAACATTATCCTATAGTATAATGCCAAAATGGCGGTAAGACAAGATGGGCGGCGGGCGGCAAACAAGGAAACCGGTTGGGGCCGACGCCTCCTGGCCGTGGGGATATTTATTTTAATCGTGGCGCTCGCTCGCTCGGTATGGCTGGTCCAAGGCAAATTTATTGAGAGCCGGACTGCTCGCGATGAAGCCGCGGCCGCAGCCACGGCCCTGGAGACGCGCAAAATTGGTCTTGAGCGCAAGGTCGAGAGACTAGACACCGTTAGGGGCCAAGAGGAGGAAATCAGGCAGAAATTGCCGGTCGCCAAGGAGGGAGAGCAGGTGGTGGTAATTATTGACGAGTCGGCCGATAATGATGACGCCCCCGGCGAGACCAAAAGTTGGTGGCAGAATCTCTGGCCGTTTTGAAGCTTCCCAAGCCCGCACACCAAAAATAGCATCATTTTTTTTGCGAAATTAGTTTAGTGGTAGAACGATTGCTTCCCAAGCAATAGGCACGAGTTCGATTCTCGTATTTCGCACCATAGGTGGCGGTTGATGACGACATTTCCGGCTATTTGGCGGGTATGTTAGAATAGAACAGATAGCTTTTAGAAGTTAGCTTATAGCTTATATCAATATGGATAAAAAGGTAGAGATTTATACGACTCCGACTTGTCATTATTGCCATATGGCCAAGGACTTTTTTAAAGCCAACAACGTGGCTTTTACCGAGCACGATGTGATGACTGATCTCTCGGCCCGCCAAGCGATGATTGATAAGAGCGGCCAAATGGGCGTGCCGGTGATTACCATTGGCGGCGAGCTGACAGTTGGCTTCGACGAGCAACACCTCCGCTCGCTAATCGGACTTTAATCAAGTGCCCCTGGAGGGAATCGAACCCCCAACTACCCCTTAGGACGGGGTTGTTATATCCATTTAACTACAAGGGCTTCAAAGGTATCCTACCACATCCGGCTTCTTTCCGGCAGGCCGGCTTTTGTGCTATAATCATTTTATGGACCCCAATTTGAAGCAGATTGAAGAGAAGGTGGGTGAGAATCAGAAGATTTTAAAAAAGCTCCTCTTGCACAACCGCTGGCTTAGCTTCGTCAGCGCGATTAAGTGGTTGGTGATTATCGGCGCCACTTTGGGCGTTTATTATTACTTCCAGCCGTTGATTGACCAAACCATCGGATTGTATAAGAATATCATGATTGGGGCCGAGGACTTGTTCCCCATCCCGACCAATCAAATAACGCCCAGATAGCTCAGTTGGTAGAGCATTCCCCTGAAGAGGGAAGGGTCGTCAGTTCGAGCCTGACTCTGGGCACCAGTCTAACCGGATTTGACTTTGAGTTTGGCTTGTTTGCCTTTGTTAATTTTGGGGATTTTGATTATCAGGAGCCCATGTTTCTCGGTGGCTTCGGCCTCGTCGGGTTCCACCTCGGCCGGCAAGAGGATAGTGCGGGCAAAGGAGCCCCAGTAGAGCTCGCGTTGGAAGTAG
>Ga0210057_1003927_pt1 | contig 20120 bp, 19 predicted proteins | sample CryGeyCG2114_010_2_FD_183968 | JGI IMG/M metagenome (GOLD analysis project Ga0210057, IMG submission 183968) | Groundwater microbial communities from aquifer - Crystal Geyser CG10_big_fil_rev_8/21/14_0.10 (SPAdes) (version 2) | ecosystem: Environmental > Aquatic > Deep subsurface > Groundwater ...
CATACGAAGTCATACTGAAAGTTTCCATTCAAGCTTCAAAAGAGTATTTGGAGAAGTAACCAAACGAAGAGCAATGGCTAGATTAAATCAAGTAACTGCTAGAATAATTTTACACAATAGAAGAAGATTATCGTATTTCTCTAAGCTGGATAAATCCAGCTAATATCCACGCAAAGCCCAATCACCCAAAAGATTTAAATAGTTTTAAATAACATTATTTAATATTAAATAATGAGGTTAAAATGGTATTGAAAACATTTAATGTACAAGAAGAAGTTCACAAAAGATTCTCTGATTTCTGTAAAGGGAGAGGGATAAGTATGAGCAAACAAATAGAATGGTTTATGGAATCTATGACTGCTCAAGACAAGGAAGTTAGAAAAGAGTATTTAAAAAAACTGGAAGAAATTAAAAAGAGAAAATATCATAAATTTAGTTCTATTTCTGAGTTAAGAAAAATTGTAGAAGGATGAGAGAATATAAGATTAGTGGTAATCTTAAGAAGATTCTAAAGAAGTTAAGCAAGAAAGACAAAAAGTAGTATCTACAAATTTTAGATAAAATTGATGAGATAATTAACTGTTCAGATCCAAACCATTACAAAAATTTAAGAAATGTAATAAAAGAATATAAAAGAGTCCATATTAGACATTTTGTTTTAATTTTCAGAGTTGTTGAGGAGATAATTTATTTTGAAGATTATGAACATCACGATAAAATATACTAGGTCTCAGTTAGAATTCTTAGCTGGGACAAAAGCAAGATTAATAAAAAATTTAATATTGAAATTATAACAATAATTAACAAAGATTAATAAATAAAATCAAACAAATAAACAAAAAGAAGAAAAAAAGAGATGGAATAGATGGCACTTGAGAGTATATTCACATATCCGTTAGGATTATATGCACTTTTAGCACTCATTCCATTCATTCTTCTATATCTAATCAGACCAAAACCTAAAAATCTAAATCTTCCAACTCTAAGATTCCTGACTAAGAAACGAGGAAAACAAAGAAAATCTTCCTTTCTTAGAAATTGGGTGAGAAATTTATTATTCTTAATCCAGCTTTTGATTTTGCTCTTATTAGCATTCTCAGTCACAGAGCCGTTCATTAAAATACCTTCACAAATAAGTGTTGATAATTCTATTATTGTTCTAGATACTTCTGCATCAATGGAAAGTGTGTTTGATGATGCTATTAGTTCCGCGAAAAGTAATATAGGAAGAACAACATCTATAGTTTTAGTACAAGACTCTCCATTGATAGCATTAGAAAGAGGTTCTTCTGGAGAGGCTCGTGAGATAATAGATAAATTGAAACCTACAATATCAAGCTCAAATATCGCTGATGCTGTAAACACTGCATATTCATTATTAGAAACTGAGAGCGAAGGAGAAATCATACTTATCTCAGATCTAAGACAAACCTCATCTGGAGATTTAATAGCAGCAAAATCAAGAGTAGAAGCTGATGGATTTAGTGTGAGAGTTATTGATTTAGGAAAAGATGGTGAAAATGTAGGGATTATTAATATCATAGTAGAAAGAGCAACTTCTAAAATATATGTGAAAAACTTCTTCAACGAAGCCAAAACAGTAACTCTAATGATTAATGACCAGAAAAAAATATTAAATTTAGATCCAAGAGATTTAGAAATCGTAGAAATAGAAACTCCTCAAGGAATAACTAAATTAGAGATTATAGAAAAAGATGATCTGATGTTAGATAATCTCGCATACATCGCAACTCCTGAGAATAGCAAGATAAGAGTTCTCCTAGTTACTGAAGCACAAAATTCATATCTGCAAAGAGGATTAGAATCTTCTCCAACAACAGATTTGGAAATTACAGGACCTCCACTTTTGCCAAACAAAGAGTTTGATGTTATAATATTCCATGAGATTAATCTAAACAGATTATTAGCAGGAACAATGAATGATATAGAGAAAAAAGTAGAGTCAGGATTAAATGTAATATTTACATACAATGATGATCCTCCAAAAACAAATCTTCTCCCAATAAATGTGAATGGATTTGAAACTAATCAAAGCGAAATTGTATTGAAAGTTGCCAACTCAATAACACAAGGAAAAGAGTTTGGAGTAGCAAATAAATATTATGATGCCGACCCTAAACCTGGAGCTTTTGTATTGGCAGAAACAAAAAATGAAGACCCCATTTTAGTAATGAGAGAGGTGGGAGTAGGAAAAGTTTTCTTCTTTGGGATATCAGAAAAACATTCAGATTTCAAATTATCTCCATCGTTCCCACTATTCTGGGATTCGTTATTATTGTTTTTTGAAAAAGTAGATGATTATAGCAATTTCAACAAAAAAGGAGGGCAAATAGAATTATTAGGAGGACAAATAGATGTAAATAAACCTTCTGGAAAAATAAGAACAGAGATATTAATGTTTGATGAAATTGGAGTTTATGAATATAATGGAAAGAAAATTGTTGCAAGTCTAGTGAATGAGAAAGAAAGCGATCTTATGCTTGAAAAAGTCAAATTAGATTCTTCATTTTCTTCGCAATCATCTTCAGATACTATCACAACAGAATATCCTTATGTTTTCACATGGATTTTATTATCTATTGTATTAATCTTGGTTTTATTTGAAATTTATTATATTAAAAAGAGAGGAGATATTTGATGGGATTAATAGATATAATAAAAAGTTTGAATCAGATGAATTTCAAAGAACCTTATCTATTAGTTCTAATTGTAATTGGGACCATTCTTCTTTTCTATTTTATGTTTAACCAATTAATAAAATTCAATTCAAAAAAACAATCCAAAGAATATAGTGAATTTACTAAAAATATCAAATATCTTAGATGGTATGTATTGTTATCTCGTATCATTATAGTTTCTCTTATAGTATTGGCACTGGCATCTCCATTCATTGAAACAAGAACTACTATCGCTGGAGATAAACAAGTAAAGATATTAATAGATGAAAGTGAAAGTTTTGAGTTATTCAATTCTGGACTTGGAGATAAACTTGAACAAAATCTTAAAGGAAAATTTCCTGTAACAAAAAGAGTTATCGCATCCGATAAAGAGTCTATGCTTGGAGATAATATCTTATCTTCTATTGGTACTGGAGAGAATTTATTTATAATAAGTGATGGGAATGTTAACAAAGGGAGAAGATTATCAGATTTAGTACTATATTCATTAAGTGTTAATTCTACTATTAACGCTATCAATCTTGAGAAAGAAATGAGAGATGAAAGTGATTCTTCAATAGTAATTCTTGGTCCTAAAAAAACAGTCTCTAATGTAGATAATACATATTATGTGAAGATAAGTAATCCAAATAAAATAACTAACCAGATTATTGTAACAGTAGATGGAACTGAAATCCTAAATAAGAATACAGAAGAAGAATTAATCCCAATAACTAAAACTTTCTTAGAAGGAGAACATGAAATTGTTGCAAAGATAAACAACAAAGACTATTTCAGCAATAATAATATTTATTACAAAATTGTAGAAGTTCTACCGCAACCAAATATATTGTTTGTGAGTGAGGAAAGTTCTCCATTAGATTCTATTTTTGAAGAATTGTATGATGTTACAAACTCAGCCACATTGCCAAGTTCATTAAATGAATTGAATAAATATTCTTCTATAATACTAAATGATATTAATAATGTGGATTTCTCACAATCAGAAACACTCGCAGAATATATAGTTAATGGAGGAGGATTGGTTGTAATAGGAGGATCAAACTCTTACGATTTTGGAGATTATGAAGGGACATTCTTTGAAACTTTACTCCCTGTGAGGATAGGATTGGGAGATAAAATTGAAGGAGATACTAACATAGTTATTGTTATAGATATCTCAGGAAGTACGAGTTCTAACTTTGGAGGAAATTCTGTGGTTGATGTTGAGAAAGCACAAGCTATTTCGATACTAGAAAATATGAAAAGCACAGACAAAGTTGCACTTGTGGCATTCAATTCACAAGCTTTCAGATTGACAGAACTTGAACATCTTGGAGAAAATAAACAAGTTATGATTAATCAAATCTCTCGTTTAAAGGATGGAGGAGGAACTGTTATCGCGGAAGGACTCAGAGAAGCTATTGATATATTAGATACAACTGTGGGGAGCAAACAAATAGTATTAATCTCCGATGGGATAACACAATTGTCAGGGAACAGTATTTTATATTCAAAACTTGCCGCATCTAAAGGAATAAGAATTTATACTGTGGGTATTGGAGATAAGACTGACGAAGCTCATATGAAATCTATCGCTTCTAATGGACTAGGAAATTATTTCAAACCTGATGAGAGCCAAAAGTTAAGAATTTTATTTGATAGGAATAATAGAGAGGGTTCGGATATAGATGAAGGATTCCGTCTTGGGATCTCTGATAATAACCATTTCATATCTTCAGGATTAGAGCTAGATGCGAAAGTTACTGGATTCAATCAAGTAGTACCAAAATCTTCCGCACAAATTCCAATAACTACTTCAGATGGGGATCCTATAATTACTGTATGGAGATTCGGATTGGGTAGAGTTGCTGCTATCACAACAGATGACGGAAGCAATTATGCAGGAGAATTATTATCTTCTAAAAATTCACAGGTTATATCCCGAACTGTTAACTGGGGAGTTGGTGATCTTAGTAGAAGTCTTAAGACTTATGTTGATATCAAAGACACTAATATTGATAAATCAGTAGATATAATTATCAAATCACCTTCAAAGCCAGGGAATGAAGGATTTGTTTTTGAGAAAAGAAATGAGAATTTGTATACCACAACATATTTTCCTAAAGAAAGTGAGGGGACAGGATTCAAACAAATATTAGGAAAGAAAGTCGCAGTCAATTATAATTCAGAATATGAAAAGGTAGGGTTTAATGAAGAACTGAGAGAGTTGGTTATAAAATCAGGAGGACTTATGGTTGATATTGATGATAGAGAAACATTGAATAATCTGATAGAACAAAGATCTCCCCGTACCAAAGTTGCAAAAGTGTCATTAAAATGGTTTTTTGCATTGATTGCATTGATTTTATTTATAATTGAAGTTGGAATAAGAAGAGTTGTGGAGAATAAATTGCAAAAATGAATACAGGCATAAACAAATATACAAATAGACATAAACAAATATACAAATAGACATAAAATGAGAAAAGAAAAGAATAGAAGAAAAAATAAAAAAGAGCAAACAGAATTTGAATCTGTACTCAATGAGATAGAATCATCTCACAAACAACTTACATTTCTAAAGAGTGGAGTAAGATCATCAATAGTGTTCATGATATCTTTTTTAGTAGTGTCAACAATAGGATTTTATTGGTGGCTGTCTCTCATCCCATTTATTATTTATTTCATAATATATCATCATTACCAATCTAAGAAAAATCCTTATATGGTGCTTGAAGGAAAATATCCCAAGATGAAAGATCTTCTCACTACTTCAAGAGATAATCTGAACGAAGAAAATGTCTTTGTGAAGGATATACATGAAGATGCTAAGAATATATTGAAAGATATAAATAATTCCTCAGTTATAGATTCACAAAGATTGAAAAAAGATATAACTTTCCTAGCTATACTAACTTTGATAATTATAATCATTGCACCATTTAATCCAATACTAACATCAATAAAAATAGATTTTGATGGACTCAAATTAGCTGGAGGGTATTCTATTGGAGGATCTGGAAGCGGATCTGGAGGAAGTGGAGCAGGAGGTGGAGGAAGTGATGATATCTATGGAGATAAAAGCATAGCTTTATTAGGAAATGAGGAGTTAAACATAAAGTTAATGTTTGAAGATAGTCAGATAGATATAAGTAATATTAAAGAACCAGAAAAATTGCAGTTCAGATCAACTTATCCTGAAGAGATAACTGCTGTTTCTTCGGGTTCGTTTGAGGAAAATATTCCAAAAGAGCAACAGGATGTTGTGAAAAACTATTATAAAAAAATTGCAGAGGGATAAGAATATGGTGAATAGTGAAAAGATAAAAGAAATGTTTGATGAACTTTTCAGAGAAGTTAGAAAAGTAGTTGTTGGGCAAGACCAAGTTGTTGAGCAAGTGGTTATTGCAATATTGTGTGATGCAAATGCTGTCCTTGAAGGATATCCAGGGTTGGCAAAAACACTTCTTGTACGAACATTATCTGATGTTATGGATTTGAATTTTAGCAGAATACAGAGCACTCCGGATCTCATGCCTTCTGATATTATTGGAACATATGTTCTTCAGGAAGAGAGAGGGAAAAGAGATTTTAAATTTCAAGAAGGTCCTATTTTTGCGAATATGGTTCTAATGGATGAAGTAAATCGTGCAACTCCAAAAACACAATCCGCACTTCTCGAAGCGATGCAGGAAAAACAAGTTACTGTAGGAAATGAAACTTTTGTGATGGAGAGTCCATTCTTTGTTTTAGCAACCATGAACCCTATTGAGCAAGAGGGGACTAATCCATTACCAGAAGCACAGCTTGATAGATTTATATTCAAAATAATAACAGAATATCCTACTCCTGAAGAAGAAGAAGAAGTGGTGGAGAGATTTGCTTCATACAAGGGAGTTCCTAAACTGAAAAAAGTTATTAGCAAAAATGATATTCTTAAATTGCAAGATTATACAAGAGAAGTTCCAATCTCAAAAGATATCGTGCAAAGAATTGTAAGGATAGTAAATGCTACACGTAAAGGTAAATCATTGATTGAATACGGAGCTTCTCCAAGAGCATCTATCAACATAACTTTAGCATCAAAAGCAAGAGCATTGATCAAAGGAAGAAAGCACGTAACAAAAGAGGATGTTGAAGCTGTTGCAGTTCCTGTACTGAGACATAGAATTATCCTGAATTTTGAAGCTGAGAGAAAAGGAGTTACTCCGGATGATGCGATACGACAGATACTAAAACATGTGAATTGAGAAAAATTTACTTATGATTAAGATAAAACATTTAAATTTCACATTGTATATTAAAAATGATATTATTTCATTTGTTGATGATAATGTGATTAAATAAATGATATACAATTTAGTATAATATATTTAATAAAATTCATACAAAACTATAAACATAAGTTATAAACAATGGCGATAGATGAAAATTTTCTTGATCAACTTTCTAGATTCAATTTAGTAGTTCACAAAAGAGTTACTTCCAATTACTCTGGGACAAGGAAATCTATTTCTAAGGGACAGGGATTATTATTTGAAGATCATCAACAATACACTCCAGGAGAAGATTATAGAAAGATAGATTGGAAGGTTTATGCAAGAAGCGATGATTTGTTCATCAAGAGATATGAAGTGGAGAAAAATCTTACTGTGCGTATTGTATTAGATTCAAGCGCGAGTATGAGATTTAGGAAGAAATGGGATTATGCATCAATGATGTCTCTTGGATTTGCATATTTATCTATGAGAGAGAACGAACGTTTCCAATTATCTACTTTTGATAAAGATCTTATTGATATGAGAGCAAAGAAAGGTCGCGGACAGTTAACTATGATGATGGACCATCTTAATAGTATGAAACTATCTAGTTCTGGGGAATTTTTGAAAAATATTAAAAAATTGAAGACTAATATTGGAAGTAGAAGTTTGATAATAATTATCTCAGACTTTCTTTACGATCCTGAAGAGATTGAACAAGGATTGAGTTTATTGAAAAAGCACGAAGTTGAGATTATACAAGTATTTGATGAACAGGAATTAAGTCTTGATTTCAGAGGCAATTATAAATTCAAAGATCCTGAAGAGGGAGGAGTACTTAAAACATTTGTATCTCCATATCTAAAAAATAAATATCAAGATGAAATATCACACCATATCGCAAAAGTTCGTGATATTGTTAAGGGTATGGGTGGAAAATATCATCTCGCATCCACAGAAAAGCCCATATTTGATGTCTTCTATGAGGTTTTGAGAGGGAAGTAAAGGTTACAGTTAAAAAGTGAATGATTGAAATATTTAGAAGAAGTATATCTAAAAACTCAGAAAAAGAATAATAAACATAAATAATTTTATTAAATTATTATCTCACATCCTATATTAAAATTTTATATTAAATTAAAAATAGGATATAATAATTATCAAAAAATCGACAATAATCTCTCTAAAAATTCCAATAAAGTTTCTTAAATTTGAAATATTTATTGAAAATATCCTCAAAAAACCTTTCCAATAGCTTTTTATATCCCTATCTGATTTTCTCCATATTATGAGAGAGAAAATATACAATTTTTTCGTGGACGAATTAGATGAGATGGAATTAAATCTTCTTCTTAGCGATATAGAAGATAATGAAGGGAAAACTACCTCATCATTGATTAAGAAAAGGATAAGACAGATAGAGAGGGATAAGAATAAGATCTGTGTTAGTTGTGGGAGAGAAATAGAACCTCATGATAACAAATATCTCATTAATTTTGGTTCTGATGATCTCCAGAAAAAGGCTTGTTTTTGTGCAGTAGATTGTTTGAAATATTTCCTTGAAAAACTGGACTATGATGGAGAGAAGAAGTTCAAAGTTGAGAAAGTTCCTAAGTTCTAGTTTGGTTTTGTTAACTTGTTATAGTTATGAATATTAAATAAAGAACTATCATCTTAGAAATTTAGAATCTAATTCTTCATCTATCTCTTTCATTTCTTTTTCTATGGAGTTTTTATTTCTAGGAAACATTCAAAAAATATCTTTAACTCTACTTATTTTCTTTTTCTTAGAATTTATATTTTCCATTATTATCAGAATAATTATTCATATTCATATATAAATATTAATGTATTAGAATATATAATATAATTATTCATCATCCTTAAAGTCAGTAACTTTCTTCCACTTTCTTCCATTAGATTCAAACAAATCAACTAACTTCTTTCTTTGTTCAGAAACAGTCCCTTTCCAATCTATGATTGCTATACATTTTGCTCCTTCTTTAGATTCGCTTTTCAAAAAAGCATCAAGAATAACTTCTTCACTAGCACCATCAATTGCGTGTTTTGAACAGATGTGTCCAACTGCAACTTTTTCCAATAAATAATCTTTCATAAAATTAGGAGCATAATGAGGTCCTCCAAATCCAACTGCGCAAGGTAAATTATTTTCAGAGCTATCATTAAAGCTCTCATCAAAACAATCAGAATACTCTACATTCATAATAGCTTCACAACAAGCTTTACAAGCAACCAAATCATTCCACTCTTCTTCTGAACCTCCAACTTCTACCCAAACAGAAGGAGCATTTAATTCATAAGGTTCATGGTGAGTTACTTCTAAAGTTACCAAATATTTGTTTAAATTAAACTTAGATTTCATCTCAACTAATTTCAGATAAACATTACGAAGAACGTTTGGATTTGCTGATGGAACTCCTTTTTTCCAATCTCCAGATATGTGACAAGAAAGAGATTTTGTTTTCGCTTCTGATTTATGAGTTGAAATAATAATGTATAAATCCGGATTAAAATTATCTTGTACGTAACCAATTTCTAGAATTCCTTTATTTGATTGAATTAGTTTGAATGTGTAATTGCCTAAATGTTTTTCATAAACATTATTGTTATCAAATTTTTCTTTGATTTCTTTAAAACCATATTCACTAACTAACAATTTGTGCATATTCATAGATGCGAGGTTAGTTTTTGAGGATACTAGGATGATTTGCATATAAATTAACTTCAATTCATAAACTTAAAAACTTAACTAAAGTTGGTATTTTTCTATTTTCACTTCAATTCTCTCAAAATGTTTGATATTAGTCTTTTAAAAAGATTTGAAAGTTATTTAAATATATTTCACAAAATAGAGAAAGATTTATAAATAAACTATATATAATAAAGAAATATGAAACAAACAGAAATAGTAATACGAGAGATATTATATCAAGCAATTGAGGGAAAAAATACTAAGCTAACACAATCATATCTATCAAATTCATTAGAATTATCGCTAAGCACAGTAAACAAATTAATTAAAATACTTTCAGAAATGGGGGCTGTGGAAATACAAAGAAGAAGTTTTAGAATAATGGATATAAAGAAAATAATACTTTACTGGGCTAGCATAAGAAATTTAAAAAAAGAGATTATATATTCAACAAGAGTAGAATTGCCTGTTAATGATATAGAGAAGTTAATGCCTGATAATATAATATTTGGAGGGTATTCCGCACATAAATTTTTATTCAATAATGTACCTGCAGATTATTCAGAAGTTTATATTTACGGTGAAGAAGATATTAAAAAAAGATTTCCTGAGAAAAAAGAACCTCATAATCTATTTGTATTGAAAAAAGACAAACTTATAGAAAAATATGGAAAGACTACAACAATCGCAAATACTTTTGTTGATTTATGGAATATGAAAGAATGGTATGCAAAAGAATTTTTAAAAGCAATGGAGGAAAAATTAAATGGAGTTTTGGAATAGTTTACTTACTGAGAAAAGCTGGGAAATATTGCAAGAGATAAAGAAAGAAGATTTTAGGTTTGTTATAATTGGGGGGTGGGCTACTTATTTGTGGACTAAACAACACAAGTCAAAAGACATAGATTTTATACTCCCTAATTTAAAAGATCTTGATATATTAAAAGCAAAATATAACTTAATTAAAAATGATAATTTGAAAAAGTATGAAATAAAGATAGGAGAGATAGATATTGATATTTACATACCTTACTATTCAAAATTATCCATCCCTTTAGATAAAATCAATAAGTACATTAGAAAAATAGAAAGTTTTGAAGTTGTTTCTCCTGAATTATTAATTATTCTTAAACAAGGAGCTGAAATAAACAGAAGACATAGTGTAAAAGGAAAAAAAGATAGGATAGATATAATGAGTTTATTATATTACTCTGATTTTGATTTTAATAAATATAATCAAATAATAGATGAGTATCATATCCCTGATTATAAAAAAGAAATTATAAAAATAATAAAAGAATTCAATGATTTTAATAGTTTGAATATTAATCTTAAGGAATTATCTGAATTTAAGAAGAGGATGTTAAATTTCTTGACATATTAGGGAAATAAAATAGGTGATATATAATATGTTTAAGAAAATTGTGTAAAATCTCAAATATAAATTATTTTCTCAAACTATAATTCACATTCAGTTTAGTAGATAATCGAAAAAGATTTAAATCAAAATGTTTTCTCTATTGTTTATGGTAGAATGGGAGTTTAAGAGAGCAGTTCCTACTCGATGTGGAGGATGGGAAGTAAAGCCTTTAGATAATGATCAACTAGAAAGATTAAGAAGTTACCAAATGTCTCTGGAAGAAGCTAAAGACTCAAAAATATCAAATCCTGTTTTTTCTAAATATCACGTAAGATCTTGTGTAGTTAGTAGTGATAAAACTCGTTCCAGAGGAGGAAATATAGAATATGGATTATGTCAAGCATTGCATGGAGAAGAATCCGTAGTTGTATCATTCAGAGATAGTCATCAAGGAGCTTTTTTTTCTCATCCAGGTGTTTTAGGACTAATAGCAGGAGCACCCGGGAATCCAGCAACACCTTGTGGGAATTGTAGAGATATTTTATTAGATGAATTTGGAACAGATTTTGAAGTTGTATCAGGAGCAGGAGAAGGTGGATTGGCATTAGTTGTTAAATTTGAAGATTATTTGTTTGATAGATTTGAGAAAATAAACCAAAGAGATCTTGCCGATTGGATTAACATAAAAGACTTAGAATCATTAATCAAACAAGGTAGAAGATTAGAAGATATTCCTTATTTTGATGGAAAAGTTCATCCTGAAAGGAGATATTTTGCTGTAGTAACAGGAAAAAATGGAAAACAATATGTTGGAGCAAGTGAAGGTCTTGTAGATTATCATACAAACTATGCATTGAGAGATGCTCTAAGAACTATGAGAAAAGAAGGAGGATTTATGCCAAGTGATGTAATTATAATTGGAGAATCTGAATCAAATACCCCTCCTCATGTAATGTATAAAGACAGACAACATCTTCTTGAAAGAATAGACAGAGGAATTCCACTTTCAGGATTTGGACCAGAATTAGATGTTTCTGTTACGTTAATAAATGTTAATCCAGAAAAGTTTTCTGTTGTATCAGCATGGCAAACTTCTGCTAGGGAATGGTTACCAATGCCTTTCACTCCTGCTAATTTAGGATCTGAATTGAATGCTCATCTAAAGGAGTATGATGAAGGTAAGAGAGCATTGTTTGATATTAGTGATTCTTAGATTACTTTTTCCAGAACAAAAATTTATTTTTTAATTTTTTATTTTTGCTTAATAATTTTAATGTTTTTAAATCTAATTCTTTAACTGAAAAAACCCCTTCCATATTTTTAAGATATTCTTTTGATTTGTAGATTTCATCAGCTACAAAAATAAAAACATTATGATTTCTTATTGCTTTTGCTTTTTCTTCATTCAAATCAAGACCTAATGTGATTTCAATCATAATGTCAATTTTACTCATTTGTGCAGTTTTAATAAATTGTTTATATCTTTCTCTTAATGTTCTTTTCGCACTAATTCCATAAGTTAGTTTGTTCAATTCAAAGAAGAAATCAAATTCTGTGGATGAATCATTTTTATCATGGACTTTTGTGATTTTATCTTTTTTAATTCCAATATTTGTTAATACTGATAGAATTCTATCTTCATAATTTGTTCCACTATCTGAAATTATTGATTGATTTATACTTTCACTAAACATTAACATGAAAATTTGGTTAGGTTCAACGCCTTTATTTTTCAACTCAATTGCAAAATCAGATAAATTTTTAATGAATTCTTCAGCATCTTTAGATATAAAATTAGTTTCTTTATTTTCTAATCTTTCAAAAAATATTAATGATAATAAAGCACCATTAATTCTTGTTGAATAAGGACTATAAGTAGTAATTTTATCATATTCAAGAGATAAAGGGTCTAAATTTTCTAATTTTGATATATCTAGCAAATTTTTTATTTTTGCTTCATTTAATAATAAATCTTTAATTAAATAAAGTTTCAAACTAAAAATAAATAGTTTTAAATCAATCTCATTTGTGATTTCATCTAATGTTTCAATAAATAATCGATATTTAGGAGAATCATTTTTAGTATTTTTATTAATCGATTCGATGATTTCTAATAATATTTCCTCATTATTTTTTTTGATATTTAATGAATAAGTAGTTAAAATATCGTTTGTTTGTTTTTCACTTAATTTTACTTTAATAAGATATTTCAAGAAATAATAAAATTTCAAATTAATATCAAATTTTTCTTTATTTATCTCAATCTTTTCAAGTTTCATTTTTATGCTCTTTGTACAATCTCTTCATTAGAGGAAGATCCTAATTCAATACTTGTTTGTTCTTTATTATAATTTGATAACGATTTTTTAATTGAATTTGCTATAGCATCTATAACTGGAACACAAACACTATTCCCAAATTGTTTATACGCTTGATTGTCACTTACTGGTATTTTAAAATTTTCAGGGAATCCTTGCAATCTCGAAGCTTCTCTAGGAGTTAATTTTCTAGGATTTTTATTTTTTTGATTAATTAAGATTTCAGATCCATCTTTATAATACCTCGCGGAAATAGTGCTTGTATAATCTGAACTTTCATCAAATATTGAATATCCAAATCCGTTTCCTTTTTCTCTATGTTCTATTTTTCTTCTTTGATGCCCTGCCCATAGTTTATCTGAAATAGTGTATTTTTCATCTATTTTTTTATCAAGGATATGCCCTACTTTTATTTTTTTAGTCATGGGTTCAGGGAATTTAAAATTGACATTATCTAAAAATCCGACAATGTAAATTCTTTCTCTATTTTGAGGGATCCCAAAATCTTTTGCATTTAAAACTTGAGAATAAATATGATATCCCATTTCTTCTAATATTCTTTTTACTGTTGCAAAAGTTTGACCTTTATTATGATTTTTAAATCCTTTAACGTTCTCTAGAAAAACAACTTTTGGCTTATGATAATTTACAATTCTAGCAATATCAAAAAATAATGTCCCCCTTGAGTCATCAAATCCTTTCTTCAATCCAGCATTAGAAAATGGCTGACAAGGAAACCCTGCAAGCAAAATATCAAATTTAGGAATCATAGTTTCATGGATTTTTGTGATATCTCCAGCTGGGAAATGTTTAAAATTTTTTTTATATGTTAATTGAGCAAACTTATCCCATTCTGAACTAAAAACACAATTCCCGAAATGTTTTTCAAAACCTAATCTAATACCTCCTATTCCTGCAAATAAATCGATAAAATTTAGATTTTCAACCATATTATAATTATAATTGTTACTACTTTATATAAATATTCCTTAGTAAAATAACAATTCTAAGTTGAGATTTAGGGACTTCATATTCAACATTAACTATTATCAATAATCCACTGAAATTCTTGCTCATTTGTATTGTGGTTGTCTAATCTCTCTTCCAAAAACTAAACTTCTTATGTACTCTGCGTGTTCTTCAGAACTGTCCGCAACAAATGGTATAGTTAATCCTTCTGATTGATTATTCATTGCCTGTTGCCTTACTATCGTAGCAGATTCTCTAATCAATCGAGAGGGTTGATATCTTCCTTTTGTCTGAATAATTTCAAGGACATCAGCTGTTTCAATCAATTTATCATAATCTCCAAATAATGCATAACATCTCATCTCTCCAAATAATATGTCTTCTAACTGCTGTTCATACATCCCCTGCAAGATCCATTCATAATGTTCTCTTATGCCTGCTTTTTCAATCTCATCATTTGAACTAGTAAGTTGATTTACATCATTTTCTAACTCCTTCATAAATCCCTCTAATGATTTCGTTTGCATAATCTGTTTCCATTTAGTATCTATATTTACATTGTTCATATATCTTACGGCAATCTCTCTTGCTTGTTTATAACAACGCAATGCTTTTGCAACCCCACTTTCAATGTATTGATTAGTTTCCTTGCGTTTGTCTGGGGGTGCTTCTCCCTGTTCAGAATAAATATTACATAGTGCAGAGTCAAAATATTGCATGGTTGCCAATCGTAGAGCTACTGTAAATTCAAGAGTTGGCATCATTGCAAATTGATTTGTTTTCTCAACCAATTCTACCATCAAACGTTGAGATTCATCTTGATAGTTTACAGGATATCTTTCATGATCAAACATAGCAAGCAATTGATAAGCGTAAGCTAATTCAAGTGTAATATGATATTGTCTAACAGGAAATTCATCTGTATCTCTGTGCACTCTTAATTCTGAACTGCTTCTTATTCTTGTGTCAACATGCTCCTCAAATTCATTAGCTATCAACTTCGCTAGACCTATTATTTCATCTTTCCTTCGTGGGCTGATTATTTGAGAAATAGATGATAAAAAATCTGTTATGACAACAGGTGCTGTAAGGACACAATCTCTCCCAAACTTTCTCTCCTCTACTGACATTGGTCTTAGAATTCCTCCTTCACTTACAGTATACCCCTCCATATGCCCAATAAATATAGTACTACTATAAAAATATTGGGTTTTCATGGGCAATAAATGAGGTTTGATAAAATTGTAAGTATATTGTACCAATATCTAAAATCAAATACAATATATTTTATTTCAGTTAATGTTATTGATAAATTGAAAGATCATACGATTCTAAAGTTTGTTTCTTTAAATACTTTTTGTCTTTATTAAATTATAATAATCTAAACTACTTCCTCCCATTCTTAGCATTAACAATCTTCTTCTTGTCCTCTTTGATTTTTTGTTTTGCAAGTTCTATTTTTTTCTTCTTCATTTCTATATCTTTTTTAACAGCAGTTATAGTTCTATCCTCTTCTATCAAACCCATTCCAAACTTAGAAGTTAGTGCTGCCAATAATAATGAATAAAGTACGATTATCAAGATATAATTTAGTACAGACTCAAATCCTCCAAGAACAGTAGCTAATATGAAAGTAACTATAATCACAGGTAAACCTTTAGATGCACTTAATGTCATAAAGATTCTTTCTCTCCTTGTAAAATTTCTTGCAGACACTTCTAAAGATATCCATCTTACTAATAGATATAAAGCAAACAAAATCAATGAATTAATATAAAACCATAAATTAAGAGGGAACTCAATTATAGCTCCAATTAGAACAAATATTAAAACTCTTAATAATGTTGCTAGTACTGATTCAAATCTTAGAAGAGAAACTTTTTGTCTTATCTCTAAATTACCAAAAAATAAACCTAATGTTGTAACAGCCAATATTCCATTCCCCCCAATAGTTTCCGCTAATGAATAACTTACTAATGCTGCTGCAATAACTGCTATAGGTGAATATATCTCTGAATATGCGTTCTTCATTGCCTTGAACAAAACTAACCCTACAACCACCCCTGTGCCTATTCCTGTTATGATATTAACTAAGACTTGACTTAAGAAACCAGATACAATTCCAGATGTGAACTCTCTTCCTATCTCAATAACTAATAAAGGAAGAAGAACAACTACTGGAGTATTAATTATAGATTCTATCTCAAGAACTTCAACAACTTTATTCTTTGACTTTTTTAATAATGAAAGGATAACATCAGGGGCAGTTCCTGCCATTAACACTCCAAATATTGCACTTGGCAACATTCCTTCTTGTGAAAATCTGAATAAAACTCCCCATACTCCTAATGTGAATAAAACAACCATAAAGAATACGCTAGAAAAAGTTACCTTGAGCGAATCTTTTGTAAACCAATCTAATTCTCTAAATCTCATTCCTGTTGTACTCTCAAAAACAATTAATACTAATGCGAAGATTCCTAATCCTGCTATGAACTCTTTTGGAAGATTTAGGGGGAGATTCTCAAATTTGATGAAGAATCCTAATGCTATCCCTGAGATTATTAATAATAAAACATCTGGTAATTTTAATTTCTTTGAGAGAATTGCTACCAATAATCCTATCAATAGAATAACTGCGATATAGCTTATTTGGGACAATAGATTGGATTCTAATGACATCATTACCTCTTTTTTAGATTTTAATATTTGATAGTTTATATTTTTATTGGTGAGGTGTTATCTAGAGAGCAGAATGAAGATAAAATAACATTGTTTGAGTTAGATTAATGATAATAAAATAAATATCCCATTCTCTACATTCTAAAAACACAAAATACAAGATTTGTCTATAACTATATCATAAACCAATTAGAAAGTTTACAAATTTACTTGTGATTTTTAGAATTCTTCCAACATCAACCTAAGATATAACAATTTTACTAGAAAGTATACAAAAAATTCTACAAAAGGCATTTTAATCAGGAGTGTTTAGTAATATCAACGCTGTGGTCGTATAACTTGGTTATTGCGGAAGGCTGAAACCCATAACCTTCGCGTTATGGGAAGATTAGGGTCAGAAACCTTCTGGCCTTGACGGGTCTTGTGGGTTCAAATCCCACCCACAGCGTATTATTTCTTTTATAATATTTAAATGTATATGTTGTGTTTTATTAATATTTTAATCAAATTTTTAGAAACAGGCTAATCTTTAAATAAGACAAGTAACTGGAAGTAGATATGCCCAAAATCAACTACTCAAAATTAATAGAAAAACATAATACAAAGCAAATAGATACATCTGAAGTAGTTGATAATCTATCAGAATCATTTAGTGGAATAGCAGAGATATTTGTTGGAGGAAGTGTTGCCAAAGGAACTAATCTAGGAAGTTATGATGTTGATGTTTTTGTAAGGTTTGAGAATAATGTTGATGTTGATCTGCTTGAAAAAGTATTGAGAAAACATTTCAAGAAAGTAATGAGAGTTCACGGTTCTAGAGATTATTTCAATTTTAATCACAAAGGAATAAGTTATGAAATAATTCCTGTGCTAAAAATAAAAGATCCTTCAAAAGCAGAAAATATAACAGATATTTCATACTTTCATGTTGAATGGATAAAGAAGAATTTGAAAAAACCAGAGCAAGTAAAAATCGCAAAACTATTTTGTGAAGCTCAAGGAGTATATGGAGCAGAAAGTTACATCAATGGATTTTCAGGATATATTTTAGAGATATTACTTGTTCATTATGAAAGTTTTGATAACTTAATTAAAAGTGCATCAAATTGGAAACCAAAATTAGTTATTGATGTTGCTAAATATTATGCAAATGGAAAAGATGTAATACATAATATGAATAATTCAAAAACACAATCTCCTCTAATAATTATAGACCCTGTTGATAAAAATAGGAATGCTTCTGCGGCATTATCTGAAGAAATGTTTTCAAAGTTTATTTTGAAGTGTAGAGAGTTTGTCAAAAAACCAAATATGAGTTATTTTAAGAAAGCAAAGTTCAAACTTAATGAAGTTAAGAAAAGAGCAAAGAAGTATGATTCAGAATTAGTAACCCTAAAAATAATCCCACTAAAAGGAAAAGAGGACATTGCATTTACAAAAGCTCTCGTTGCATTTAATTTTATTAAAAAACATATAACGTTAAATGATTTCAATGTTGTGGATAGCAAATATGAAGTTGATGAGAATTTGTTTTGGTTAATTGTATCTCCTAAAAAGCTAAGTAAGTTTAAAAAACATTTAGGACCTAAAGTATTGGGGGATCAAGAGAATATTAACAAGTTCAAGTTAAAGCATAAAGATGTATTCTTGGATGGCACAATTCTCGCAGTTATGAAGAAGAGAAAGTTTACTTCTCCTAAAGAATTGGTGAAGGACTTAATTAAAAGAGAAGAGGTTAGGAATAGAGTTGGAAAGATTGATTTAAAATGAAAAATAATGAATTAAAATGATAACTTATTCTTCAGATACAAAATTAACTTTCAAAGATTTAAGAGATACTGCTGAATTAGCTGAAAAATATTTTGGTACTAAAAAAGATCCAGAACAAATGCCAACAGATGAAAATGAATCAAGATGGCTTTATGAAAACATCCCTGAATGTGTTAATGTAATAAAAGACAATGATAAAGAAGTAGGATTTACTTTCATAATCCCTTGCAACAAAGAGATTATGGATAAATTTCTCAGTAGAGAAATAAATGAAGCTCAATTATGGGAAAAAGTAAAAAGGGAGATAAATTATAAAAATTTTACAACAATATATTTGTGTTCTGCGTTTATAATTCCAAGATATAGAAGAAAAGGATTGGCTGTGAAAGCAGTATTAAAATCAATTGATAAAATTAAGAGAACAAAACAAATCCCAACACTGTTTTTTGAAGGATATTCTGAAGATGGTAAAAAAGCTGTTGAGATATCTACGAAAAAATTTAAATTGAAAATCCTAGAAAGAAAATAGATATTACTAAAAGTAAGTTACCCCAAAACACTAATCATCTGAAAGATGATAAACAAATTTATTAAATCAATCTAGTGAAGATACATTATATATCTTAACTTCTGTTTCAGAAAGGATAGCCAAATTATTCTCAAGTTTTAATTTTATATCTGATTTGAGTAACCATAATAAAGAAGAGAATATCTCATTAGATATTTGTAATTTAAATTTTAAAATAATAATCCCTGAATGTTTTAAATTTTTTATATATGCAATATTAATAAAATCTTTATCATGAGTTACAAATATTCTTTTTTCTTCGGATGCTAATCTTAATAATTCTATATCCTTAGAACCTATCAATTTAAGTTCAGAAACACTTTTAACATCAAATCCTTCATTAACTAGTTTTTCATAAATTGATTTTGCAACATTTTCATCAAGAAATAGTTTCATATTATGCAACCTTAATGATGTTATATACCTCTTCGTTTTGGAGAACATTAGTAGCATATTTTAATGCAGTTAATACATCTTCTCTAGATAAATGAGGATATTCTTTTAATATATCATCAATACTCATGCCAGAGGAAAGAAGCTCTAAAACAAACTCAACGGAAATTCTTGTACCGTCTATAATTGGTTTCCCAGATAACACCTCTGAATCAATTACTATTTTTTTCGTCATATTCTCTATCAAACAATATAATTATATAAACATATCGCTTATCCCGGCTTTGCGTGGAAACTAATTTTTTCTGACAAGAACATATACTTTTTTTCCTAGCAATTCTTTCGGAGCATCAATTTTAGCTCCAGTTCCAAATTTAGTAATTATTTTTTCGAATAAGAATTCTATG
>Ga0210057_1003929_pt1 | contig 20119 bp, 19 predicted proteins | sample CryGeyCG2114_010_2_FD_183968 | JGI IMG/M metagenome (GOLD analysis project Ga0210057, IMG submission 183968) | Groundwater microbial communities from aquifer - Crystal Geyser CG10_big_fil_rev_8/21/14_0.10 (SPAdes) (version 2) | ecosystem: Environmental > Aquatic > Deep subsurface > Groundwater ...
TTTTAAAAGACGCTTATCGATGGGCTAGTCTACATTCTAAACCAATTAAAATTGAACATAAATCTTATTCACCGGAAAATCGAGCACAAACCATAATTGATGAAGACCCATACTACCGATATGTTTATTACGCAAAAAATCTGGTTGCCAATACCAAGTCACACCAAAATACCAAGTCACACCAAAATAATAAGTCACACCAAAATAATAAGTCACACCAAAATAATAAGTCATACCAAAATAATAAGTTAAAAAGCTCAAATGTTAATCTAAATACCAAGTCACACCAAAATACCAAGTTAAAAAGCTCTATTGATTTTTATGATACAAAGAAAATATTAAATCGAGATATAACACAAATTAACGAGGATTTTGATCAGGGTAAAGGCATATATGATGATGTCGTTAAGCCTGAACCGTGGAGCTTTACTAATACAGTCAACAAAGTTGACAAAAAAGATTTTCTATCTAGTAATACAGTAGCAGAATATCAAAAACTATATGACAAGTACACGTATGATTCGTTTTTGTCGATGTATGATTATGTTAATGATACTATTTATATGAAGGCTTTTATGCCTAGACATGTTCAAGTAGTTGAATATTATAAGAAATACGCGCACGTTTTGATAGAAGAAAAGAATATTATAGAGCATGTTGCGAAGGAAAAACTCAGACCTTTAATGACTGTAGATTGGACTAATGACGTGACAAAACATAATAATTTTGATCCTGCTCATTTAGATTTAGCACAGTTTTATTGTCCAAACGGTGAACGACATAAAACAGGAACCTTTGTTTATAAACAACCCAATACTAGTAAATTGCAAGAATTCACACAAAATGATATTAATACTTGGTTAAAAAATAAAGATATTGATAAATTACAAATGTTCGGTAACATGCAATTAATAGATGAACGTTGTAGTAAATGTAACAAATTAATAAGAACTTCAGTATCAAGCGTTAAAAGCGATAAGTTACTATCGATTATGTTTAGAAAAATAGACGATATGCTAGCCTTTTATCAATATTATGAAACGAGATGTCCTAAAGGAGATTTGCATGATATTATAAATGGAAAATGTAAAAAATGTGGGTTCATATCTGGAAAAAAGCACGACACGTATGAAGAGCACGACAGCTATTATGAAAAACATCTACCGTCGTTTAAAAAAATAGAAAGAGAAAAACAAGCAATAAGTATTAATAGTTTAGAAAGAATCAAACAAAACTTTAGTAATATTGATTTTAAGAAAAACGCTAAACTAAACGCTAAACACAATACTAATCTAAACACTAACTATAAGTACAGCTTAAAGCAAGTAGCAGAGTGGAGCCAGATGACAAAAACTAAATACAATGTGTTAATAAATCTAGGATTAATGGAAAACAACAAATACGAAGATATAGAAGCAGCTAGATTCGATCCGTCTAAGAAAATAGATAATGATAACGATCTAATATATAGAAAACAGGCTCTTATTCTTAAAGGATATATAAATCAAATATTAAGAGAGTATAATGTTTTTATGAATCATGAAAGTATTATTGATATACCACTACTGTTAAAGAATATTTTGAAGCAACAGCAAAAAATAGAAATCTCGAAACTAACACAGGTCATGCCGCAGTTTAAAAACGAATTTATAAAACTAGATAATCAATATAAATATAATTTATCATCTAAAAATTATGCTAACTTTCTGCTTGAATATTTAGCAAGTATAATTGTAAAAATAGGCAACGTGTCAAATAAAAAGTATGAAACCGCTTCCAATTTGTTAGTTGAGTATTTTACCAAACAAATAATAGAACAAGAAAAAATATATAGTGTTGCTGAATCAATATTTAGTAAAGTTAACTTAGATATATCAACTATCGAAAATGCATCCGATATTGAAAAAGATATAGTTGATGATTTTGGATTTGACACAGAACAATCAGAAAAAGAATTTAGTGAAGATGCAGCAGAAACATATGAGAACGAAATAGCCGATATGGAAGACGCATATGATGTTGAAAACGCAGAAGATATATGGGATGTTGAATAGTTATTATCTGGATAAATTGTATATAGTTGAATTGCATATTGCGGACGTTGACTAGGTTATTATCTGGCTAAATCGCATATAGTTGAATTTTGAATAACGCTTAACAATTAGAAAGGTGGTATAGATTTGAAAAATATTTTCGCTAATTTTATTAGTTGTAGTATAGACTTATTAAGTTTTACGTTAATTTTATTAACTAAAGCAAAAGTATCTATGTCACAATTTCCAATAGAATTATGTAATATAATTTATCAATATGATCCTAGATATAAACTATTAGATTGGATTCCAAGAGATAAATTAGATTGGATCGAATTAAGCCGTAATCCCAATTCAAAGGATATAATTATTACAGAATATTATAATAACAGAGAATCTGATGAACTGTGTTGGAAAAATATATGTTTATATCCTGAATTTATAGATATAATTAATATAGAATACGAATCAAACGACTCTATTAGCTGTAATGGTAGTAGTGGTAGTATAGATTCAGAGAGTCTTTTTGCTAATTCCATTAGCTGTAGCGGTAGCGGTAAGTTAGATTGGTGTCTCTTATGTGCTAATCCAGCTGCTGTCGATATAATTCAAGACGAATATAGGCATAATCCTAATAGTAAAAAACTATACTGGGAAAATATATGTTGTAATTCAGCAGCTGGTGATATTATCCAAGCTGAATATAAACGCGATCCAAACAGCAAAAATATAAGGTGGTATAGTTTACATTATAATGCATCTTATAACACACCTATGATTAATATAATATCCGCTGAATATAAACGCGATCCAGACAGCAAAAAACTAAACTGGACTTCAATATGTAGCAATCCGGCGGCTACTGATATAGTTATGTCTGAATATAAGCGTGATCCGACGTCTAAAAATCTAAAATGGGGAAGTATATGTTACGGTATGTCGTCATCTTTTATTTTATCAGTTATAAATTATGCAGATTTACAGTGGACTTCCATATGTCAAAATAGTATGGCGATCGATATAATATCCGCTGAATATAAACGCGATCCAGACAGCAAAAAACTAAACTGGAATTCAATATGTAGCAATCCAGCGGCTAGTGATATAATAGCTTCTGAATACAAACGCGATCCAGAATCTAAAAATATAAATTGGGAAAATATATGTAACAATCCAGCAGTTGTGGATATAATTCAAGTTAAATATAATAACGGAAATACTGAATTTGACTGGGACGGAATTTGTGGTGATCCTGCTTATATCAATATAATTAAAGCCGAATATCAACGCAATGATAAATTATTTTGCAAACATGCGCATGATATTTGCGCGAATCCAGCAGCTATAGATATAGTCCAAACTGAATATAAACGCGATCCAGATAATAATGATATATGTTGGAGTTGCGTATTTGAAAACCCAAGCATATTTTATAAATATACAGATTACCTAACAAAGTTAATGTGGTAGCTGTATCAAGATAGTTGTTTTTTTTAATAACTAAAAATATATTAAAGGCGTCTATGTCTCAATTTCCAATAGAATTGTGTAATTTGATTAATGAATACGACCCTAGATATAAACTATTAGATTGGGTTCCAAGAGATAAATTAAATTGGGAAAATATATGCTGTAATTTAAATGCAAAAGACATGATTATGACTGAATATCATAATAACAGAGAATCTGATAAATTATATTGGGATTATATATGTAGTAATCAGGAGACTATAGATATAATTAAATCTGAATATGAACGTAATAAAATTAAATATTGTAAAAAAAAACCAAAATTCAAAAACAAATTAAAAGACAAATTAAAATGGAGTTATATATGTTACAATAAGTCAGCTGTTAATATAATTAAAGCTGAATATGAACGCAACCCAAATAGCAACAACTTATATTGGAATGGTATATGTTGTAATATATCAACATCTGAAATAATTAAAGCTGAATATGAACGCGATCCCGAATCTAATAAACTATCTTGGGACGGTATATGTTGCAATTCAGCGGCAATAGACGTAATTAAAGCCGAATATGAACGCAATCCAGAATCTAATAAACTAACTTGGGATTATATATGCTCAAACGAAGCAGCAATAGATATAATCCAAGCTGAATACAAACGTAACCCAAATAGCCACAACTTATATTGGGATATTATATGTGCAAATTCAGGTATGATCGATATTATTAAAGCTGAATATGAACGCGATCCCAATAGCAATAAAATTCATTTAGATTTTATATGCACTAATCCTGCAGCAATAGATATAATTAAAGCTGAATATGAACGCGATCCCGAATCTAATAAACTATCTTGGGATTATATATGCTCAAACGAAGCAGCAATAAATATACTTCAAGCTGAATATAAGCGCTGTCCAAAATCTAAAAAATTATCATGGAGTACTATATTTTGGAACGAAAAAGCATGTGATATAATTAAACTAAAATTAAGTAAAATACAACACAAACGTCAGAAGCGTAGATTAAACGGTAATGTTTGGGAAGGTCTATATATTAATCCAGCAGCACTGGACGTAATTAAAGTTGAATATGAACGCAGCAAAAATATCGATAACTCTGAAAATAATAGTAACACAACTTCTAAAATAGCATTCCGTCATTGGATTGATATATGCACTAATCCTGCATCAATAGATATAATTAAAGCTGAATATGAACGCGATTCCGAATCTAAAAATTTATGTTGGAAAAATATAAGTGGAAATAAATCGATTTTTACTAAATATATCGATCATTTAACAAAGTTAACGTGGTAATTTATGACAGTTGATATAATTAACAGAGGATTTGATTATTATTTTTTATTAATTATCATTGCATTATTTAGAAACATGACCGTTAGTATATATAACTATGTCGGACTCTGATGATAAAACAACATATACTGAAAAAGGCGAACCTATAAAATGGTTTAATAGAACTGTAGATAGTTTTTTAGATAAAACGACTCTGGTTTTTGGCGGTTCAGGCAGTGGAAAAACAACGGCGGTAGAAGAAATTTTATATTTGTGTAAAAATCATATTCCAAATTATCTGGTAGTTGCACCTAAAACATCGGATACCGCTTATCGATCTAAATTACCAGCGAAATGTATTAAAGAAGATCTAACTAAGAAAAAACTCAAAACGATATGGGAACGACAGTATTTTCTGACACAACTTTACAACACTGCTAATGATGTCAATGTCCTCGAGTCTTTATTTAAAAAAACATCCGATAGACGTTCATCAGCGGTGATTTTTTCTGCTGCATTCAGTGCTCGAAGAACTATTGATAATATCGAAAAAAGTTCGTTTAACTTCGCGCAGAAAAAATCACAGATCAATATAGTCAAGGATTTATGCACAAAAAAACTTAAAAAAATTTATAAAACATCTATTCGAAACAATAAAGCAAAACTAGAGGCTATGGCTGAAGCTAATGAACTTGACGATAAGGAAAAGGTAGCTTTAGAATACTTAGATGTTAATCCTAGACTTATGTTAATTATCGATGACAGCACCGAAAAGTTTCAAATGTGGATGAAATATTTTAAGAAAGGTGAAGAAAATATATTTGAATGTATATTTTATAAAGGTAGATGGAACTATATTACATTGGTATTTGCTGCACATGATGATAAAGTCGTTCCCCCTGAACTTCGCAAAAATGCGCGTGTATCTTACTATATGACTAGTCAAGCATTAATGGCATCAATAAATAAAGCGCAGAGTGGTTTCACATCACAAGAAAAGAAATTTGCACAACGAGCAGCTGATGTTTTATTTACAGATGATATCAATAATATTAAAACACATCAAAAGTTATGTTACATACGAGAAGATCCATGTCCGTTTAGATACATGATAGCCAATTTATATCCCGATTTTAGATTGGGATGTGCTGCATTATACGAACTAGCTAACAAAATGCCAAAAAATGACGACGGATTATCAAGCAACCCATATGCTAGAGATATAGTCGAACAAAAAGAAAAAAGAAAGCCAAATCGACGCAGACCTATTAAAACATCAAAACGTAAGTTCGGATAGTATTAACATGTAGATTTTTAATCTCGTTCTATACTCCACTATTATCAATATCAATAAAATCGCAATCGTCTGAATTATTGTCGTCTAGATCGCAACCATCATCGGCGTCATCGGTACTGCTTGAATAATCCGACTCGCTACCGCTCAAATACATATATTGTGATTCTTTTTTACATATTTTTTTGATAGACAGCAACCCAATTGTTATTAGTAAAACAGATACGTTAAATACAAAGAAACCGGCTGAACAATAGTCATACAATAGGTCTAAATTACTACATGCCGATATTTGTATAATGTATCCCGATGTTACAAATACTAACATTAATATTACTAGATTAGAATCCATATTTATGTTGTATAAACTTAATTAAGTCCAACGTTAATTTATTAACTATTGTATAAACTTAGCTGTTGTATGCAATTAATAAGTTATATTAATTCAATTTTTTGATTGATCATCTGTCTAATAGTTTGGTGTTATTTAGTAATATTTCATCTAAACTATCTATATCTAAACTGTCTATGTCCATGTTGTTTTTTTCGTCAAATGTCATGTGATTTAAGAATAATTCACTTGATTCAGTGTCTGGTAATTGTGTAGCACGTGATCGCCTACCTGATCTTTCAACGAATACTCTTTTAACTGCTGACAATGTATCTTCATGGTGCTTGTTGGTATCTCTGATACGTTCATTCAGTATATATGAACAGAACAATATTGGTGATTGTATAATAGATGCGAACTTTTTAAAATCAAATCCGTTGTGTTCATTAGCGCTGTCTTCTGTTGCTTGTTTCCAATAATATTTTAAATATAACTTAAGTTTGTTTGTAATTAAACCGTTTTTATCAAATGCGTTTAATATGCGTATTTGCTTTCCATCAGTTGTTTTAATATCGCTATCAATTTTTGGTAACCACTCGTTCGGAATCGATAGTATTATTCTAAATACTTGTTCAAATAATTTTGCCATATACAAACCTACCCAAGCCCATAACCAAGTTACAAACAGCACTATTCGCACTTTATCCATTATAACGCTTGATGCAATATATTCTTTTAGCGCGCTATATACTTGATTTTTAGTAACGGTCTTATTGAGTTTACCCGGAAGCGTATTGTATTTTACTTTACCCATCTGATTAGTTTGTTAGCTGTTATAAACTATAAGTCAATATGTTTTGCGTTTAAATTAGCGAAAAAATTCAAAGGATCTATACACTATTCAAAAAAAATATGTTTATATTGTTTTCTAATTATTACCGATCAAATGGATTAATGTTTGTTTTAGGTGGATGTGAACCTGTTAATGTTTGTTTGACCGCACCACCTATGATACTACCCTCATAAGTGGTAGATGCTGGTTGTTTATTTTTTACAACTACTGCTGGAGTTGATAGCATTTTTTCCGTTGTTTCTATGTCATCATTAATCGTAGTTGGTTTAGAATACGCACCAGCAGCAGGATTAATGTTATTATAATTATGGTATACAACATCACCACCCATCGTTGCTGTATTTTTTATGAAAGACGAGTCTGTTTCGCTTTCCACATTTTCCTTCATAGCATATTTCAAAACGCCATCGTGTAAAAATACAATTAATAATGTAAACATAAACATATATATGAATAGCTTAACAATTATTAATAAAGACGTGCCGGATTTAGCCGGATACATCATCATGATCAAGAGAATCATAATTATAGACACAACAAATGCAACAGACAAACTACTACCAAATATTGTATTAAGAAATCCACTACCAAATGTATAATTGCTTATCTTATTAACGCTACTACATAGATCGATAGGCATTTTGTAACTATATATATGGTTGAGAATATAATTTATGGAACGTTTAATAATAAACAAGCTGTTAGTAATAGATAGTATTTAATTCAATCAAAAAATTATAAAAAACATATTACAACTAAGCAAATGGGGTAACGTAGCCAGCAAAAAAACATAACCATCAACTAATGAATTTATCAAATCTGTATTAAGTATATATATAAAATATATTTCGCCATTTACAACAGCTATGCTGATTTAGTCACTAGGAAAATCACGGACAATCAATATTTTTTATATATATACTTAATACAGATTTGATAAATTCATTAGTTGATGGATATGTTTTTATATAATAAAATTGAATTATATTTAACTTAAATGACTGCATTAAACATACTACAGCTAATAAAATACTAGATACTAGTTATGAATATATTAGAAAATAAATCCTTTGTGAGACAAAAACCGGATAAAAACATAATAGTTTATGATTATGAACATAGCAGAACCGGGTGTTCTCATAAATGCATATACTATCGTACATTAGTAATAATAGCGTTAGATAAAAGCATGAATAAACATGACATTACAATAACTAACGGATCTCTTCGTTTAAGTGTTAAGTTAGCAATTGACAATAATAAACTATATTCATTTACAGGATCTTTGCATTATTTGATGTTGAATACATCACGTGAAGTAAATGGTTTTATAAATCGGATATCATCAGTGGAGTGTATTAAATACAGTATATGTTCTGACGTACTGTTTAGAGTAAAGGATTTTATTAACGATATATTTACATATAACCAAAATAACACATTCGTAACATTTATGCTGTGTTTGATGAGTAAAAATATACCAAAAGAAATACGCAGAGCTATTGCAACTTATATACTAGGTCCTTGGGTTTGTAAAATATGTTATTAAATTGCTTACGTTGTTAACTTAAATTACAAGATTCTTTTTTACGTTTTTTATTTTCTTAGGTGGTTCATCTTTAGTGTTATTATCTTTGCTGCTGGTTTTTAATTTGACATCTAGGTTAGTGTCTGGTTTAGTATCTGCGTTAGTGTCTGGTTTAGCTTCTAGGTTAGTAGTTTGGCTAGTTTGGCTAGTTAGTTGCAAGCTGGTTATTATATCGGTTGCTAGTTTGACGCCTAATTTATTCTTTCCAAGTTTAATTTCGGATAGTTCGTCTATTGTAGCAGTCGTGAACAAATCGGCAAAACTATAATATTCTAATATTTTTTCGGCGCGTGTCGTGCTGACCATTGGTATGCATGATAAAATTTTAAGTTGTATTTTTTTTGCTTTTTGCGATTCCGAGGTAAATATAAATCTATTTTTGTATATAGATAAGCCTTTATCTAAGCCTATCATAGATCCGGTCGGATATTTTAAACATGCTATTATGTCGGCAGATATTGTGTCTGCATAGAAATCATATATTGAAATACTGTTATCTACTAGTAAAGTGCTGATTATACTTCCAACATGTGGTAAACAACGTAATATTTTTTCCTGTATACTGGTTGATGTAGATCTTTTCTTCTTTAATAGAAGTAACGATTTCTCATTCGAGCCGTCTACTTGACTAACATGTTCGTTATCAATGCTAAGTTTTTCGTCAACAGCTTTAATTATTGTTTTATTCGTGCTGTAGTTTTTGCTTAATTCGAATAAGCGGTAAGCAGTAGCTTCTTGGTTTTTTGAATACAACATGTGTACATTATCTCTAAATGCAATATGATCCAGATGAGCGCGCAGATACTTTGCCGGATTTCTGCTAAATGTTTTATCTGGTCGTGGAAACGGATCACCTTCTATTAAATAAGCAATATGGCAGTTTACCTCTTCACGTAATGATATTAACTTGGCTATATTACCCTTTCGTCCGTCTCGCATGCTAGCCGCTAAATCACACCATGTTTTACGTTCTATAATTAGCAAAATAACATCTTTATAACAGATGGCATAATCTCCAACTTCTAATCTGGTTATTTTGTAATTTATATTAAATTTATGACTGAGATCTTCCATAAAAGGAAATACGTGTTTTTCTCTATCATCGCAGATTATTTCCATTGTGTTAATTGATAGTATAAATTTGTTCAGAGCGTTAATTTTATTAACTGTTGTATGGACTTTATCAAGTCTCACGTTAATTTTATTAACTGTTATATAATTAACTATTATATAATATAAATTTAAATGGATAGAAAAAAGAAAAAGAAAAGAAATAGCAAAGGTATAAATAATAATAGCAAAGCTATAAATACTAATGATGTAGATAGCTGTATAAATACTAGCAAACAGGTTACAACATGTGAAGCGACCGATATAAATAATGATTTCTATGAGACCGTTGTTTTTGAACACAATTTTCAGAAAGAAATTATGACAGATGCGCTGCAAACCGTGCGCGATTTTATTTTACAACGAGAAAGGATATTAGTAGGTGGAATGGCTATTGATTTTGCATTACGAACTATCGATAAAAAACTATATCCTGATAATAAATTTCCGGATTATGATTTCATTTCTCCTATATTTCATATCGATGCATATCAGCTAGGAGAAAAGATAGCCGAAAAATATCAAGGAGTCAGTATCATTGGTGCAATGCATGTTTCTACTATGCGAGTTCGTCTTAATTTTCAAGAAACGGCGGACATTACATATGTTCCAGAAAATATAATTGCTAATATACCAACGCTGAAATATAACGGATTTAATATCGTGCATCCACATTATCAAATGATAGATCAGCATAGAGCGCTGTCGTTACCGTATGAAAGCCCACCGAAGGAAACAATATTAAATCGTTGGAAAAAAGATATACAGCGATATGATTTATTAAACAGCAACTTTCCTCTCGATTCTAAGCCTGAGCCAGAATATCAAGTTAGCGAATATGAATTGACATACGATATGTTAGATGGTGAATGTGTATCCGGCTATGCTTCATTGTTGTATTGGATAGATCAAGCAAAAAAAGATAGCGATAAGGGCATAGCAGTTTTGGATACATTTGGAATACCATCTATTGGGCTTAGTACAAGTTTAGGTCTAGATACGCCTCCGCACTGGTTGAATAGCTGGGTAGAAACGACAAAAGGAATTAAATTAGAATTACCAAACATTGTTTATTTTTCTATTCATACTGATAACTTTGAAGAACTATTTAAAAGATTTCCAGGAGAAAAGAAATATCATAATTCATTACTGGATAAAATTCAGAGAAAAATATTAATTCGCGGCGAAACCGGTTCTTATGAAATATTAGATAATCGTGGAGACTTGAGAAGTGCTTATAAACCATTTCAATCAAAACGTATATGGATTAGCAACTTACAAGAAGTTATGTGTTATCTACTCACCTTGGGAATATTTTATAAAAGTCCTTTAGCCATTAATACATATTTAACCACGCAAAAAATACTATTCTGGGCTTGTGAAAACTATACAAAAACGAAAGACGAAAAATATTTAAAATATTTACCAACAAGCGAAGTATATGGTCAATATAATGTTGGAGAATCAAATCAAATCAGCAAAGAAAACTTTGATGTTATGTTTGAACGCACGAAACGAACCATATTCACACCTAAAAACGCATATCCAGAAAAGGGAGAAAAAATAAATACGAGTCTTTTAAATTATGATCCAACAACATCCTCAATATATCAAATTGACGGAAACGAAACACAGCCATTTACTATGCGTGAATTTAAATAGAAAAATTAACTATCGCCGATTATAAAAAAATTGAATTTATTAACTCATTTAATCTAATACACTACAGTTAATAAAAGCAACTCATCTAATACACTACAGTTAATAATAACAACTCATCTAATACATTACAGTTAATAACAACTCATCTAATACATTACAGTTAATAAAAACAACTCATCTAATACATTACAGTTAATAAAAGCAACATATAAAGATTAAAAATCTTATATAATGGGTAACATTCAACAGATACAAAACAATAATGAAGTGTGTTTACGTATTAAATTAATTGATAATGTAAATAAATCGCAATCAACAAAAGAAATAAAAAACTTTATATATCAAGATAACAAAGCTGAAGAAACGCTATCTCATTTACAATATATCGCGCAAAATTATTTTAAAATTAATGAAGATGAATTAAAATCTAAGTATGACACTGAAGGAATGGTCGAATATTATATAAATAAAAATTACGCTTTGGCTTTTGATATATTTATACGAAAAAGAAATTATTTAATGTTAGGCGTTATGTATTGTTTAGATAGATGTGTCAATAAAGATTATAACATTGCTATGGAATACTATAAACATACAGTAGCATTAAGTAATTCCCAAGCTTTAGTTGAAATAGGCATATTGTATTATTTAGGTAGAGGTGTCGATAAAGATTATAACATTGCTATGGAATACTATAAACATACAGTAGCATTAAGTAATTCCCAAGCTTTAGTTCAAATAGATAAATTATATAATAACTTGTAATCTTTATCTTATTTAGTCAAACACCAACAAATGCAAATCGATGAATTAACTAAAAAAATAAATATTCTTATGTCGAATACAAAGTAATTAATTAGTTTTTTTATTCTTCTATTTCGATACTATGTGGTTCTTCTAGTTCTTCTTCGCTTGATTCTTCATATAGCTCAGCATCTTTATCTTCCCATTTTTTACCATTTCGTTTTTCCCATTGTTTAATTTTATAATCTTCTAATAAATATTCATAATAGTCATTTTGATAATCTTCTTTGTATTCGTTTGTTAAAACAGGTCGATCAATATTTTTATTAAATAACTCTTTCCATGTTACATTAGTGACCGATGATAATTTAGCCTTCGCTATTTTAAAATGATTAGCTACATAATCTTTTGAATTCATACTTAATACAATTTTCATAAGCCTATCAGTATATTTACGTAATATTAAATGATATTTGCAACCTTCTTTAAATTTATATTCGTTCGGATTTAATAATTTCACATTTAGTGTTTTGCTAAATTTATTGGATGTTATAAGACTACGTCTTAAAAACTTGCTTTGATATAAATAAGCAACATAGCACGTCATATTATCAGCTGCTGTAAAACTACACATCTGGTTATCCTGTCCGTTATAGATAAACATTGTTAGTTAGTATTATTAGTATTATTAGTGTATTAGTGTATTAGTGTATTAGTTGATTAGTGTATTAGTTGATTAGTATTATTAGTTAATTAGTATTTTATTTCTTAGTATATTAGTTGATTAGTGGATTAGTTGATTAGTGTATTAGTTGATTAGTATTTTATTTCTTAGTGTATTAGTGTATTAGTTAATTAGTATTTTATTATATTTTATTATATATAAACATGGCTTTAACTGGTATACAAATAGCAGCAATCACTGTAGGTGTTGTTGTTTTAGCTTTACATGTATATGCATGCTGGCGACTGAATGGTTTTTGGATATTCCAAGGAAGTTCTGTTTTAGGTCTGTCAATAGAATGGAACGGTTTGACTGCAACAACACAATATATATCTATTAACTTTAATGGAACTGTAGATCCTAAAGATAGTCCGAAAGTTAACGCGGGTATTCCTCTGTTTGGTCGTATAAATATCGGGGGTGCTGCAGCTAGTTATAATATCTTTACAAATAAACTTACTATGAGCGCAGGTGGTGTTAATGTTGTATTATTGAAATACACACCACCTAGAGTGATAACTGATGGTGATAAATTGGTTTGGTAATAAATAGTATTTACATAATTATATATATATATATATAGCAAGAAGATTCTTTGAATCTATACAACATCTTTATCACCAGTTAACAACATAAGACTTCACAATACAACAGCATCTTTATCACCAGTTAACAACAGAATAATCAATCACTTTATCACCAGTTAACAACATAATCAACAAATGGCAAAATCTGATAATATTATATCCGGTTTATTTATAGCAGTTTACACTATTATATTAGTTGTTTGTATTATATTATTTTATATGACGTTTGATTTAGATTTTAGCTTTCCTGTTATTGGTTTTAAAATGCAGAAAAATACAGTTTGGATGATGCGTACAATAGTAGTATTGAGTACAGTGATGTTATCTATAACAATATTTACACATGTTCGTGATATATATGAAGACCAGAATCAACAAGCGGTATAATTCTTAACTATTACAGTAGTAAAAAAAAGAAAAAGCTAATTGTTATAGTACTAACTACATTCGGTTGGTATGTATGTAAACTCGGATATTTCTTCGCAGATATTTTTCCAGATGCGGTCATTTTCTATTAATGTTTCTCGTGATTGCAGATGAATACACGATAGTATGCTACGTCGTCTTCGAGAATTTCTAATTAGCTGTTCTAGTATTTTGTATATAAAAAATGGGTGATAAACGCAATTGAGTTTATCTGGTGGTTTAATACGCGTGTAAATTTGTATCACGCGTGCAAAATATACATATAACATTTTTTGTTCTTTGTCTGTAAGTTGTTCGGGTTCTTTTTTAGTTATTAGTTTTAATATTAAACTAATATGATCATTGTATTGTGTAAGCTTTAATATTTTGAGATATCGTCTAATCATGGAACAATCTAACTGCTCTAACCAAATATCATCGCTTTTGATACATTTGATAATCTTATGTAGAACCTCTTTTGGTATCTCTGTATTTTCTTTAGCTTGTATACGATCAACCCAGAATTTACAATGTTTTGTAGGATCGTATTTGCCGTGTTTTGTTCGTTGCCCTTCTTGAAACCAAAATTGTTCGTCTTCAAAAACGGCTCCATATAAACGCTCTGTATTCCCGCAACTATGACAAACAAATTCACTGTTTTTTGATTCAATAGTATATTTCTTACCGCATATACAAATATCGTTAGTATGTTCTATTTCCAAAACATTTACTGGAGTAAAATCATAATCGCTGAAAGATTGTATTAATTGATCATCATTAATATCATATATTTTTTGTAATTTACAACATAAATTATATATTCTTTTTAGTTTACTCATCACGTTTTCTGATGCAACAAAATTCATATACATATTATAATATTGAGATTTAGCTTCGTTATCGTGTTTGTTTCTATAATATTCGGGCAGAATGTCTATACTGCCAAATTCATATGATGACTCTATTTCATCGAGTTGAACCGTATATGATTTCACCTCAGCACTGTTTTTTTCGTCTATTTGATACTGGTTGTATATATTAAGTATATTTCGTAGCTCTCTGATTTTTTTCAATATATTGGTATTTGTATTTTCTACGGTTGACGACATATTATTATTTAATATATATTTGTTTGTCATTTAGAAAATTTTTCATTTGGGAAAATTTATTTTTTATTACTATGCTTTTTTTCATCTAAATGAAGAAATAATATTTAACTATACAACAGTTAACGAAGTTGACGTAAGGATTTATAATCCTATACATATCAAAATGTCGTCTTCGAATTTAGGTTTAATTTCGGAGTTAGAAAAAATACTCGCCGAGGAAAATACGGCTGACACAAATGAAATGATGTCAATATTACGTGAACTTGGTGACGAAGATTTATCAAGATTGCCGGCTGAGGAAGTTCTTAAGCTTAGAAAAAAATTAAATCCATATGGTCGAACTATTGAAGGTAGTAATCAATATTTAAATTTTTCAATTACACAGATTAAACACGAATATTGGAAAAAACTTATTACATCTGCAATGATAGCCTTTTTAAACCGAATGAACGATGAATGGAAAGTTCCGGAAGGCGTTCCTGTTGTTCCAGTGTATGATTATTTAAAAGATCCGTCTAAGCTCGATACTCCAGAAGGAGTTCTTAAAAAGGGATATCAGAAAACTATAGACGAATATAATTTTAATCGCAAATGGATGGCAAAACGCGTAATTGTAAAAGAATTTTTAGAAGAAATGTTTCAGTTTAATCCAGAAGAACATGTAAGATCTGCTTACAGACCTTGCTCGGCAGATCCGACCAGAAAACGAATTGATACGCCAGCTGGTAAATTAGCAGTCGAACATCTTAAGCGCAATGATAAAGAGTTTAGAGCGAGCGAAGAGCTATACGCAGAAACGCAAAATACTAATAATGTTAGTGGTGGTAATGTTAAGATGAAGAAAATTGTTAAGAAAATTAAAAATAAAAAAACAGGCGCTATTAAATATATTGAAAAACTTGTTCCAGTTGACAATCAAACTAATAACCAAACTAATAATCAAAATAGTGTTGATGTTGGAAAAAAACTAAGCGATAATATGACTGATCCTACTTGTTCGCGACAAGTTCGTGAGTTTTTACCACCGCATGATATGTTTGGAAGATTTAAAATGTATATGGAAAGTAATTACGAGGATTTACGCGATTTCGTACGCGATGCTTATTGCGAAAAACCAGACTTTGAGCTAGCTATTAATCCATATGCTGTTCATAATACCGAAGAAGACGCCGAACTATTTAAAAAGAAACATCGTAATGAAGTTATTGCGGAAGTGTTTACAGCGCCTTTTGGTAAATGGTGCTTCTTTGATAGCTTCAAAGAACAAAGAGAAAATGTTAACTTCTATAATGATAATACTATTATTATTGAAGAGATGATTAAACAGATCAAACGCGATGAAATGCTAGGACAGGATCTAATGAAGAAACGTGTTGAAAAAGTTAAAAAGAAAAATGTTGCTGAAGAGGGTCCGGACTCAGAAAGCTTTAAGAAGTTTATCTCACAAAATCAAGATATTAAGAGCATGGGTGCTGAATATCTTGGTCATAAGGCTGATGATGATATTCCAGAAGACGCAGTACAAGTTGATGTATGGAAAGTAGCTAAGGGAGGTCTCGAAATTACTAAAGACAAGTTTTATTCTGCATCTGAAGCGCCAACGTTTGTCAAAGAGGCACAGGAAAAAGCACGAGTTGAAAACGGTATGAATGGGCACGGTTCTATGCCAACTGCTATACCCGAACTACCTGATAGAAGAAACAATTTATAAAAAATAAATAATGACTAATTATTAACGTTGGGAATTATCTTCTGTGTCGCTGTGCTTTAAATAGTTTTCTATTAGCTTGTAATAGGGTAACCGATGGTACATCAATTATATTAGTTTGTGTCTGTGTATCATTACTAGCTGAATCGGTATCATTTAGCTTTTGTGCCCGTGTATCATTTAGCTTTTGTCTTTTAGCTTGCTGTGTTAATTCTGCATTTTTTTGTTCTAGCTCTTCTATTTTGTCGCGTTGTCTTTTAAGAACGTTTTTAATTTTATCTGCCTCATCTGAGTTAACAGCTTGACTAGCAAAACTTTCATATTCTAAATTTTGCTCTTTCTCTTTTGCTACAGCATTGTTGACATCGTCAATATATTTTTTTGCTATACATTTTTCCTCGTGTTTAGACATATCGCATGATACGGTATAATGTCTACAATACAAGCATTTAACAAATATTTTCTTATCTCTACTAATACCTGCTTTATATTCGGCACATATTGATAAATGCGAATCGATATTTATATAATAGCAAAGAGATGTATCACAATACAAACAATGATTTGATGTACTAGATACATTTACTTGAGACATTATCGGATTTATGCAGTAATTTAAATATGTTATTAGAAATCCTTATGCGTCAACAGCTGTTAATTTGTGTGAGCTGTTAATTTGTGTAAGTTGTAGTTTGTGTAAGTTGTAGTTTGTGTAAGTTGTAGTTTGTGTAAGTTGTAGTTTGTGTAAGTTGTAGTTTGTGTAAGTTGTAGTTTGTGTAAGTTGTAGTTTGTGTAAGTTGTAGTTTGTGTAAGTTGTTAAGTATATAAACAAAAAATAAAAATTCAATTTTTGGTTATTGTTGAGTTGTCGGCAAATTTTTAGAGCGTTTAGCAGATGGTAAATCATTAGTTGATTGTTTTTCTTCTGATGGTTCATCGATTTGATTTCTAGATCGCTTGAGATTATTTAATTGATTAGTTAAATTTTCTATTTCTTTGGTTGCTGTTTCAAGTTGTTGTTTATATTCGATGTCTGATTTTTTTTTATCTTCTTCGATCTTAATGTGGTCGTAAGCATCAATAATATAATTTCTTATATGACAGAATTCAAGATGATCATCCATATATTTCAGATTTTCTGTTTTGCAATATTTACAAGTTGCGCTGATCGGTTCTTTAAATTCTTTTTTACAAGCGTATATATGATCATACATTAACTCGTCATCACATTCATAATTACGACAATACGGACAAGTATAAACGACCTCGCATTCAGACTCTGATTCAGACATTATATTTTGATACTTGTCGTTACGTAAACGTATTACTTTTTATTGAGTTGGTTATATATAAAAAATATAAATTCAATTTTTTTATTCATTATGCAAGTAACAGAATTCACAGAAGCTGTCGTTTCCGTTGAGTTTACAATTACACAGTGTATTGGATTGTTCTGGATTACTGTTGATTAATAAAGCCTCTTTTTGATAAACTTGAATCTTAGGCGGTGCTGTATTAAGATCAAAATTAAAACTTACATTGGATTCGAACTGTTTGAATTGTCCAATTGATGGTATTTCTTTTTGATCTATGTTAGATGATACAGCTTTTGATCGTTTTGATTCGGATTCAGATATAGATTCAGTTTCTGGTTTTTTTCTCTTATTATTTGTAGATGTGCTTTCGTAGTTTTGATTAAAGTAACTACTGGTATCATGTGTATTACCTCGAATAGCATTTATTCTTTGTTGAGTTTTATACGGTAACGAATTCAAATTAATAATGTCGTTATTGATAAGCTGATTTATCATATGATCTGATTCGTTCTTGTTTTCTACAATATCCGGAATTTTGTCTTTTCCATATGCCTTCTCATACTGCGTATTTTTTTCCACAGCAACCGTTAAGCTTTTCAACGTATCTAAATGAGACTTGGATAAAGTCTGATATCTTAAACGAATTAGATTTTCTGTGGTTAAAGACGTATTTAATGCAGTTTTATATCGATTTAGTTCTGCCTCATACGAACATGATTGAAATGTTTTTTCACTCAGCCGTTGCTTTAGCTCTAAATTCATCTTATTCAGCAGCATTATTTTGCTTTTTAAAGATGATATTTCATTTTGATATGTAGAAGTTTGCCTTTCCACCTCAGCAGCGATTCTAGTTGCCACTCTAGCCATTTCTATCAAGTTAATTATTAAACTAGAGAACTACAGAAATAAGTTTGCTATATAATAAAAAAATATTCATTTTTTTAATTAGGATATTTTCATCATCTTTGCTGTTTTTATTAGGGTATTCGCTGTTTTCTATCATCTTTGCTGTTTTTATTAGGGTATTCGCTGTTTTCTATCATCTTTGCTGATTTTATTAGGGTATTCGCTGTTTTCTATCATCTTTGCTGATTTTATTTCGGATATTTTCCTGTTTTCTATCATCTTTGCTGATTTTATTTCGGATATTTTCCTGTTTAAATTATATTGTTTATTTCCTTATTAAACCTTGTTTCTTGGTCGTACATGTATTTTTCTAGCTTATATCGAGCTTTATCTATTTCCTTTACATCTAATAAAGCATGTTCTTCAGATTCGTATCTTAAATATAAGTATTCTGTTCTATTTGGATTATATTTATCATAAAACGCAGCGCCAACGTTAGCATTGTTCCCAAATGTAACAGCTGGCGCTATATCTGTCTCATATCCGGGAGCTTTATACTTTAGGGATAATTCTATTGGTTTATCTCTATCAAAAATACAAAACAGACGACGACGGGTATCAAAAGAAACAACTTTACTTGCATCTATTTCATTAAACCAATTACGTTGCCACCCACGAGCTCCTTTTAATCTAACATACAGTGTTGGTATAAACCTATTCATTATTGTATAGGATTATATTAGTTTTTAAAATTCAATTTTAATTATATTGGATATAGTAATATAGTTCATCATGAATACACAATTACAAATATATAAAGAATTATTCAGCAGGATATATAATTTTGTAAATAGTATATCAGATAAACAAACCAATTACAACAAAACTACTAATGATTATGATCAGTGTACAATTATACATGATTTAATAAAATATCATCGAAATTCTGATTTACATATTAATGATTTTGTTTTATATGTTGCGTTAGAAGCATATGATGCAATATATAATAGTCCGACGGCTAGTCGTAAAATTGCT
>Ga0210057_1003930_pt1 | contig 20119 bp, 18 predicted proteins | sample CryGeyCG2114_010_2_FD_183968 | JGI IMG/M metagenome (GOLD analysis project Ga0210057, IMG submission 183968) | Groundwater microbial communities from aquifer - Crystal Geyser CG10_big_fil_rev_8/21/14_0.10 (SPAdes) (version 2) | ecosystem: Environmental > Aquatic > Deep subsurface > Groundwater ...
TAGTGTGGTGCTCGGAGGTTAGCGAGATGTTGAAGTGCCGCCCGCCGACCGCTTCAGCCAGGAATTCGTATTCGCGTTCCGGGTCAACGATGATCACATCGGTGTCGAACATTAGACTCCGGATCACTTCCAGTTTGGTCGCGTACGACTTACCGGCCCCCGACTTGGCGAAGATCACCGAGTTGTAGTTCTCGAGGGAGAAGCGGTCGAAGAGCACGAGCGAGGAGTTGTGTCGGTTAATGCCATAGAGAATGCCCTTATTCGAAGTGAGGTCGAAAGAGACGAAGGGAAAGAGTGAGGAGAGGGGTGAGGAATTGAGCTTGTAATTAATGTCTAAAAGGTCTTCGGCGATGGGCAGAGTGCTCATGAAGCCTTCTTCTTGCTGGAAGAGGGCGGGCTTAAGATAGACGAGTTTGGCGTCGAGTATCCCCTTGATCTCGGCTTCCAATTTGTTTAATTCCTCATCATTATCGCCGTAGATGGTGATGTATAGTCCCACATCGAAGATCTTCTCCCTCGCTTGTTGGAGAGAGTCGCGGAGGGATTCGATGTCCTGGTAGGCGGTGTCTAAGACCGGGTCACGGACGACCCCCTTTGTCTCCTTGATGCTTATCTGGCTCTGGACTTCGGCCACTTTCTTCTCCAGTTGACGGAGAGCAATGGCCGTGTCAATCGGGTGGACCATGATAGAAATGTCGAAAATTTTGTCCAGATTGATTATCGGTGAGAACCAGTTACTCGACAGAAATTGCGGATAAGAGATTACGAACAACGTCCGCGTGAGCTTCTCTCCTAAATGGATCAACCGAGGTGTTATCTTAACCGCCGACGGAGCGATAACGTCTTGAAACTCAAGCACGCCACGCTTGTAAATATCAGCCGGCAAAATTGGCGCGACTGCTCCCTTGCTCTCATCTTCCGGTTTCTTAAAAATTTTATCTAACAAACTCATATTCAACTTTTTAACTTAAAATTGCGGCGTCCCCACCTCCCCAGGGTTGAAGATTTTGAAGAACATCTCCACCATCTCCTCGGTGCCCAATTGAACCACCCGCACTCCCACGCGCGCGAGGCCTTGGGACACAACTCCGGCGCGCTGCTCAAGTTGAGAGCGATGTTCCTCGAACTTCTTATCATCCAGTTTGGCCTCGGTCTCGTCCTCCTTCTTCCGGCCGAGCAATTTATCGAGCAGGCCGCTCCCCTGGGGGAGCACCGGCGCTTCGTAGGGAATCACCACGAAGAAGGTCTTAGCCATGATATTGGCATTCTCGGTGAAAGTTTTAACGAAGCCGATATATTCCCGAATCTGGATTTTTAATAGGTCGTTTAATTGGGTCTTCTCCGCTTCCTCGAGGATGCTTAGATATGGGGTAATGTCGAGCTTGCGCGACTCAACGAAGAGTTGGATGGAAAACTCGAGTGAGTTTAAGAAATTCTGGTATTGGAGTAAGATGGCGGTTTGCTCCTGCTCCGACTTAAGAGCGAAGTTCAAGGAGGAAGCGATGAGAATAATTCTTAACCCGCCATTTTTTAAGATAGCGACTCCATCGCGAATCTCTTTAATCGGCACGAAGTCTTGCGCCGCCTTGGCCTTACTCCTGTTCTTATCTTTAAGCTCTGGCATTTTATTTAATATTCTCCTTCACGTCCAAACTCCAAGACAGATCGCGGAGCTTACTGGCTGACAGGCGTTTTGCTTCGACGGGGGCTGCCCCCTCCTTCTTCTCAACTGTTTTCGGTTGGATTGGTTTGTCTCGGCGTTTCCAAAGGTACATCTTGATCCCGACGACGTATCTGGTGGCCGCTTCGAGCATGTGGACGAAGGGGCGATTGTTTACCTTATAGAAGGCCAGCGCCAGGGCCAAAGCGGCCGTGGGCACAATGAGCCAAATGGCAAGGTAGAAGGGCAGAAGTGAGTAGAGGATGAAAATGGCGCCACCACCGCCGATTAAATAGATGAACTGCTTGAAGGTCAGCGGGCCAAAGATCTTGTCTTCGATATCAATAAATTGCGGTACTCGAAAATTCATTCACCTTATTATAAGCTAATTACTCTGGTTTCTCTAGGTAGGGGTCGCCGAATTCGGTCGTCTTTTGGGGGACGCGAAAGAGTTGGCCAAGTTTTTTTTCGAAAATAGTATTAGGGCGTTTACTCGCTTGGCCACTTAGCTCCGTTTTGCCCACGCTGGTTTCTGCGGTGCTTGAGGTGGAATTGGCGGCGGGGATAGGGTTAACGGCCGGAGCGAGTGAGGAATTTTTGAGCGTTTCGCGGAGTGGGAGAAAGATCCGTTCGTTGACTTCGTGGGTAATAGCTTGAACAGTCGTTTGGTCAAGGCCGAGCTTTTCTTTAAGTCGGGAGGTAAAATTTTCCGGCCGTGTTTCGCCGACCAAAACTGCTCCCACCTCGTTATCCAATACCCCCATCTTGTCAACGTGGAGATGGTATTTTTGGCCGATGGCTTGAACAGTCTCGGCGGTGTCGGTGGAGAGAATCATTTGTTGCAAATTTTGCGGGAGCTTGGCTAGAGCCGGGTCAAAGGCCTTCAGTCCGGAGCGATAATCCTCAACGACAAGCGGGTCAAGTGTCGCCAGTTCGTCGTTGACTGTCGCCAAGACTGCGGTTTCTAACCCCAGCGCCAATTTCTTGGCCTGTTCGGCTGGTAGGTCGGCGGTGGCTTGGAAAGCCAGACTCAAGTCGTCCGGGTCGGTTAGGCCCAGTAAAACTAGCAGAACTTCGTCGCCTATTTTTTCTTTCTGTTCTTCAGTTAGAGAATAATTTGTCCAAGCGGTATTGAGTCGTTGCCACCACTCATCCGAGCGGATATATTCTTTTAATTTAATCGGCAGATCGTCCCAGACCATTTTTAATTGTTGTGTTGCCTTTTCCATAATCTATTTTTATTTTTCCTCTTTGTTTTGGCCGCCCTTTGGTTCCTTGTCTTCTTCGGCTAGTTCCTTCATCATGTCCCTAAGTTCTTTTCTCTGTTTGTTTGTTTCTTCCTGTTTGTCACGACTGCTTTTGGTACGTTGTAATACCTCTCGTTGTCTTCTCTTTTCTTTGGTGGCTACTTCCTGCCTGGCTTTCAAAATATTATTCTCCCGCTCCAAGTCTCGACGTTTCCCTTCTAACTTCTGCTCCAGTTCCTGCAACACTAAAGACCTTCCTCCACCCGTTTCCTCCACTTCTTTTTCTTTTGCCCTTTTTATTTCCTCAGTCTTTTTAATTTCCTGTTCTATCATCCTAACATTATTACCGTATTCGCCTGCGGCAACCCCGTTTTCAATTTCGGCGATTTCCGCGGTCAGGGCTTTTTCTTTCATGCCGGTACGGCTTTCGTGAAGATCTCGGAGATAGGCGGGCGCGGTCGGTGTTTTTACTGTCGCCAGTGAGGCCTTCCGTCGTGCCCTTTGGGCTTGGTTGTTGTAGGCGATGGCGTCCTCGATATTGCCACTGTCTCTGGCTACCTCGGCTTTTTGGGTGTATTCGTTGGCCAATCTGGTATTTCGCGCCTTTTCATTTCTTCTCCACCTCCACACCCCGGCCGCTACCGCGCCCACCCCGGCGCCGACGACCGTGCCAATACCCGGGGCAATGGCGGTACCGACAGCGGCTCCGGCCGTGGCGCCAACGACCGTTCTGGCGCGTTGGCCGGCACCCGGCAGTTCAAGCAGGGTTTCAGCGTATTGGTCGGCCGCTTCTTTGCCGAGCTTGTCCTCAATCTTTTTCAGGGTCTTATCTTCTTCTTTCTTTTGTCTTTCTATCGCGCCGGCGTAGCCGCCCTTTTGCGCTTTTCCGCCCAAGGCACTCGTAATACCGGCGTCCTTCGCGGTCTTGGAGGCGCGGACATCAAAGCTTGATTTAGCTACCTTTTCCGTGGCACTCAAACCAATTTTACCCACCCAACCACTAACCCCGCCCTTGGCCGCTTGTCTTGCCATCCATTCGGATTCGGCAAATGCTCGCCCGGCCCAGCCAAGAGTGCGGCGACCAAGCCAGCCGACGCCACCACCCACTACGGCACCAGCGCCGAAAGCGGCCAGCTTCTTGCCAATTTTTGTTGCTCCGCCTGCTCCCCTCGCGCCCAGGTTCTTGGCGATAATCAAGGCGCCGAGCATAAAGCCGATCGCGATGGCGAAGTTCAAACCGATAAGGACCGGCGAGCTCCCCACACCCTTGTTTATATCTGCCCACGGCTTCGGGGTGGCTGTGAGGAAATTGATCGTTACCCAGACCAGTATGAGGTAGAGAGGGGCGAAGATCGCTTGGGAAATGAGGGCGCTTAGCCATTTATCAAACCAACTCTTCTGATTCGGAAAGGCAATTGCGAGGAAGGCCATGGGCGAGAGGATGATCACGAAGACAAGCACCACCACCCTTACCATAAAGAGGATCGTCGCCGTAAGAAAAACGAAGATGGTTACGATTAGCATGATCACTGTGCCGAAAGACATGGCAATGGAGTTGATAATCGTATCGCCGGCTGGCGCCGTGAGCGCTTCGGTGATCGGCAGGGCATTGTAGAAGGTGGCGGCTATGCCACCGACGTTAGACCCGTCGATTCGGACGACCTGGTCTGACCGGATGGAGTTATAGAATTGCTGGGCGGCCACATTGGACGCATCTATCACGAAGCCGGCGAAGAAGGCCGAGAAGTTGATGAGCAAGGCAATGATAATGACGGTGGCCAGGATCCGTCGGCCGTTCACGTCTTTTAAACGTAAAATCATGCCGAAGGCGGCGTAGAGGAGGATGAAGATGAAGAAGAGATTGGCCAAATCACGCAAAGCCACCCAACCGGCGCGCACGGGAGTGGAACTGCCGATGAGATTAAACTGCGTTACCGAATAATCAATTGATTTATCGAAAAGCAGACTCACAAGCCGCAGGGCCACAATGAGTATTTGCTTGAAGAATTCTCCGACATCTTGAACTATGCTTGTAATGCAAGCCCCCAGATTGGAAAAACTACATGTGCTAGGAGCAGGTCGGGAATTATAATATCCCTTTCTTGTTTGGTGCCCCTTGTTTAACCAGTCCGATTTGTCCTTTGTTGCTTTTTCTATGTCCGCCAGAATGGCCGGTCTTTGTTCCTCGGGTACTAATTCGAGTTTTGCTGTCAAGAGTTGTCTCCTCCATTCATAATAGGTAGACATATCAGTCTCAATGTCTGCGAGATACTTTTCCACTATCTTCCCCTCCCACGTATGTAGGTAAGCTAGAGTTTTGGTAAGTGCATCATCGACTTGCGTCAATGCCTTATCTATTTGAGCAATGTTTTGCGAGGTGATAGCACTGTTCACATTTTCGAAAAGCCCGACGACAGCAAAATCTCTGTAAAACTGCGCGCTAACCACCTCGGGCAATAGAAATACGGCGGCCAGAAAAACCAGTGCAAAAAGTTTTTTTAGTTTAATTTTTTCCATTACAAATTAGTTGTCTGTTGCCAGCCGGCGTCGGGGCAAGGTTCGGGCCCCGGGCAAGGATCGGGGCCGCGAAAGGTGCTCTGCTTCAGCGAGTCTTTGTAATCATCAAGACCGGCCAATTGCTCAAGCGCCAAGCCGAGGTCTCGTTTCAGGAAGCTCTCGCCGACACTGTCGGCCTGCTCAAGTTGACGCAAAGTTGAGGTGAGTAAGGCGACAACATAATCGCGGGTGAAGGGGGCCGGCGTCTTCGTCTCCCAGTATAAGCACTCGCCATTGTCATCCTCTTCCGTACACTCTCGCACCGGTAAGATCCCCTGCCCCCAAGCGAGCTGTTCGCGCTCATTGAGTTCGGCTTCGCTTTGCCGCTTGGCTAACTCTTGCCGCGCGAGGTAGTCCGTGCCGGCGGGGGTGTTTTGCGGCTCGGCTAACTTGCGAAAGGTGTCTAGAGTTATCTGTTCGCCATCGGCTATCTTCTTGAGTTCATCGGGACTTAGGGTCGGAGTGAGTTTAGCGGCAAAGGCGCCGGCATTCTGCTCACTGCTTAGCCGGTCTCTAACCATCGCCGCGTAGGGATTAATGGAAGCGAGGTTATCCAGCTCGTCGAGCAAGATTCTGAATTGCTCGTCGCGCACATCTCCCAGGTGCTCGGCCTGGTTTTGCACATAGAGGGGTTGAGGGTTCTCGCCAGTCACACCAATCTCATTTTCGCTGACGGCGTAGCCCTGGTTCAGTAATTTGTTAATCACGTCATTCTTGTGTTGGTCGATAGCTTGTGCCGCCGCCTTGCGCTCGTTCGGTCCCCAGGCGAACATGTTTTCTTCCGCGCGGAGCTGGACGCGCTGGAGTACTTTAAGGTTAGTGCAGGTCTGGATCTGGAGAAAGAGGAGCTTCTCCGTCATGTCGCGCGTTTGCTTTTCGGTGCCGAGGATGTCGCCGGAGGTCTTACTAATGCCTTGGGTGGTTACCAGTAAGCTCCCGGCCGTGGTTAAGAGGCCGTCAACTTCGGCGGTGGGCACGCCAACCACTTGGCCGGCGGCCCCGGCGGCGCTCGAACCAAGGCCGATGGCCGCCGCCGCGGCCTGAATAGTTTTCTCCACTACCGGTTGGAGCAATGAACCAACGTATGGGACACCGGCAAACATCGAACCGATGCTCGTGGCGAAAATGTTACCCACACCGGCCTTGAGATTCTGGAACATATTGGAGGATAAGAGATCGGAGCGTTGAGCGTCGGTCAAATCACCCGTGACTTGTATGTTCTCCGGGTCGGGGCTTTGATTATCAAGAGCGTTGTTGACAATCTGCTCGGTGGCGCCTTCAGTAGACTCCGCCGCCGCTTGCGAAATGCCGTTCACTTCAAGCAGGGGTGAACTATCGGTTAAAGAGGCGTAATCACTATATCTAATCTCGCCCCGACGGAGCTCACGGCCGATGTTGTCACTCACCACGAGGAAGCCATTGTTTTGAGCGAAGGTAAAGTCTTTTTGAAGCATCTCTCCCGGCCCGACTGCCCCTCTAAAATCATCAGGCAGGACGGTTACCTGCGGCTGGGGGAAGATCTGGTCTTGGATGCTGAAACCAACGGTATTGATCCCGTCGGCAATGGCACTGCCAAACTCGAAACTTGTATCAGTGATACCTTGGGCGAGGGGGTAGAGAGTCGCGCCGACTGTCTCATCGATAACCCCGGCGACATTGTCGCCAATCTGATCAATCATGGCAGTGATCGGCGAGGTGATCTGGTTGATGGCCGTATTGAGTTGGAGGTCAACTGCGTCAAGGATCGGGTTCAGGAAATTCTCGTCCGCCAGGTTGATGGAACTTATAACGTCATCAATCGGAGCGCTCAGGGAAGCGCTAACTTGCCCTACAGCATCTTCGATCGAACGGTTAATCGGATCCGAGATGGCGTTGGTGATAGCCACCGACAGCCGGTTTAGGTTCTTCGGCTCGGTTAGAGTGCGCTCAAGTTGAGCGGAGAAGCCGGCCAGCATGTCTTTAAGCAAGTCGTTCGGTTTAACCTTGGTCACCCAGTCGAGGAAGGCGAACGAGGCGTCGAGTTGAGCGAGGGAGTATTGAATTACACTTTTTATTTGCTTAATTTCCGGAAAAAGAGTATTAAGAAAACGATTGAATTTATCCAGAGGAAGGTTATTAAGAAAAGTATTATACCCTTCTTGCTCTTGTGACGGGTCATCGGCGAATGAACTGTCTGGCGCTGATGGGGTAAAAGTTAAATCAGCGGTTAAGCTCGCCGCCAGAAGGCGCGAGCCGATGCAGAAGATGTCCTTGGCACAAGCCACGAAACCAGTTATTGCTCCATCTAAGGCCTGCTTTGTTCCCTCGATCGTCCCCTGGATATTCTCAACTTCATTTTTCACCATATCCGGTATAGTTTCGATCATGGAGGAAATTTGCGCCCGGTAATGATCTTCAATAGTTGGTTGAGCCGTGCGGCGGAAGTTAGTTTGCAGGGTATCGTGCAATGATCTTTGCAAACCACGGCTTGTGGCGCCGGCTAGGTTCTGTTCGACAATGTCGTGATTCAAAATCCGTGGCCAAGCTTCACGGATTGAGGCGTCGATTAAGCCACGGAATTCCGTCCTATTGTTTCGAAAGTATTCGGCATCATGGCCAAGTTTCTGTTCTTCGGCTAGGCGCGCGGCGATCGTCCTCGGCAGTTCTTCTCTTAAGCCGGTAGCCACTTGATCGTGGATGCTGGTTTTCAGCTCCTCCTCAATGGCGCGCGAGGTTGCTTGTGTCACTTCCGGATTAGTGAAGTTGACGGCCTCCGGTAGAACACTCAAGCCGATTTGCTCATCAATCACATTTTTGAGTGGAGTGATTGCCCGGCCCACGATTGCTTGGCCAATGGTGGGATTGCGGTTCTTTCCTTTCGCCTCGAGCTCGCACTGCTGTTGGTCAACGGCGCGCCATTTGTTCAAAGTGTCGGTGGAGGCGCGCACATTAGCCGATGAAGTTGGCGGTCTAAGGTAACTTGACGGATCAATCGCTCCCGGTGGTAGCTCCGGCGCCTGGGTGGGGCCACCGACGAGTATGCTCGGCCCCTCATCAACCGCTTCTGTCGGGCTACTTGCCGGTGGCAGGGCCCGGGCCATGGTTATAACCGGAGATAAGACAAGGCCAATGATGGCGAGGAGAGCAAGAGCTTTGTGTTTCCGGTTGTTCTTTTTCATATATCGAGAGCGATGGCCACTTCTTGCTTAATGGATTCAACACCGCGCATAGTAAAGAAGAGATTGAGATTACGAATGTCGGTCAAGATGTTTTTAATTCGACCCGGCTGTAGATCGGCGGCGGCTAAAGCCACCATCGGTTCATTATTAATTTTGATCATGAGTTTGGTATTGTGCTCAAGTCGGCCGAGCGCGTTGATTAGATTCAGGTGTATCTGGCTTGCGGACTTGGGGGCAGTCACGGTCAGAAGGTCGGTAATCGATTGATGGTAGCGGAGGAGGGCCAGGTTGAGGTCGGGTAAAGTGGAGGTAACTTCTCGTTCCCCTTCGGCCATGGCGATGGTTAGGCCAATTTCATTGCCCAGACCGGGGTTGTTGAAGACCGACATTATCTTGGCGACCTGTCGGCCATAGTCATCAATGGTGGCCACGTCTTCCGTCTCAATGAGCTTAAGATCAGACAGTCGGTAGGGTTTGTAAGCCGGAGTGGCGGAAAGCTCTGGTGGCAGAAGCGGCGCCACCTTCTTCTCCAGGGCATTAACGACAAGAGTTACCGCGCGCGTATCGGCGCTTGATGAAGCGGCTTCTTGCTCAAGTTCCTCTTTCCAATCGGCGCCGCCGCTCTTGTCGGCATCGACCAATGGTTTGAGCGCCGGTTGCGGTAAAAAGGTTGATGAGTCACTCACCCGAACCGCCGCCGAGTTGCCGGTTTCGGGGATTAAACCACCGAGATACCATAACCCCGCCAGAATTATCACCGGCAAGGGCAAAAACCAAAGCCACCACTTTTTCATCACCCTAAATTATACCCGATTTTCGTTTGATGAGCGAAAAACTTCTGTGCTAAAGTGGATAAGAGATGAAGAATAAATTCATAATCCCTTTGCTCTCCGTTTCGATCATAACTTCCGGTTCAAGCAGTACCTTTGATCAACTGGCTCGCCTCCGTTATTTACTCGGGCAGGTCCGAGTTTTGCTAATGGAACAACTAAAAAACATAGGGGAAACAACATCACCCACTCCTGCGCCTCTCACCCCGAAACCGGAAGCGGTTTCTGAAGCTGTTACTAAAGTTCCTCTACAGCTACGGCCAAGTTTGCTAATCACTCGAATTGAACCGTCGCACGGCCCCTCTGGCACCGAGGTGGCGATCCATGGCCACGGCTTCACCTCTCGTGGCAACGATGTGCACACTAATTTCGGGCTTTTTACTAATCTGCCTTCGCCGGACGGTGAGACGATCCGCCTGCGTGTAGAGCCACCCGGTCTCCCGCCTAATTTGGGAACGCTAAAAACGGCCGATTTTCCCGAGCTCCGCTTCCGTTTCCATGTGGAAAATGAGAACGGCGCAACGATCATTCCCGGAGAATTCGTTTTAGACTTATGAACAAACTTAACCGAAAAATTTATTTTGCCCTTGTAACCTTAACCCTAGTGTTAGCAACCTCGCTCGGGCTACCTTTTGGTCGCAGGGAAGCTGATGGCTTTGCCCCTTTAAACTTCGGTGGCCCCATTACCTATGTCAGTTACTGTTGCAATGGCGTGGCTATAACCGTCGGGCCGCCGCGTCCCGGACGCTTCCTCATTACCGTGGGCACAATCCTCTACGCCCACTACAATGTCTACATTCCAGGTCCGTACGTTCTGGGTTCCGCCGTCCCCGGCGGGACCTGCCAAATTCCCGCAACTTACTGCCTTGTTCCCACCCCCGTTAAGGGTATTGTTACGATGATTGGCTCAAGCGCGCTGTAGGCGTTCCTCAAGTTTCAGGTTATGAGTATCGGCCCAGCCGGCGTTTAGTTCTAAAACATATTTGATCAACTTGCCTTGAGGTGGGTAGAAGGCTTGCGGAAAGGAGTCGGGTAAAACATTGGCCGTTATCCCAACCACCTGCCAATTTTCATCAAGCCAGATAACATCAAGCGGGAAATTCATATCTTTCATCCAGAAGCCGGGGTAAGTTGGCGCATCGAAGACGAAGAGCATACCACTATCTTCCGGCAGGGAAGCCCGTCCCGAGAGCCCTTGCCGGCGCTCGGCTTCGGTTTGTGCCAACTCAATCTTTAAAGTCTGGCCGGCCAAGCTGAAATCGGCCCCATTTTTCCCACTCGGTGCATTTTGCTCGATCATTGACTGACTCGTTAAAAGGAGGGTGAGACTCGCGATTAAAATTCCAATTTTGCTAAGCAAAGCCATTGTTCCAAAGTTAAATCTTCCGCGCGCGCCTTCGGCGCGACCCCACAAGCGGCAAGCTCCCCCCCCTTGATCCCCAGGTTATTCTTGAGCATCTTGCGCTTTTGGGCGAAGCCGCGCTTCACGATGGAGAAGAATTTTTTCTCATCGGTTGAGAGGAAATTGCTTCGATTGATATTATCAACCAGAAGTACAGCCGAAGCAACCTTGGGCGGCGGGGAGAAGCTGCCAGCCGGCACGGTGCGGATGTAGCGCGGCGTGCCATAGGCCTTAACGCTTACCGAGAGGATGCTCTCTTTGCCATCGCGAGCGGTTATCCTCTCGGCCACTTCTTTCTGAAGCATAAGCACAGCGAGCGTCGGCGGGGTGCCGCTGGCGATGAATTGCCTCAAGATCTGCCCGGTGAGGTAATAGGGTATGTTGGCAATTAGCTTGTAATTCTTAGCTTTTAGCTGATAGTCTCTATCTTCTGGCTTAAAATTCAATATGTCGTTGTGGATGAGAGTGAGTTGGCGGGTGGCAATTTCTTGAGCAAAAGTTTCTTCTAACAGGGGGATCAATTCATCGTCCTTCTCCACGGCGATTACTCGCGCGCCAGCGTTGAGAAGCGAGCGTGTTAAGGCACCGCCTCCTGGCCCAATCTCGAGTACCGTTTCCCCTTCCTTGAGCCGCGCGACCTCGACGATCTTCTCAAGAGTCTTCTGGCTCGTGAGAAAGTGTTGTCCCAGACTCTTTTTCACCCTGGGTAGCGCCTTCATCCTTATCCTCATTATAATTTCCCCCACTTGGAGGCAAGGCCTCCAAGTGGGGGAGGTTCCGCTAAATTAAAAACAAAGTCATCATCCTTATCCTCCATCTCTTTTTGTCGCCGCTTGTTGTCGAGGATAATTTTCAAGGTCTCCATGGCAAAGGTTTCATAGTCGCTTGCCCGTTTAAATTGTTCCAAGATGATGCTCGTTTGGCACAAGAAGCCTCGTGAATTGTTTTGGTATTCTTCCCAACTTGTTCTCACCAACTTGGAGGCCTTGCCTCCAAGTTGGTGGGCCCGATGATTTAAGTTTATATAGACACTCAAATGCAACAGATACTCATTGGAATCAACATGTTTGGCTCCGAATTTACCCTGAAATAGACTGCCCTTTCGATGGTGCCGTTTATTAAAATATGTTGCAAATCCTGTGCCCAAACGATGCATCAATTTCTTTATACCTTTTTCCGTTTTTTGTTGGAGTAGTAAGTGGAAATGGTTTGGATTAAGAGCATAAGCGACATAATTAACTAGTTTATGTTGAGGAATTTTCTGTTTATCCTCTATTTTTTTGAAAGATTGCTCATAAATGCTCCCAATTGGATCTAGGGTGTTAAAATGGGAGAGGGATTGGAAAAAGCGGTCATAGTCCTCTTGATCCAAAAAGATATCTCTTTTGTCTGTGCCTCGATTAAAAATGTGGTAAAACTCGTCGTTTGCGAACTTAATCTTTCTTGTGGCCATAAGTTATTACAGTAGTATAATGGGAGTTCCCACTTGGAGGCAAGGCCTCCAAGTGGGCAAGTGTTAAGTGGTATAGCTCGTTTCGAATAAATCTGGATCAAGGTCGCGAAGGAATTCTGACGGCTCGTTAATTTGTGTACGGCCATAGATCGTCCTCGTCTCCGTGTAGGTTAAAAAGAGCTTTTCACAAGCACGCGTTAGGGCCACATAGAAGAGACGACGTTCCTCCTCCGAATCACGCTCCTCATTCTCATCGCTTGCCCATGGTCGTTCGTGAGGAAAAAGCGATTGCTCAAGCCCAGTGACGAAAACGTAGTTAAATTCCAGTCCCTTCGAAGCATGAACTGTCATTAGATTAACGGCCGGCTCGGTTTTAATGTCTAGACTGTCTTGCTCGGCCGAGAGCGCCGCCTCCGTGAGGAGCGCGGCGGCGCTCTCTTCCGGCTCAAGAGCGTCGTATTTGACAGCGAGACTCACGAGCTCTTGGATGTTTTCTAAACGTTCGAGATCGTCGGCGCCATTCGTCTTAAGTGATTCCACGAGGCCCGAAGCGCGCGCGGCGTAATCGAGCGTCTTCGAGACACTCTCGCGCGCGGCGCGCGCGCGAATCTCGGCCAGTAAATTCTTAAATTCACCAATCTTCTGCCTCTGCCTCGGCGGAAGCTCTTGCTCCTTGTTGGCGAATATTTTAACCAAAGCCACTTTGCCGAGTCCACGCGTGGGTGCACCCAGCGCGCGTTTGAAACTTTCGAAGTCATCCGGATTAAGAGCGGCTTTCAGGTAAGCCAGTGCATCCTTAACCTCTCGCCGTTCGAAGAAGCGGACACCAAGCACGCGGTAGGGCACTCCGGCGCGGAGCATTGCTTCCTCAAGCACTCGCGATTGGAAGTTGGCCCGGTAGAGAATGGCAATCGCGCTCGGAACCACCCCAGTCTTGATCAGTCTGTGGATTACCTCGGCGATTCTCTCGGCCTCGTCGCGCTCATCTTCCCCCACAATGAGAGAGATCTTGTCGCCATTGACCCGGTTGGTGAAAAGGTTCTTCTCCGGGCGATTTACATTCTTACTTATAATCTGATTCGCCGCCGCCAAGATGGACTTGGTAGAACGGTAATTCTCTTCCAGTTTGATAATTTTCGCTCCCGGGTAGTCGCGCTCGAAGCGCAAGAGGTGGCGGCAGTCGGCTCCGCGCCAACTGTAGATTGCTTGATCAAGATCGCCGACCGCACAGATGTTTTGCGATTCGCCGACGATTAGGCGAGCCAATCGATACTGGATGAAGTTGGTGTCTTGGTACTCATCAATCAGAAGGTAACGCCATCGTGCACGGTAGGACTCGAGAATCGCCTCTTCTCGCTTGAGCAACTCAACCGGCAAGAGCAGGAGGTCATCGAAGTCTAGCGCGCCTTTGGCGCGCAGTTTCTTTTCATACGCCACCCAGATCGGGCCGACGATCTTACCCCAGAAACCACCGGATTCTTCCCCCTCCAGGTACGAGGTGGTGGTGACCCCGTTCCCTTTCTGGCGAGAGATAAGGCGTAAAATTTGCCTTGGGTCGAAGCGCTTTGGATCAATCCCCGATTCCTTCATTACGTTCTTGATCACCGAGATTGAGTCATCTTGGTCGGAGATGGAGAAATGCTTCTTCAGCCCCCAGTAGGCGGCATTTTCGCGGACGATGGTGGCTCCTAAAGTGTGAAAGGTGGCAATGAGAGGACGCTCAATCTGCCCCAAGCGCATCTTGCTGATTCGATCATACATTTCTCGCGCGGCCTTGTTTGTAAATGTCACCGCTAAGATCTCTTGGGCCGGGATGCCAGAGCTGATCAAATTGACCATGCGATGGGCGATGACTCTGGTCTTCCCCGCGCCCGCGCCGGCAATCACCAAGAGCGGGCCCTCCTTGTGATTGGTGGCTGCTTCTTGAGCGGGGTTTAAGTGGCTGGTAGTGTTTTTTGTCATTTCCTAAAATTTATAACACAATTTTTGTTATCCACAGTCAGTAATTTATTCGGTTGACTCTGCTCTCCCGTCTGGCTAGGATGAAAGCATCCCAGTTATGGATGGAAGATAGTAATGGCTTCGGCCATTTTTTCGTGAAAGGTTGCTTGACAGAAATTGGCTTATTCAAAAAAACGCACAATTTGGCTCTAAAATCTCAAAACTACCGCAACGTTTCCTTCTTAAAGGTTTAACGCTTTTTCTATTTGCCTTACTCTTTGGTAGCTTGATTTGGGGCCTACCGGTTACCGCCAATATATCCAAAGACGAACATAATTCCCAGAATATGGCTCTACTCGAACCATCTTTCGGCCTTGATCCCAATTGGTCAAGGGGCGGTGGGGAGATAAGTATCATTGACGATAGTGCTCTTTTGCCGGAAGTTGGGCCGGCCAGTAGCTTCATTGAGCCGTTAAATGGCGCTAATCCTAACGGCAAGATAAGCGTTTACATTGTAAGGCAGGGCGATACTCTCTCCCAAGTGGCCGAAATGTACGGCGTCTCGGTTAATACTATTCTTTGGGCCAATGATCTACCGCGCGCCACGGCTATCCGCGCCGGGCAGACACTCGTCATTCTACCAATAACCGGAGTTAATCACACGGTCGCTTCGGGTGATACTCTTGAAAAACTAGCCAAGAAATACAACTCCAAAGTGGAAGAAATCATTAGTTTTAACGGCCTTGACTCCGATGCTGGTTTGGCGGTGGGGTCGATTGTCCTCATCCCCGATGGAGTAATTAGCACGCCTAGTCCTTCGGCGCGCGCGGTTGCCGGCTCATCTAACGGCTCTACCGTGGCGGTTGAAAATGGCTATTACTTTAGACCGATTAAGGGTGGTGTTAAAACCCAGGGTATCCATGGTTACAACGGGGTTGATCTGGCCACGAGCGCGGGGTCAAACATTTACGCCGCCGCGAGCGGTAAGGTGGTTACCAGCCGCTTCGGCGGCTGGAATGGCGGTTATGGTAATTACATTGTCATCGAGCACAATAATGGCACCCAGACCCTCTACGCTCACACGCTTAAAAACTTCGTTTCCGCTGGCGACAAGGTGGAACGCGGGCAAGTTATTGGTGAGGTTGGTTCAACCGGTCGCTCGACCGGCGCGCACGTCCACTTCGAAGTCCGCGGGGCTAAAAATCCGTTCTAGAAGGGGTCTCCACCCAAAGTTACCAAGGGGAACCCTTGGTACACTTGGTACAAATGTCATTGCCTAAAACAGCCCTAGTATTGTATCTGCTTTGGTCGATATTGGAGCGCCTCGAGGAGGTGGTTATCTTTGATGTTTCCAGATTCTGCGAGATCGGCAATCGTCCGCGCCAGTTTGATCACGCGGTGGTAGGCGCGCGCGGAGAGATCAAGCGCGCGCGCCGACTCGTTTAAAATATTAGTACACTCCGGTGATAGCACGGCATACTTTTTCAAATCCCTGACTCCCATTTGGCTATTTAATTTTATTGCATCGGCGTGCTGCCGGAAGCGCTCTGTCTGGATGGCCCGCGCGCGAGTGATCCTGCCTCGAACCAGTGCCGACGATTCGCCCTCGGTTTCTTCGGCCAGGCGCGCCGGGTCGATCTGGGGCACCTCAAGCCAGAGATCGATCCGGTCGATGATCGGGCCGGACAACTTCCTCTGGTAGCGCATGAGCGCGCCGGGATTGCAAATGCACTCGCGATTTTTCAATCCTCGATTGCCGCAAGGGCAGTAGTTCATGGTGGCCACGAGGATGAAGTCGGCGGGGAAGGTCGCCGTGCCCTTAGAGCGCGAGATGCTCACCACTCTGTCCTCAAGGGGTTGCCTCAACGATTCTATAACCCGCTTCTCAAATTCCGGGAATTCGTCAAGAAAGAGAACACCCCGATGAGCCAAGGTGATCTCGCCGGGTCTTGGGATGGAACCGCCGCCGACTAAGGCGATGTAGGAAGAGGTGTGGTGAGGAGAGCGGAAGACGGGGCGAGTGATGAGTCCTTGGCTTAGACGGCCGGCGGCCGAATGGATGCCCGTAACCTCAAGCACTTCTTCGAAGGAGAGTGGTGGTAAGATGCCGGCGAAGGCCTTGGCCAGCATCGTCTTACCGGTGCCGGGTGGCCCGGCCATGGCCACATTATGCCCACCGGCCGCGGCCACTTCGAGCCCGCGCTTGGCCGCGGCCTGACCTTTGATCTCCGAAATATCGAAAGTGGCTTTAAGCGCCTCGAGTTCGACCTCGGTGGGTGGCATGGGATCGATTCGCCCCATCGCCGACGGCTGACCGGCTTCTGCTTCAAGCGGCGCGAGATGCTCAATCAATTGTTTTAAGGTTGCGACGCCGAAGACTTTAATGTTGCGGATCATGGCCGCCTCCTTAGCATTCGCTTCGGGGAGGTACACTTCCTGCCAACCGGCCGCCTTGAGCTTCTTGGTGGCGAGGAGGGCCCCTCTAATTGGTCTAATTTCACCGCTCAAGGCAAGCTCGCCCAAGAAGGCACGCCCCTTACTTTCAAATTTAAGTTCGCCTACCGCTGTGAGGTAGGCGATGGCAATGGCGAGGTCGAAGCCGGCCCCCTCCTTCTTAAGTTCGGCCGGGGCAAGAGAGACTATAACTTTGCGATTCCCTTTCTGCGGCGAAGCGAAGCCGGAATTTTTAATTGCGGCGGTGATCCGGTCGCGCGCCTCCTCAACCGCCTGGTCCGGTAAGCCCACGATAGAGAAGGAATGTAGACCTCGACTCACGTCGATCTCCACGTCTATCAATTCAGCGCCTAAGCCGATAATCTGCGCTGAATGGACCTTGGCAAGCATGAACCAATTAGTGGACTAACTCTTGAGATGAGCTTTGCAGGTGGCCGCGGCCGGGTTAGCTTCCAAGCGTTCTGCTTCGATTGGTTGGTGGCAAGTGGCGCACAGGCCATAAGTGCCATTGTTGGTTCTTTCAAGAGCGTTTAAGATATTGGTTAAACGGGTTTTGAGTTCTAGAACTGCCGCCTGTCTGTCATCTAGTTCCTCTAAGCGATCAGCTACTTCGTCGTGGAAGGTAACCTCATCTGTCTCGGCCGAGACTACTTCCCAGTTACGAGGATTGCTAGGATCAACTCTGGCGATAGCCCTTAAGTCGTCCTCAAAACGGCTTTTCTCATCCTTCAACTTATCCCGAAAGTGTTCTAAATCCGTTTTTTCCATACCAGTGGATTATATCAAGTTTGTCTCTGGCGGTCGATAATCTCGGCCAGGGCACTTTCCGAACTTGTGATAACGATGGTGGTTGGGTCAAGGAAGATGTAAGTGAGCTTACCCTGCCAATCCCTTGCTTCAAGGTTGAGGAAAAATTCGCTTTTGAAATTAGTGTCGGTACTGATTGAGAATTTTTGCCGGCCAGTAATGTTTAAGAACAGCTTCGGTAGTTCCGGTTCCCATTCCCTCATGCCTTGGAAAGCGGTATTTTGATCCGATGCTTTTAAAATGAGAAAGATTACCGTCTCGTCGTCCCCTTTCTTGTAACGGCCGAAGACGAATGATTGGCTTAGCCAAGGGTGTAGTGTCCTTGTGGCTGTGGGGTCCTTAACTATTTCTAAAAACTCTTCAATCCCGATCTCTCGGTTTGCTTTGGTCGGGATGAGTTGCTCGAGAGCCCCTCCACCCGGCAGGGACTCATCAATTAGCGCGCCGAGACGCTTCAAGATCTCGCGGCGATCCAGGAACTGGCCACGCGCGTCGGCAATCTCAATCCTCACTTGCTTGTCGGTGGGGATGAACTGCCTTGGGCTGGAAGAATTGGGAGCCGAGGAAGTGCCCGGCTGGTAAGGCAGGTAGTAGTAAAGGTAGATATAGTAGGAAGCACCGCCACTTAGAGTGAGGAAAAGGAGGGTGAGTAAGGTGGAGAGCCAGCGGTGTCTGGCTTGGCCCACCACTTCTTCGGCGGCCACATGGCTCTTATTGCGGTGCTTAATGATACTGGCCGTGATCGAGTGACTCTTCTTCGCCTCATCGGCCAGGTCGGTCTTGAGTGTTCTCACGGCGTTCAGCTTCATTGATGATTGCTTGAGTTGGTCGATGGCATAGTTCTCGGCCGCGAGGCGTTGCTTGCGCGCCTCGGCCATGGCCACCTCCTGCTTCTTCTCGAGCTCGCTCTTGGGTGGCGTCGGCTTTTCCAGTTCCTTTGGTTTTTGCGCTTGGACGGTCTTCTCAACTCTGGGAGTCATGTTTTCCTTCGCCTCTTCGCGGCGCTTTTTTAGCGCCGCCTCTTTTGCGGCTTCTTTTTGTATCCACTCTTCTCCGGCCATGGCCACCCTCGCCTCTTCCCGCCGTGTGTCATTTGAAAGATTCTCTTCAGGCATTGGTGGTTTTCGAATTTAGACCTATGTGTTCAAGTTTTGATTTTGTTTCTTCTTCTGTCGCCAGGATCTTGCGGTATTCCAAGGTGTGGTCTTGGATCAATTTTTCAATCCCCCAGAGTTTCTCTTGGATGGGCCATTTCTCATGCTCGGCGTCGCGCCTGTTGTCTTGGATCACCCAACGCTTTTTCTCAATCTCTTGCTTGTCTTTGGTCATGCCGAGCTTGGCTTCCTCAACTTCCAGTTTTGCTTCGGCCTCCTCGGCCTGCTTCTCGCGGTCTAGAATTATTTCCAACTGTTCGGACAGTTGCTTGCGTTCGTCGTCGAGTTTAATCCACTCGAGCTCGAGCGCCTCCTTCCTCTTGGCCATGGTTGTGAGCGCGTCTTCGAAACGAGTCTTCTCATCCCCGCTCATCGCGAGGCGCGCTTCTGCGCGCTTGTCTTCTTGGGCGTCGGTCGTGGTTAGGGTCATTTGATTTCATTATAAATCAGAATGGCAGTTTTGGATAAGAAATTTGGGGATACTTTTAGTTGGTCGTTTGTTTATTGTCTGTCTGTTGGCTTGATCTGTTTGTATTATTTGTACCGTTGGGTGTGCTATTGGAATTAGAATTAGAATTAGAATTGTTTGGCCGCGAGCGACGATTACGATTGCCGCCGGAACCACCTTTTTTAAAATCTAAGAGGTAGCGGCGCGGGTTATCGCTAAGGTCGGAGAAGTCATCACAGACCTCCTTCAACTTTCCGGAAGTATTTTTCCCAAAGGCGACAACTTCCACCTGGTTACCGCTATGAATTTTCAAATACTCCACGAGCGGCACGAAGTCACCGTCGCCTGAGGCGATGATCACGGCGTCTAGTCGAGGGGCCAGCTTCACCGCATCGATCGCCAGGCCGACATCCCAGTCGGCCTTCTTCGCCCCGCCAACGAAGATCTGGAGGTCCTTCGTCTTCACTTCAATGCCGATCTTGCCGAGAGCTTCGAAGAAGTTCTTCTCTTCTCCTGTCTCGGTGGTGACCACATAGGCAACGGCGCGCACCAAAGTGCGGTCGGCCACCACATCTTTCAATATCGCTCCGAAATTAACTCTCGCTTGGTAAAGATTCTTGGCGCAGTGGTAGAGGTTCTGGGTGTCGATAAAGACCCCAACTCGCTGGCCCTTGTGTTTGATTATGGGCATTATTTTGTTTTAATCTTTTTGCTGGTTTGCTTGGTCGCTCGCACTTGTTTGGCCGAGACGTTGACAATCTGCTTTTGTAAATTTCGCCTTCTGGCCACTAATTTTAAAAGGCCGCGGCGAGAACTCTCGTCCTTCCTGTGCTTTTTCAAATGGCGGCTCAAGAGCTCTATTTGCGAGTTCAACATAGCCGTCTGGACTTCATTAGAGCCGGTATCTTTTTCATGACGACCGGCTTTTTTAATAATATTTTGCTTCACTTTTGTTTTAAGCATTTTCCAATGATAACCAATTTCGTTATAAATGGCAAGCAGAAATTTG
>Ga0210057_1003932_pt1 | contig 20114 bp, 17 predicted proteins | sample CryGeyCG2114_010_2_FD_183968 | JGI IMG/M metagenome (GOLD analysis project Ga0210057, IMG submission 183968) | Groundwater microbial communities from aquifer - Crystal Geyser CG10_big_fil_rev_8/21/14_0.10 (SPAdes) (version 2) | ecosystem: Environmental > Aquatic > Deep subsurface > Groundwater ...
ATATCTTTTTATTAATTATGAATTCTTTAAAATTATAAAATAATTGAGATAATATCATATTTTAAAAATACCGATATCAAAATACAACAAAAAAGTAGGCTATTTCACGGAATTAAAAATCAAACCCCGACAAGTATTAGATTTATATTCAACCAGCATTGATTATAATTCTAAAAGCATTGAATCAATTCAATTTTTTAAAACTGTACAGAATAAGCTTCATTATGCTGTAAATAAGCAGACTGCCTCTGAGACTATTTATTTACGTGCAGATGCAGAAAAAGATTTTATGGGTCTGACGACTTTTAAAGGAGAAATACCTTTAAAATCAGATATTACAATTGCTAAAAACTATCTTGATAAAGATGAACTATTTCGTCTTAATCGTATGGTGTCTGCTTTTTTTGATCTTGCTGAAATTAAAGCTCAAGAACATCAAAAAATGTATATGAAAGATTGGGTTGCACAACTTGATAAATTTGTTGAAGTTTATGGTAAGGGTGTGCTTGAAGGTGCAGGAACAGTAAGTCATGAAAAGGCAATAGAAAAAGCTGAAAAAGAATACAACAAATATCAAGTAAAAACTTTATCTCCTGTAGAAAAACACTATTTAGAGACTATTCGAAATTTGCAGAAAAAGGTTGAGAATGAATCAAAGAACAAACAAGCACTATAAATCAATACTAAATGAGTTCTGTATTGCTTCCTTGAGGTGGAATAATATTTGTTTTAGTTCTATTAACAATGGATGTTGTTTCTTAATTATTGTATCTTCTAATTCCCATATCAAAGCAGAGTTTTCTTTGTAGAATAAGATCATCGTCTTTTTATCATTTGAGATTAATATCTCTATAAATTTGTTAACATATTCAACTACTTTCCTTGCAAGCACAGAAAATTCCTTATCTATCTTAATATTTTTAGTTAACTCTTTATCCAATACGTTTCTTATTATATCTTTATATGTATCACATATCTCCTCAATATGGGCAGTTATCTTATACATAGATAGTCCTTTAGTTACATTGGAAAATCCTGTTTTGTTGATTATCCTTTGATAATATCTATAAAATTTATTTATATTATGTTCATAGTTATTACACTCCTCATATGAATTAGGATCTAGCTTTTCTAGTCCTTCCACAACTGTCCTCCCCATCTCTTTAGCTATTAGATAGATTCTGTTTGATATTATAGACAGTTCTTCAGTAGATGTAGATGCTAATTCTTTTAATATAATTTTGTCTTTACTCTGAGTTACTATTTCAAATCCTATAAAATAATGTGTTATGTCTGTGATAAATGTCATAACGCTAACCTTTGCGTTCCTACCTTTATATCTGTCCGAATGAAAATATAATATAGTACTACGATAATCAAATATATGTTTATGTACTATTATCTCTATTTCATTATAACCTGAAACATATGCTGCGTTGATCATTCTTGCCAGAACAGAGCAATCATAACTATCATCAGTCTTTATTGTTATTTTCTTATTTTCATTGTCTATTTCTTTCTTTGAAATTTCAATAATCTTGCCTTTTTCTTCTAGAAAAAGAGAATCTCCTTTTTTCACATAAAACTTCTTCACCCATAAAGAAGGTAATGATATTGAAAGAGTTGCTGGACCTTGTTGGATTACTTTTCTTTGCATAATTTAATCTAAATTTCTAGATATATAAACATTTCTATTATATAGATATATATAGAAATATCTAGATAAAATATATAAATCAATGAAATATTTAGAATTGGATGGGGGATTATCATGGGAAGATTTGATAAACTATTTAGAGCTATTACTCTCGCTTCTAGTTTATATCTTTTGAGTGGATGTTCTGGTTCAGATTCTCCAAATGTGATAAATAACCCCCCTAAAATTGGAGATCTTCCTTCTCTATTAAAAACCGAAGAAAATAAAGAATTCTCTTTTGATATAGACGTTAGTGATTCAGACGGAGATAGTATAACTATGAGGACTGGTTATGGTCCTACAAATGCTACGTTTAAAGGAAGTAAATTAGTATGGACTCCCACAGATTTCCAAGTTGGGAAGAAAACTATTGAGATAATTGCAGACGATGGTAAGGGAGGAATAGATAAAAAAAGTTTAGATGTGGATGTTGCAGATGATTTTTCAGATCCTCCCAAGATTACATCTACTCCTTTAACAAAAGCAACAGAAGAAGGAGATTATACTTATCAGATAAGAGCTAGTGATCCTGATACTAATGAATCTTTAACATTCAGATTAACTCAGAATACCTCTAATTTAGCATTAAATTCAGCAATTATTTCTACTACAGGTTTATCTAATCATTACGCAAATCTAATTTGGAAAAATCTTCCTATTGGAACTCACCATATCGAATTAGAAGTTGAGGATTCTACTGGTAGAAAAGATACACAAAGTTTAGATTTGGTAGTGGATGAACTTTTGTACAATTTATCTGGAAAGATTAAAGATACATCTGGAAATCCTATTCCGAATGTAGATGTAAAACTTAATCCTAACAAGTTTAGCGTAACTGATTCTAATGGAAACTATGAAATAAATAAGATTCCTAGAGAAGATTATACTCTTAGCGTAGAGGATAACTTTAACTCAATTTATTCAATTAATATAAATTTTGCAATTAAGAAAGGAGATCCACAACCTCTTACGCATGATTTTGTTGCGATTAACATAGCAAATATCTCAAGCACATCCCTAAGTTATATAGACAGTATGGGGAATCTTGATTTTTTGATTTTCTTAAAACATCTCTCTGGCACTCATCCAAGTTCTATGTTATATAATATTAATAAAACAACAGTAATTCAGAGATGGGAAACTCTCCCTGTAAAAATATTCCTAAATGAGGATTATAATTCAAATAGTGCAGATACTAAAGATCCGGCGAGAGATTCTCTTAGTTTTAATCAAGGGAGTATGGTTTTAACATCATCTCCAAATGGAACAAATGATCTTGTTGATTTATTAAGAAATACAATACATATCTGGGAAACAGAAACTGGTATTAATCTATTTGAGGAATCTCAGACTCCTGTTGGAATAGATGATATTGACTATCATGGTGAGGGAATATTTGTAAACTATCCTGACATTAATAATGGAGGCATACTTTCTGTTGGTAACCCACAAAATAATAAACAATATATTGAACTTCAGATTGCAAATCATCTTTCCGATGATATATTCAGAGTTAATGTGTTACATGCATTAGGAAGAGCACTAGGATTAGGTTATGATGAAGGAAATAATTGGTATCTTATGATTCCTGATGTACTATCTCCTACAATAACTAAACCTCATAGTGAGGAAGTTGAAGCACTGAAAATAATATATTCTCTTCCTTTTGGAACAGATATGGAGGAGTTTGAATCAAGATGAGATCTAATTTTAATTTAACAAATTATATCTCATCTAAAATTATGTTAATAGTTATCTTAATATCTATATCAATAATTATTTCTTCACAGTCAATATTAGCAGAATCTACTTGTGTTCCTAAATGGAGTTGTGAAAGCTGGGAACAATGCGGTACAAATTCTAATACTCCAAACATTATATCTAGGAATTGTGTAGATCTTAATCAATGTGCAATTCCATCATTCACTCCAGAAACAACTAGAACGTGTACTCTAAATCCAGACTGTTATTATCAATGGGAAGCTACTGAATGGATCCCTCAAGAATGTAGTGAAGATTGTGAACAAACAAGAAGCTACATTAACAAAGGCACATGTAATGGAGAGTCTGGGAAACCTTTAGATGAGAAGAGGATGTATAAAGTTCCAGATTGTGCTGTCACAGATTTCGAATTTGGAGAATGGAAACCTGAAGAATGTCCTGTTGAAGGAAAACAAACCAGAAGTTATACTAAGAATAATATTTGTAATGGGGAACCTTTGTCTTACGAAATAGAGATGACATGCACTGTTCCTAAACCTATTCTTGATGAAAACATCCCAGAAATACCTATTGATGAAATATCTCCAGATGAAAATAATAATCTAAATAATCCTACAAATGAACCTGAAGAACTAGCAGATGAAGAGATAATATATGAAGTCCCAGATTGTACTGTTACAGATTTTGAGTATAGAGAATGGGAGCCAGAAGAGTGTCCTATTGAAGGAAAACAAACCAGAAGTTATACTAAGAATAATATTTGCAATGGAGAACCATTATCCTCTGAATTAGAGAGAACATGTACTGTTCCTAAACCTATTCTTGATAAGAACATTCCAGATATTTTATTAGATGAAGATCAATCCATAAATTTAGATTTAAGCCAATATTTTTCAGGAGAAAATTTAATATATGATTTTTCTAGTGAAGGATTAGCAAATGATGTAAGAATTACTTTAGATAATAGTAATGTTAAAATTGTTCCTAATTCTCACTTCTATGGCACAGGATACATTAAGTTTACTGCTAAGAATAAATATAAAATAATAGAGAGTAATAGAGTAAAATTAATCATTAATTCAGTAAATAACCCTCCTTTTATTGAGGATAACATAGAAGATGTAAATATAGATGAGGATTCTTCATATAAAATGGATCTTAGTAATTATTTTAGAGATATAGATTCATCTCTGAGTTTTACTGCTAGTTCTAATAATAAAAATATATTATTATCTATTAGAGGAAACACTCTTAAAATCTCTCCTATTGCGAATTACGATGGAGACTCTAGAATTAAAGTAATTGCAAGTGATGAGGATAATTCTGTATATCAAAGATTCAATGTTAAAGTATCCAATATACATGATCCTCCAATTTCCTCAGTAATTCCTTCTCAAATATGGAATGAGGATAATATTAATACTATAAAATTATATGATTACTTCAGTAATCCTAACACGGATACAAATAATAATAATTCTCTCAAATTCACATACTCTATTGTAGATAATATAACTGTAGAAATAATAAATGGTGTAGCAATTCTTACTCCAAATAAAGACTTCTATGGAGAAAAATCTATTTTGTTTACTGCAACTAATTCATACGGAGAATCTATTTCAAGTAATTATGTGAAACTTACTGTTAATCAAATGGCAGAAATAGAAAATTCATTTGTTGAGACTTCCCAAATATCTGTAAATTCTATTGTTGCAAATTCTGTTATTGAAGATTCATTTGTAGATAGCTCAAATATTTATTATTCTTTTATAGATCCTTCCAATATTATAAATTCAGATATTTCCTTATCTGAAATTATTGACTCTAATATTACTAATTCTGTTATTAGCAACTCAAATATAAAAGATATGATTGTGAGTGATGCTGTTGTTAGAAATAATTATGTAGAATCTGGCACTGTTATTTTTGAAGATGAAACATTTAAAGGTCCAGTAAGTCTTGAATTCATTAAACATCCTTTATTAACTAATAATAATGTAGTTATAGATTCTAATAAAATAGTTATTAGTAATTTTAATAGATTAATTGTTTCTGATATCAATTCTGATTCAAAAGAAGATTGTTATATTAAGAATAATTCATACTCAGAAATACAAAACGCTCAATTTGAATTAGAACAAGGTAAACCTAGATTAGTTGGAAAATATAATGGATGGGATAATGATATAGGAATTATAGGGATAGTTGAAGAAGATAAATTTGTTTTCGACATATCTAATTACAAAGTCCCAGATGGGATTTATTCTTTTAATCTTAAATTTAGCGAAGATAATAGTCCTGTTTGTTCTGGACAATGGTTCTGGATTAATAATGTAGAATCTAAAATTATCAAGAAGATAGGAGATAATTATAATATTGTGGTGGGAATTAAAGATAATAAACCTTATTATGTCTCCTCTATTAATTCTATTTCCGAATCTATCTCAGAATCTAGTTTAATAAATTATAATATATTCAAGGACTGGGTAGATGGTTCTGATATTTTATTAGAAGGGAATAAAGTTACTATCAAGAATAATGGTCATAGAATATGGTATAAGGATGGTTTAGAAACTAATTTTGATCCAATAGGTAAAAAGATTTTCTTTACAGGATATCATGATGGATGGCAAAAACTTTTGCCAGTAAACGTTAATAATGTAGGAGATATAATTTTGGATTTATCTTCTTTCCCAAATGGAAGAATTTTTGGAGGTAGTTTTGTCTCAGAGAATGATTATTGGATTGGTTTGGATAAATATGATGATAGTATAAAATCAGATATTGGGGTGTATCTTGCTCTAGAAAAGACAAATAATGGAGTATCTGTACTTAGTAAAAATCATAAGAATCTAACTGCTCTTGATAAAGAAGATCCGTTTATTAGAAATAAACACTGGGTAAGAGATGATAGAATAACAATTAATGGATTACGTTTAGAAATTGATATTAAAGATAATGTTTTCTATAAAGATGGTAATGAATTTCTCCCCGAAAGATTAGATGATAAAGAGTATATCGCAGTAGGTCATTTTGATGGAGGATTAAGAAGTAAAAGATTGGCTTTGGAAAGTTCCAATGGTAACAGTAAATTAGTTTTTGATTTTGCAAGTTTACCATCTGGAGTTTATGCGTTTAGTGTTGTAACTAATAATGATGAGTGGGTAGGTATTTGGAATAAAAATCAAAATTACGTAAGGAATGAGATAGAAACTGATGGAAGCATTAGTTATTGGATAGTTGTTGAGAAGAAAGATAATTCTTTGATTGTTTTTAATGGAGATAAGATTCCTAGAGCTCGTTTTATCTTCGATGTTCCATATCTCAATTCTCCTTATTTTGTTGCGAAAGAAGATTATTCTATTAGCGGAAAAAATATAGAATATAATGGAGGGTTATTGTTTAAGATTCATTTCATAGACAAAGTTAATGTTTGGGACGGTATAAATAATATCACTAGAACATTAGGGTCTACAGATAGAAAGTTTATTTTCGCTGGAGAGTATGACGGATGGAAAGGTTCGCTTCCAATAATAAAAGAGGGTAGAACTATTACATTAAACTTTAATGGTTTCCCAGACGGAGTTTATGTTGGAGACATTAAGACAGATAAAGAAGAATGGACTTGGACCAATCCTTGGACTACTCCTTTTGCAAAGGAAGGAGTGATCAATTCTGAAGGTAATGCTGGTAATCATTTAGTTATTATCAAATCTGGCAACGAACTTAAACCTTTTAACGGTTTGGGATATGCTGTGCCTTCAGGGACTTGGATTAATATCCCTTCTACTCCTATTGAACAGATTCCTTTAGAACACTTAGATGTTTTAAATAAACTTCATGTGTATATCGATAATGGAGAAATAATAATTCAAGACTGGAAAGATAACAAAGTTTACAGAAAAAATGGGGATATTAGTGAGAATGGTGTTACTTTTAATGAAGTCTCAGGAAAATATATTTTGTATGTTGGTTACGAAAATTATTGGTCTCCTAGAGAAATTTTAGGAAGTGTAAGTGGAAATAAAATAGTGTTTGATATAAGAGGAGAAAAATTCCAAAACGGAGATTATCCTCTAAATCTTGTGTTTAAAGGAGATGATGGTTCTGAACAATGGTTTTGGGTTGACAATTTTGAGTCTGGAGAAATAATTAGAAAGTTTGATGATTACAGAATTGCAATAAAAGTTACAAATAATGGAGATTCTATTGATTATACTCAAGGAACATTACAGATAAATAATAATAACATAATAAATCTAAAAATAAATTCTGTACAATCAAGTATCTCTTCATCTCAAAATCAAGTTGTAGCGTCTAGTGTTAGCAGTAATTCTGTATCTTGTAGTCTTAATTCATTGTATACTGACTTTGATTTCTTCTCATGGGCGTATAATATTAAGTATGTTGGAGTTCCGACTAGAGAATACTGGGAAAGCAGAACAAATCCAGAATTATATAGAGGAGAATATACAGATCCAGAAGGAATGCTTCTAGATTGGATGACTGGCTTATGGAACCGAGTTTCATCTAGAGTTGGAGAATATGGTGGGTGTAATAATGCAGGAGTCAGCTCTTCTCCCACAACTAATGTTATCGCTTCTTCAACAGAATACACTCCTTCGGAATCTCAATTTCTTTCTAGTGATTATACTGATGATGTTCCTCAAGCTTTAAGAGATATAGATACTGTTCTTCAATTTTTAAAACCATTAGCATTAGATTTCGAACATCCCGATGTAAGAAATGCACTTTCTCCTGACCAAGAAGCAGTCCAAGGAATTTTTGACTTAAATTCAATAGAACTATTAGATTATAATGCGAGACCTCCATCTGAAGATGATTTCAAAGAACACAATCCAGGGATATTGTTTTTTACTAAGGATCCAGAACATTCAGAAGGAATGTATAATTTTACTAGATATATGCTTAGCTGGAATGGACAATATTATGTAGGTGTTGAAGGATTAACTAATATATACAACGGTAAAGAAGAACCTAAATTTTATCAAATTGGTACTGGAATTTTAGAGAATTTCAAGACTTGGGCTTATGAAGATACTAAGTTTAATTCTAATTATTATTCTGATGTATGGAGTAATTATATATTCAATAGTAACGAAGAATATAATAAATATGGTTGGACAGAGGTTGAATTGTTAAATATAAAAAACTTTAATAGAGCGAAAATATTCCATCCTCCTCTAGGTTCTGATAAAAAACCATTTTTCATAAAGGGTAGAATGTTGGATCTTTATGAATATTTTGAAGAATATTTAGGTTTCCCTGTAAATGTTGTTTCAATCAACCCAGATTCTATGATATTAGAGAATGAAAATGGAAGAATAGAATATGAATATAAAACATGTGAGGGAAATTCTTACAGAATTAATTGTCCTAAATGGTATTTCAAAGTTAAAATCCCAAATGCAGGAATTGATGTAGAAATATTACAAGATGGTTCTGTATTGAAAGAATATTCTGATTTAGGAGAAAAAGTAATATATTATGCTCCTGATATAATTGTAATTGCAGCGTCTCCTTTAATTGCTGGCAGAAAAACAATAGGCACAAGAATAAAAACTCCTTACATAAATCAAGGTACAGCAAAAGCAAGATTTGATGAAATATGGCGTTTACATAGAATAAGGAATAAACAATTAGCAAGTGACATGGGAGATGCTCTAAAGAAAAAGTATCCTGGAAGAGTATCAGACGATCATACCTTTAAAAAAATAGATGATATACTTGATAAATCACGACATATTCGAGATCCTAAAGCAAGATCTATTGTAGAAGAGTTTGAAAAGGCACTTATTAAAGAGATTGATGATGCCGCACGACGAAGAGTTATATTATCTAAAGATGAGATAGGACTAATAACTAAATCAGAGATTAGAGATTATCTTGAATCACAAGGTATAAAAGTAGATAAGATTAGTATTAAATATAAAACTGGAAATGGTTATAACGCTAAACATGTCAAGTTTCAGAGTAATGGTGCTTTCGGAGAGATACAGTTTATGACTAAAAATATGGATACTGTTGCTGGATGGGAAAGAAACATTGGAGGATATGTTGGGAAGTTTGCTACAGACACAAAAGTCACTTCAGAAGTTTTACTTAAACATTATAATGATGCTCGCAATTATATAACAAAAGTATATGAATATGCAGACAAATTAGATTCTGGTGTTTATGGACCTCACAGAATTCCTAAATGTCCATTTTTCTTAGATATGTATAATCAATGTTTTGATTCCAACATGTTAAATTAGAGGGATTCTAGGAGATTAATATCTCTATAAATTTGAATAATATCAAACATTTTTTAAATAAGTTTATCCTTTTATATTATTATGATCTCATTTTTACGTTCTAGTAAGAAAATAGCAAGAGAAGTATCAATATTAGTATTAGAATCAGAACAAGCAAAAAAAGATGTTCAAAAAGGAAAAATAAATGAAGCAATAGAAAAATTAAAAGATATTTCTTCTGAAGAGTTATACCAAACTCTCAAACATAACACAGAGGGATTAGCTCAGGAAGTTATTGAAGAAGAAGTAGGAAAAACAATTAAAATTACTCAAAGAATTATTGAATTGTTAAAAAAGAATAATACTGAAGAAGCTCTTGGATGGTTAAATTTATTGATTGATAAAGAAATTAATATCCAAAAATGGATAGATCATAAAATTGCTGTAAGAAATCATGCTCATAAATTAGCAAAAAATATTAAACGAATTCTTAAAAAATATGTTAGAAATGGAATGGTGGTTGTTGAATTGTTTAATGGTGAAAGATCAGATATATTAGAAGCTCTTGCAGAATTAGTTGGGGAAAGTGGCCATGTTTATGGAATTGATAAATTGAATCCATTTGAAATGTATGAAGATATGGTTGTTTTAAATTCTTTGCCGAATGTTGATTTAATACAAGCAAGTTTTCCTAGTATTCCAGTTCCAAAGTCAGATATTATTGTTGTAAGAGAATTTTGTTATGTTACTCAAACTGGAAATAAAAACGCAGGATATTCTATATTAGATTCCAAATTAAGGAGAGGAGGTTCTATAATTTTATTTTTGAATCACACAGAATATCATGAAGAATTAGAAATTCAATCCTATCAAAGAGCAATATCTCAATTTCCTAGTAACTATAAATTAATTGAATTTAATGAATTAGAGTTAGTTTTTCAGAAGCAATAGTTCTCCTTCAAATGAGTTCCTCCACATTAGTACATACCCACTAGACAATCCAAATGTCCAGTGGCTTTATTTCTAAATTCATAGATATACGTTGTATAAATGCAAAATAAATTTATTCTTTAGAAGATATCTAATCTAAAAGCCACTAGACACACTAGACAACCGCGCACGCAGGGTATATAAATAAGAAGAACATAGTTTAATGAGGAGTTATCTACAACTGAAATTAGAAACTCTTAGTGAGAAATATCCAGAGGAAAATTAATATGTTAAAAGAATCTGAGAATATAGAATATAAAGAATCACTTACTCAATTAAAAAAAGCAGTTATTTCTATTTCATCTATTCTTAATAAACATAAAAAAGGAAAAATATTTTTTGGAATTAAAAATGATAGTAAAGTTATAGGTGTTAGTATTGGAAAATCAACATTAAGAGATATATCTAAAACTATTTCTGATCATATAGAACCTAAGATTTATCCAGAAATTAAAGAAGAAATCATTGAAGGACAAAAATGTATAAGTATTAGTTTTTCAGGAGAAAATACCCCTTATTTTGCATATGGGAGAGCATATAAACGAGTTTCTGATGAAAATAAATCATTAACTAAAGATGAACTTGAGAAAATGTTTTCTTCTAATAAGAAAAATATTTGGGATGCTACAATTAACGAATTTGAACTAAGACATATATCTGATAAGAAGTTGAAAAATTATGTTACTCAAATTGGACTAAAATATAGTTCTAAAAATGAGGTTTTAGAAAAATTAAATCTATTACATAAAAGAAAACTAACCAACGCTTCGGTAATATTATTTGGGAAAAAACCATCCCAATTTTTCAATCTGTTGAATCTTCGTTGTGCAGTATTTTCAGGATTTGATAAAGCTTCACCTTTTATTGATATGAAAGATTTTCATGGAGATGTTTTTGAATTAATTGAATATGCACAACAATATATTTTACAACATATTAATGTTGGAATGAGACTTGATGGATTGAAAAGAGTTGATATCCCAGAAATTAATTTAGATGCTATTAGAGAAGCAATAATCAATGCATTTTGTCATAGAGATTATACGATTAATCAAGAGATTCAAATTGCTGTTTTTAAGGATAGAGTTGAGATTTTAAATCCAGGGGACTTAATTGATGGATTAAAAGTTAAAGATATTTTAACTAAGAAAATTTCTAAAAGAAGAAACGAACTTATTGCTGACATTTTCCATAGAATCCATTATATTGAAAGGTGGGGAACTGGTATTGGGATAATAAGACAATTAGAACCTAATACTACTTTTGAAGAAGTTGGAGATTTCTTTTTAGTTACTTTTAAACGAAGAGATATTGAAAAAAGTGAGGGATTAAAAGACGGTGTAAAAGACGGTGTAAAAGACGGTGTAAAATTAACTAAAAATCAAGAGAAAATAATTTTTGAGATTAGAAACAATCCTCAAATAACTACAGAAGAATTAATTGAGATTATAAAAATTAATAAAAGAAATATGGAGAAAAATATTGCAAAGCTTAGGGATAAAAAAATAATTAAAAGAATAGGATCAGACAAATCAGGACACTGGGAGATTATTGAATGATCTTTGTAAAGAAATTAGCTGGATAATATACAAAAACACCCCATAGACAATCCAAATGTCCAGTGGCTTTATTTCTAAATTCAATAATACACGTTGTATAAAAACAAAATAATTTCATTCTTTAGAGAATATCTAATACAAAAGCCACTAGACACACTAGACAACCGCGCACGCAGGGTATATAAATAAGAAGAAGAATACTTAGGAATATGAGGGAAAACAAAAATTGTAGTGTTTGAAAATAATAAACTAAGAATAGTTTGGTTTAATGAGGAAACAAATTGCCACTTTCTTCAAAATGGTTTAATAACCGTATCGAAATACATACGGTAAGAAAGAACATAAAAACATGAAAAGAACAATAAATGTTAAAGGAAAAGAGATAGTTATTTTTTCTCAAAATACAGAAGAATATATTTCATTAACAGATATTGCCAGATATAAAAATCCTGATGAACCTAAAGATGTTGTTAAAAATTGGCTTCGAAACAAAACTACTATTGAATTTTTAGGTCTATGGGAGAAAATAAACAACCCTCATTTTAAAGGGGTCGAATTCGATTCCTTTCAAAAACAAGCAGGCTCAAATGCGTTTGTGTTATCTCCTCAGAAATGGATTGAAAAAACCAATGCTGAGGGTTTAATTTCTCGGTCAGGTAAGGGAGGAGGTACTTTTGCCCATAAAGATATAGCTTTTGAATTTGCTTCATGGATCTCTGCAGAATTTAAGCTCTATCTCATTAAGGAATTCCAAAGATTGAAGATTGAAGAAAATGAAAGATTAAATCTAAGTTGGAATATAAAAAGAGAATTGACAAAGATTAACTATAAAATTCACACAGACTCAATCAAAGACAATTTAATCCCTCCTCTCATTTCTTTAAAAGAAGCAAGATTAATATATGCAACTGAGGCGGATTTATTAAATAAAGCATTATTTGGAATAACTGCAAAAGAATGGAATCAGAAAAATCCTTCAAATAAAGGAAATATGAGAGATTATGCAAACGTTTCTCAATTAATTGTTTTAGCAAATCTTGAAGCACTAAATTCTGAATTTATTAATCAAAAATTATATCAGGAAGAAAGGATTATGAAGTTGAACAGAATTGCAATTTCACAAATGACTTCTCTAATTGAAGATAAGAGAGTTAAAAAATTAGAAAAAAAGGAATAAAAAATGAAAACAAAAATCCCAAAAGAAAACGAAATAGAGTATATAACATTGGATGAACTATTTGACATATTGAAAAAAGAATATACAAAGATTTAGAAATAATTAAATTAAAAATAATATAGATCGTACAATTAGTCGGATAATATGTAAAAGCCACTAGACAACCGCGCACGCAGGGTATATAAATAAGAAACTCTTATTTACTAAAAATGAAAAAAGTTCATAATACAAATTACGCCACACTAATTAATTCAATTGGCTCATTATTAGAGCAAGGTAGAAGACAAGCATACCAAGCAATAAACCAAATCTTGGTAAATACATATTGGGAAATAGGGAGACAAATTGTTGAATATGAGCAAAAAGGAAAAGAAAAGGCAGAATATGGTTCTGCATTATTAGATAATCTTTCTAAAGATCTTAAACTAAAATTTGGTAAAGGATTTAGTAGGAGAAATATTCTTGATATGAGAAGATTTTTTGTTGCATATCCAAAATGGCAGACAGTGTCCGCCGAATTGAGTTGGAGTCATTTTGTTGAACTTTTAGCGATAGATAATGTTTCAGAAAAATTATTTTATGAAAAACAATGTATTGATGAAAAATGGTCAGTAAGAGAATTATCAAGACAAATGAATTCTGCTTTGTTTCACAGATTAGCATTAAACAAGAACAAGAAAGAATTAGCTACTCTTTCAAAAAAAGGACAGCTAATAAAAACTCATAAAGATATAATAAAAGATCCATATGTATTAGAATTTTTAAATATTTCTCAAAGTTATAAATACTTAGAGAAAGAATTAGAACAGAAAATTATAGATAACCTACAAATGTTTCTCCTAGAGTTAGGAAAAGGATTTACTTTTGTAAAGAGACAATTTAGGATTACTTTAGATAATAACCATTATTATGTTGATTTGGTTTTTTATCATAGAATTCTGAAGTGCTTTGTTCTTATTGATTTGAAAATAGGAAAAGTTAGCCATAATGATATTGGTCAAATGAATATGTATCTTAATTATTTCAGAGAGGAAGAAAACTCCAAAGAAGACAATGAACCCATTGGTATTGTTTTGGTAGCCCAAAAAAATCATCCTTTAGTAAGATATGCATTAGGTAATTTGTCAAATAAACTATTTGTTTCAAAATATCAGTTGTATCTTCCAGATAAAAAAGAATTAGAAAAACAACTGAAAAAAGCTATTGAAAATGAGATTTAAAAGAGATAATTTTGTCTTTCAGAACGGAAAAATATAAACACCCACTAGACAATCCAAATGTCCAGTGGCTTTATTTCTAAATTCATAGATATACGTTGTATAAACCCAAAATAATTTTATGTTTTAGAGAATATCTAATACAAAAGCCACTAGACACACTAGACAAACACTCACACAGAGTTTATAAATAACAAATAGAATAGAGATATTATTATAAAACTTAGATAAATTATGATATAGCGAGGTTGTGAATGGATAAAAAAATAACTCCAAAAGAAAAGACTAACTTTTTATTATATAAATCTCCCGAAGGAAGTATTAGAATAGAAGTATTCTTACATAATGAGAATATATGGCTTACGCAAAAGAAAATGGCTGAATTATTTGATGTGAGAGTTCCTGCTATTTCTAAACATTTAGATAATATATATGAAGAGGAGGAATTAAATAAAAATTCAACTATTTCCATTTTGGAAACAGTTCAAAAAGAAGGTGATAGAGATGTAAAAAGAAGCATAGAATATTACAATCTAGATGCAATAATCTCAGTTGGATACAGAGTAAATTCACAAAAAGCAACTCAATTTCGTATCTGGGCAACTAAAATCCTCAAAGATTACATAATCAAAGGATTTGCTATAGATGATGAAAGATTAAAAAATGGTAAATATTTTGATAAAGATTATTTCAAAGAACTATTAGAAAGAGTTCGTTCAATTAGAGCAAGTGAAAGAAGGATTTATCAACAGATAACCGATATATTTGCAGAATGTAGTATTGATTATGACCCAAAATCAGAAATTACAAGAGAATTCTATGCAACGGTTCAAAATAAGTTCCATTATGCAATTTCAGGGCAGACAGCGGCTGAGATAATATATGAGAAAGCAGATGCTAAGAAAGAAAATATGGGTCTTTCAACATGGAAGAATGCACCAAAAGGAAGGATATTAAAATCTGATTCAATTATTGCTAAGAATTATTTAGCAGAACAAGAGATTAAAAAATTAGAAAGAACAATTTCAAGTTTTTTTGATTATATTGAGATAATTATTGAGAATAGAACAATTATAAAAATGGAAAATTTAGCTGAAAGTGTAAATAAATTCTTAGAATTTAATGAATTTAAAGTTTTAGATGGCAAAGGTTCTATCTCATTCAAAGATGCTGAAAATAAAGCATTTAAAGAATATGATGAATTTAATAAACATCAAAATATAGATTCTGACTTTGATAAATTTAGTCAAAAGTTATTGAAAGATAAGAAAAATAATTGAGGTTTTGTCCAGTGGCTTTATTTCTAAATTCAATAATACACGTTGTATAAACACAAAATAATTTCATTCTTTAGAGAATATCTAATCTAAAAGCCACTAGACACACTAGACAACCACGCACGCAGGGTTTATAAATAAGTTCTGTTTATTATATTTTAAGAAAAATTAAGAGGTTTCAAAAATCAAATATTTTTGGATCTCATAAAAAATAAGGAGGGATTAAAATGAAACTAAATAGCTGTGCGTATATTGCAAAATTAATTTGTTTGGAGGAGAATACTTTTGCTGTGCCTAAAAGGTTCAATTTATTTATTCAGCAAGATAATAGTGGAAGATATGTTTCTAATGTTAGAGAAATTCCCGGATGTCATATTGAAGGGAGTACATTGAGAGATCTTATGGATGATACAAGAGAAGCTATACAAGTTTATCTTGGTGATGAGAATAATAGAATACTCTCTGAATTTGTAGAGATAAGAAAAATACGAGTTTGATATGGATAAGAAAATCCCTCCTCCCGGACTCGAACCGGGGATCTCTCGGGCTCTGCTGTCTGCTCATCATTCCACGCAGATTGCGTATGGTCAGGCAGTGATTTGACATCTACAGCCAAGCATTCTAGCCGCTAAACTAAGGAGGGGCTATACTTAAATTGAAAGAATTGTTTTATAAATCTTTCTTCTATAATTTTTTAATTGTATATTTCATTTGGGGGTCTAACTTGGTTATGACTCGCGGCTGGGGATCGTGCAACCGGAGTTCAAATCTCCGCAACCCCATTTCCTTTTTTTTGTATTCTTGAGTGTAACGAAAAGTATGCACAGTTAAAAAAGAAAAATGGTTTTAGAATAAGTATATCTAAAGAATAATAAACATGAATTATTCTATTAAATTATTTCTCACATCCAATATTAGACCAAAAAGCTATAGTATGAGAATGATAATAAAACTAATATTATATACAATCAGGGAGATAATCTAATCTCTAAAATTCTGGTTTAATATTATTATCATCACTCATAAAGTGAACACCTAAGTTAGAAAGCTATAAATACCACAAACTAATCTTCTCTTACGGGGGGAATAAATGGCAGATAAATTAATATTCTTAGGAACTGGAGGAGATCCAGTTGTAACTGGAAAGCAAAGCTTGGCTTCGGGAGGAATTGTTTTGCAAACAGAAGGAATGCAGTTCCACATAGATCCGGGTCCGGGAGCATTAGTCTACGCTAACAAATTAAAGATAAATCCTAGAGAGAATACCGCCATCCTATTAACACACAATCATATCGCACATTGTAGCGATTTAAGTGCAATTCTATCAGCAACCTCTTTCTCAGGATTAGATCCTCAATCAGTACTAATCTGTCCTGAATCTTTTAGTAATACATTAACTGATTTTAATAAGAGTTGTGTGGAAAGAATTATTACAGCTAAAAAAGGAGATAAAATCGGATTAAGTAAAGTAGAGATTCATGTAATTAAAGCAGTTCATCCACAAGAAGAAAAAGCTATTGGATTCAAATTTCTTTGTTCTAAATTCACATTAGTTTATTCTGGAGATACACAATATTTCAAAGAAATGAATGAAGAGTATAAGAATATAGATATATTAATCTTAAATCTGCAAGAACCTCCTGGAAGAAAAAAGAAAGGACATCTCTGTCCAGAAGATGTAGTTCAATTATTATCTAAAATAAAACCTAATTTAGTTATACTTACACATTTTGGTTCTAAACTTTTACAACATGATCCAATAAGTGTTGCAAGAGATATCCATATCAAAACAGGAGTACAGGTTGTTGCTGCAAAGGATGGTTTAGTATTAAACCCAATAGACTCTTCCTCTGGTCAAAGACAAAAAAGATTAAATGTTTATAGTTGAGATTGGATATTAATGAGAAGTTCTAAAATATTCGTTGATAGATATTGAAGAAGACTTAGCAGTAAATAATTTTATAAATTTAAATAATCTGATGCAAATTATGGTGCGATATTTTTTGCAAGAAATAGAGAATTAGCTAACAGTTTTAGATTATATTTTGAGATAATGTGGAATAGTGCTGAGAGATAATTCTTAAAAAAAAGGGAAGTTACAACTAATCTATTCTAATTCACTTTAGTAAGATCATCTTTAAGTCTTAAATACATTCTCTTTGTAAATTGAATTACTATTTTTGCATACGCTTTATCCAATGCATTTCCATAATATACAATTCCATTTCTAAAAAAACGCATTTTATCTAAGAATTGAACATCTCCTTCTCTGTAGCTTAATAACTTAAGGTAAGAAACTTCTGCTTCGTGAGCTCCAAGTCCTGAAGCATAGTACCCATCTAGAAGCATTTTCGCTCTTATCAATTCCATAATCAAGTCATAGCATGACTTTATGAAAAGGGTTGCAGTTTCATCAGTGACAGGTATTTTATCTATAAGCTCAAGAAGAACCCTATATGATTTTTCAGATTCTTTTATTAGAAAATTTGCTCTAGATTTGTTTACACTTTGTTTTTTGACTGTCCCTTGTTGCAGATACTCATTAAATTCTCTCATAATTGCACTCCTCCGCTAAGTACAATGCCATTAAATAAGCTTTCTTTTAAATGAGTGTGTATTTTGGGAAAGGAATCATAGAAATTTATGTTTATCTTTCGTTCAAGTAATTTTTCAAAATATTTCAAATCAACTTGTTTTTCTTTTCTCCCTATTATGGCAATGTCAATATCAGATTTTTCTGTATCTTCACCTTTTGAGTAACTTCCAAAAAGAATAATAGTTGCTCCTGCAAACTCGTTGTCAAGAAAATAGTTTAATCCAGATTCATATAATTGTTTCATATTATCTACTCTTTTTAATGGTATAACTTTATTATTGTCTCTGTTTAATTCAATTGACCATCTTTTAGATTCTTTATCTTGATTTATTATAATTAGGTTTTCTTTTTTTAGTTTTGGCAACGCTTTCATAACTGCGGGAGGAGATACGCTTAGATAGTTAGAGATTCGTCTCTGATTTAAGGACGAGCCAACTTTTATGAATAAGAGTCGTAGAATCTCTTGTTGAAGGGGGGTTAATTTTAGTTTATAGGTATTTACCATAGTTAATATATGTTAACTTTAATTAATATATAAATGTATGTATCTTGCAGGCTTTGCGTGGAAACTAATTTTTTCTGACAAGAACATATACTTTTTTTCCTAGCAATTCTTTCGGAGCATCAATTTTAGCTCCAGTTCCAAATTTAGTAATTATTTTTTCGAATGAGATAAGGGGTAAAAAAACCCCTTATAATCCCCGTTCCGCCTCGCTACTCTCCGACTCCTAAATGTTTATGTATAATCGGAGTCGCAGTATCTTACTCGGCGGTAAAAGAAAAAAGATTTTTTTGAACATCATTAATAATTTTTATATTGTGATGCTCTTCTTGACTAAGGATATACTTGTCTGATGCAATTATATCTTTTCTTCCGGTTGATTCATGATGTTCATACCCTGACCAAAAACTTCCTCTAGGATATCTCTTATGGAAGTTTGGATGCTTCTCAAAGATTCTCTTAGATGAACGAGACTTTAGCATAATCTCTGCAACATTAACAGCATATTTTTTTGGAACATTTATTCTGAAATGGACATGATTACCAGCAAAACCAAAAGGTCCAAATTCAAAACCATTTTCTCAAACTCTCTAAATGCTAATTCGCAGTCATTAATAACTGACTGCTTACGCAGACAGTTATATCTGTATTTACACACAAACATCATTGTTAACCAATTATTTCTAGTATCATTTTGTTTTTTCATAATATCACCTCGGTAGTTTTTTATAGCTAAAGCTAAATAGAATTCATTGAGTATGCGAATCATATCTTATTCGACAGGATGTCTCAAACCCTTAACGCTATACTAATAGTGTCCAAAGGGTATTTTTGGCGATTTTGGTTTGCATACTGCTTTCTTTGAAAGCTTCAGCCTGTAACAAGTAGAAAACATTAAACTTAGAAAAAGCTTTGGTTTGAAAACGCATTCATCGGTGGGTCTTCCGCTATGTTTTAGCCCAATGCTTCAGACCTCACCGTATTCTGCTTAATTTAATAAGAATTCTATGTCATCTTCGATTTTCAGTTTGTTGCTTTGCATTTTGATCTTCCTCATATTGACTTAATATATCTACATATATATTAATCTTGTGAATTATACATTAGCAACTCTAAAATAT
>Ga0210057_1003933_pt1 | contig 20106 bp, 21 predicted proteins | sample CryGeyCG2114_010_2_FD_183968 | JGI IMG/M metagenome (GOLD analysis project Ga0210057, IMG submission 183968) | Groundwater microbial communities from aquifer - Crystal Geyser CG10_big_fil_rev_8/21/14_0.10 (SPAdes) (version 2) | ecosystem: Environmental > Aquatic > Deep subsurface > Groundwater ...
ACCGCCGATATGATCAAGATGTCCGTGTGTGATGAACATTGCTCGCACCTTTTCCCGATTCGTTTCCAAATATTCGGTATTTGGAAGTATATAGTCAACACCCGGTGTGTCTCCCTCACCCCCAAAACCAAAACCACAGTCAACGACGATAATATCCTTCCCAATTTCAATGGCGGTCATATTACGGCCAATTTCCTCAACGCCTCCAAGTGGGATAATACGTATATTTCCTTCTTTTAGAGCAGGAATCGGAATTGCTTTTTTCCTAGGTGCTGCGCTTTTAATTGGTCCATTTTTTGTGCGCTTTCGCATAGTGGAGCGTGCGCGGGTCCTTTTACGAGGACTATCTTCTCTTTTAGATGGCATAAGTAATTTCTTCTACAATATTTTTTACTAATCTGCTAATAATTTTGTTTATTGGAAAATACTCCAAATACTCTCCGTTTCTTCGTGCCATTCGTACACATTTAGTAATCTTTCGGCTGGCGTTGTGAGCGCGCCCAATTGAATACCCTTTATAGAATTCGGTACTACATAGATAAACTCTGGTGCGTATAGGAAAATCGCAGGTATGTCATCTACAACAATCTCTCCGAATTCAGCATATTTGTTTTCTCGGAGTTCTCTGTCAGTTTCAACACGAGCTTCAGATAGAAGCTTATCCGCATTGCTATTGGTGTATAAAGCAAGGTTAAGTCCTGGATCACTTCTCTGTGATGAGTGCCAAAATGCAAACAAGTCTAAGGTTCTACCGACAATCTCACCGAACAATAACGCCTGATATTCTCGCGGTCTTATGACGGACGTATTTAAATCATTTGTAGCAAATATTTCAAGTGTTACTTCTGCTCCAAGCTCGTCCCACGTTTCTACCACTTTTTCTGCGGTTAGCGCAAGCTCTGGAGTGCTCGCTGTTTTAATTGAAAAAGAAAGAGGTGTTCCGTCGCTATCTTCCCAGACACCAGTCTCTTCATTCCTCTCCCACCCGGCATCGTATAAGAGATTTTCTGCAAGCACTAGACGCTCGCTCTTTGTTATGACCGGACCTTTCTCAATATTTCCGTCTCTATCTGAAGTCACCAATATTCCCGGAGGTATTGGCCCATTTAATGGTACACCGAACCCCCCAAGCACATCATCAATGATCGATTTCTTATCAAGTGCAACGTCAAGAGCATTGCGTACCGCAATATCTGAAAATACCCCTGTTTTGTTTTGATTCAAAAACACGGCAAATGTTCTAGGGAGCGTTGTCTCGAGAACATTATAATTTCGTAAATCGATATCGGCCAGACTTGCAGGAGAAATACCAGGTGCACTTTCAACCGAGCCATTCTCAAAGGCGCTAATAAGCGCATCTCCGTTCGTATAAAACGAGAACTGTATTGAATTAATATAAGGTCTTCCAAATGAAAAGTTTCTAAATGCTTTTAACGTGTATCTGCGTGCGGAACCAGTGGCGTCAGATTGCATATTGTCAAATCTATATGGTCCGCTTCCAATTGGACGAGTATTCAGACTAAAGAACGGAAACTCATCAGATGAAACATTCTTCCAAAGATGCATTGGCAAAATACCTATAGTGGTATTTTCAATAAACGGCGCATATGGCCGCACAAGATTAAATTGTATTGTTTTTTCGTCAACCTCTAATACCTGCACGCCTTCCCAGTCGGCTCGTTTCGGACTTTTTATATCTGGAGTTTGAGCAAGGTGTACGGTAAATGCCACGTCAGCTGAAGTTACTGGTTCTCCATCGTGGAAAGTTATATCGTCACGCAGTATAAATGTATAAGTGAGTCCGTTTTCAGATATTGAATACTCTTTTGCTAAGTCGGGAACGATATCACCTTCAGGCGTTGCTCTCATTAGCCCTGAATATACTAGCGTTGTTAAATCTCGGTCGGTATCGGATATGGCAAGGATTGGGTTTATAAATCGAGGTGTTCCCACAAGTCCTTCGACCAATGAGCCACCATTTTGCGGTATATCCACAGTTGTCTCCTTATGTAAGTCAATCAAGATTAACAGAGTACTTACCGCGAGTATTGTTGAAAGTAGATATAGTAATAATCTTTCACTTGGAGTGAAACTCGGCAGAATAGCACTAACACGATTCAAAAAACTTGAGTGACGGCGCATGTTTAATTTGCTCCACAAATCTTTCTCTTCGCTATTGTTATTGTCGCTATTCTCCAGATACTGTTCGTCTTCAGAAATAGACATAAATTCTACACATAAATAAATCGCACCATTTGGCGTCCAATTTGTATTTGATTATAATTAAGAAATTAAAAGGTTTATGAGCGCAGATAGCGCAAACATCACTCCCAGAACGATAGTAGCTTGAAACAGTGTTTTTTCAAATCCTCTGCGTGTGTGAAAACCGGAGCTGAAATTGTCACCACCGAATGCGCCACCGAGCCCAGCACCTGTCCTCTGGAGAAGGACTGCGATGATGAGAAGGGCGGACAATGCTATCTGTATATAAGGCAATACTGCCACAATCGCTGTCATTGCCCGCAAGGATACCATAGTGATAGAAAAATACAAGTACTTGTGATTACGGCACAATATTGTAGTTTTCCTCCTAGATACATAGACACAAACACAGTTAACAACGAGGAGCTTTGCCATGGAAATACAACGCGGACTTCCATTGGACGATCGAATAGAAAATATTCGAAGGTGCAAAAGAATCTCCGTTATACTTGCCGGAAAGGGCATCAAAACTTTCAGAGGTCTCTCTAGACGCAAAGAGGAGAATATCATCCGTTCTTGTTTCCCAGAAGGGTTGACTCCAGGTCAGCTCAAAATTTTAACAATGGAAATGGAGAAAAGAGGAGCAAGATTTCTTGATTGGCAAACGAGCTTGCTCCGTGTCACGGAAGGGGTTCCGGGAGAATTTATCTTGTGGTGCTGGGGCAAGGGACTCTACTCATGGAATGATGTTTTCGCGAGTCTAACCCAGGATAATCAGATGCTTCTTGAAGAACTCCTGTCCTATAAAGACAAACGCAAAAGAGGTCCGATCGCGGATTTTCATTTTTATATGGACATGGGTCTTCCCATGGGTGGGGTAGTGCTGCTGTTACAGCATAAGGTGTCGCCCAAAGATATTCGCGAAGGAGTTTCTTTCAGCGGAGGCGTTATCTCACCTCTGCGTAAGCACGGTGCATACGCCGACCATGGTCGTACGCTTATGTACTCCGTGTGGTTTGTAAAGAAAAAAATGGCAGAAAGGAGAAAATGTCACCGGTAAGAAATTATCGGTGACTACTTGTATTTGTTGCAAGTAAATTTTCAATTGCTATAATCACCGCGAATTATAAGCATTAGCTTTCATTTTTAAGCATATGGCGAAAAAAATCTCTAAAAAAATCTCCATTCTTCCACTCGGGGATAGGGTGTTGGTGAGGCCTAATATAGCGGGTGATGAGAAATCTCCGTCTGGAATTATTATTCCTGACACTGCTCAAAAGGAAAAACCAGAACAAGGAAAAGTAGTTGCTGTTGGTGAAGGCAAGCGAAATGAAAAAGGAGACGTGCTTCCAATGCGCATCAAGGAAGGGGACACGGTAGTGTTTTCAAAGTATGGATTTGATGAAATAAAAATTGAAGATGAAGAATATTACATTGTTTCTGAGAGCAATATTTTAGCCGTAATTAAATAATAAAATGTATGACAGCTAAAAAAGTTTTATTCAATCAAGATGTTCGTTCGTCATTAAAAAAAGGTGTTGATACGGTTGCGAACGCAGTGAAGGTGACGCTCGGGCCACGAGGAAGGAATGTCGCGCTTGAAAAATCATTTGGCGGGCCGACAATCACCAATGACGGTGTTTCAATTGCAAAGGAAATCACACTCAAAAACCCGTTTGAAAACATGGGTGCGGAGGTTGTTAAGGAAGTCGCAAGCAAAACAAATGATAAGGCGGGCGATGGAACCACGACCGCGGTAGTACTTACGCAAGCAATTGTATCCGAAGGAATGAAGCGCACTGCAATGGGCGCGAACGCTATGGTGGTACGAAAAGGAATTGAAGCGGCAGCAAAAGACGCTGTGGAAGAGCTTCACAAAATGGCTAAACCTATTTCAGGAAAAAGCGACATAAAGCAAGTAGCATCTATTTCTGCAGAATCAGATGAGCTTGGAAAAACAATTGCTGAAACGATTGAAAAAGTAGGAAAAGATGGAGTGGTGACGGTGGAAGAATCCCAGTCATTTGGTATTGAATCTGAGGTAGTTGAAGGAATGGAATTTGATAAAGGATACATATCTCCATATATGATTACCAATCCTGAGCGAATGGAAGCTGAGATGAAAGATGTGCCAGTTTTGATTACCGACCAAAAGCTGTCTGTCATCAAAGACGTGCTTCCGCTTCTTGAAAAACTTGCACAGTCAGGGAAGAAAGACCTAGTAATTATTGCTGATGACGTAGATGGTGAGGCACTTACAACGTTCGTGGTAAACAAACTTCGAGGCGCATTTAATGTGCTTGCAGTAAAGGCTCCTGGTTACGGTGATAGAAAGAAAGATCAGCTGACTGACATTGCAATTACAGTAGGTGCGCAGGTGATTTCTGAGGACACCGGTGTGAAGCTTGAAAATGCGGATCTTAATATGCTAGGAAAGGCGAATCGCATCGTTTCCACGAAAGATAATACGGTAATTGTAGGAGGGAAGGGAAAGAAATCGGATATTGAAAAACGAGCATCACAGATTCGCGCACAGTTAGAAAATACAGATTCAAAATACGACAAAGAAAAATTAGAGGAGCGTATCGCAAAGCTTACAGGAGGCGTTGCTGTGATTCGCGTTGGTGCAGCAACAGAAACAGAAATGAAATATCTCAAAGATAAAATTGAAGACGCGGTGAATGCCACTAAGGCGGCGATTGAAGAGGGGATTGTGCCAGGAGGTGGTGCGGCACTCGCTAAAATCTCTGCAAAACTCGGAAAAAATATTAAATCCCACGATGAGTTTTCAATCGGATATCGTATATTAGTGTCTGCACTAACGTCTCCCTTGAAACAGATTGTGAAAAATGCCGGAAGAGAAGATGCCGCAGTGATTGTCGCGGAAGTGTCAAAAGGAAACAGCAACGGATATAACGCGGCAAGCGATAGTGATGAGCCGGAAATTGTTGATATGTATGTAGCTGGAATTATTGATCCGGTGAAGGTAACGAGAAGTGGGGTGGAAAACGCGGCGTCCGCCGCAGCGGTACTCCTTACGACAGAAGCGTCGGTGGCAGAAGACCCGGACGAAAAGAAAGAAACACCTATGGGAGGTGGAGGAATGGGAGATATGGGCGGAATGATGTAATATAACCTATATATGACAATCATTTATATTATTTTAGGAGTAGCGGTATTAATCGGCCTTTGGGTTATTTACGCGTACAACCTTTTTGTGCGTTTGAAAAACCGCGCACTTGAGGCGTGGGCAGATATTGATGTGCAATTAAAGCGCAGGTACGATCTGATTCCCAATTTAGTGGAAACGGTAAAGGGTTATGCAAAACACGAAAGGGGAACATTTGAGGAGGTAACAGAGATGCGCGCGAAAGCGACTCAGGTGCATGTGGATCCGGCAAACATTACGCCGGAGCAGATTCAGGCGATGGCGGGAGCCGAAGCAGCGCTTGGTCAATCGTTAGGAAAACTTTTGGCTATTGCGGAAAATTATCCAGACCTTAAGGCAAACGAAAACTTCGTGGAGCTTCAGAGAGAACTCACTGATACTGAAAACAAAATCCAAGCGGCTCGCCGCTTCTACAACTCTGTGGTGCAGGAGCTTAATGTCGCACTAGAGTCGTTTCCCACAAACATTGTAGGAAATATGTTCAAGTTTGCAAAACGAGAATTTTTCGCACTGAGCGAAGACGAGCAGGAAGCGAAAGATCCGGTGAAGGTGAGTTTCTAATGGAAAGAGTTCCGTACAATAAACTTGTTCGCGATAAAATACCTGAAAATATTAGTGCCAAAGGTACGAAATTAGAGACTCGCGAGCTTTCCGAGGATGAATTCCTGCTGGAGCTAAAGAAAAAACTAAAAGAGGAGGCAATTGAGGTTTCCGAAGCGAAATCTCGGGAAGCGTTGGTTTCTGAGCTCGCTGATGTTATTGATGTAGTGGAAGAAATTAAAAAAGCAGAAAATATCACCGACACGGAAATTGGCAATGCCCGAAAGATAAGTTTTGAAAAGAAGGGAGGATTTTCTACTAAAACGTATTTAGAATGGGCAGAAGATGACGGGTACGAAAAGGGGAAAGAAAAATAATGTATGGCATCGCTTTACACACACCAAAGTAGCAATATCAGAAAGACATGGTTTTTAATGACCGTGTTTTTTCTAGTGGTAATAGTGGTTGGCTGGGCGGCATCCTACTATTTTGGCAATGCGTTTATTTTATACATTGCGGTGGCGTTTGCACTCATAATGAACATCACCGCCTACTGGCAATCGGATAAAATCGCAATCGCATCAACCGGCGCAAAAGAAGCAGATGCTCGTGAGTTTCTAGAGCTTCATCGTATCGTTGAAAATCTTGCAATTACTGCAGGGCTCCCAAAGCCGCGCGTGTACATTATTCAAGACTCCGCGCCAAATGCATTTGCAACGGGGCGAGATCCCGAACACAGCGCAGTTGCGGTTACGACAGGGCTCCTTCAGATACTAGAGAGGAGCGAGCTTGAGGGTGTGATTGCGCACGAGCTCGCGCACATTGGTAATAGAGATATTTTGATAATGACGGTGGCTGTTGTGTTGGTAGGTATTATTTCTGTTCTTGCAGATTTCTTCTTGCGGATGTCTATTTGGGGCGGAGGGGGAAGTCGCGACAGAGGGGGAAGCCCGCTTATGCTCATTGGCGCGGTTGTAGCGATTATTGTTGCGCCGCTTGCGGCGAAGCTGATGCAGTTGGCAATTTCAAGAAGAAGAGAGTTTCTAGCAGACGCGTCTGGGGCGCTTCTTACGCGCTATCCCGAAGGGCTTGCGCGAGCGCTTGAGAAAATTTCCGGGTACAAGCCCGCAATGAAAAGGGCAAACCACGCGACAGCACATCTTTTCATAAGTAATCCGTTTGGAGGAGAAGAGAAGGGGCGTTTTTTGGTGAAGATGTTTGCTACACATCCGCCGGTGCCCGAGCGATTGTCTGCACTGCGGGGGATGAGAGTTTGAGGTATACTGGGCGCGACAGGAGGGTTCGCATAGTGGCCACAGCACTACTTTGTGAATCATAAAGTCACAAAGTAGTGCTGGGTAAATCTAGTGCAATCGCTTGTTACCGATTTACACAGGAGCGAAGTGACTGTACTGTAAATCGCAATCCCTTCATATGGCGGAGGCGTCGCATAGTGGTCTAGTGCACCGTCTTGGAAAGGCGGCAGGGGGAAACCTCTCGTGAGTTCGAATCTCACCGCCTCCGCCATGTGCGGGAGAAAGCGCACGAAGTGATTTTGCGAAGGAAAGTATAATCTTACCGCATCTAACAGCCCTGGCCGGGCAGGCTAGCATGAGGAAATATGTTCCTCAGTAGAATTAAGGATGTGCGATATAATCTAAAATACATGATAACCACTACTCTTTTTCAATCGAGTGATCTAACAGACATCCATAACCTTCTTATGTCAAATCGATGGGAGTATTTCCTTGATCCAGTTGTCACAGAGGAAGGGCTGAAAAAACGTGATGGGGCTTATTTTTCGAACAACGAGAACGCGACGCTGGTTTGTCGAGATGAGACGGGGGAGTTGCTCGGGTTTATTCGGTTTTTTGATATAGAAAATGACGAAACATCCTCACCTGATTTTACTATTTATATCAATGAGAAAGATCGTGGTAAAGGTATTGGAAAGAGGATGCTTACCGAAGGTATCAAACATATCTTCGCTACCTATCCGAACATTCGTCGAATTGAAGCAACTACTCGGAGTGACAATGTGCCCATGCAGAAACTCTTTGAATCAGTTGGATTTGTAAAGGAGGCTCATTACCGTAAGGAATGGAAGAATAGAGAAAGCGGAGAATTTATGGATGCATTTGGGTATGCTCTACTTAAAGAGGAATTTCGTAATGAATAGAACGAGATAGTTTAGATAATAGGGCGCACGAGGAACCTCCGATCTGATTTCAGGAAAAGTCTAAAATAACCTTACAGAACAAGACCTCCCACGCCTGCTGGCAGGCAGGGTTCCACCACAAGGGCACTTCTTATTCATATATGAAATAAAGTCGTACCACAAGAGTACTTCTTGTTTTCTAACTCCTTACAGGAGCTGTACACCTTGTCGATATTTTCAGAGAAAATATCTGGCTAAGGTCTTAAGAAAACAAAGTCGCAGCCCGAGGTAGCCCACACTAAGAATTAGTTGAATTAGTTATTAAGGTTGAAATATATTATGAGACACACATTGACACTTTAGAACCGTTGTGTATCATACAGTTATATGAAAACGACTTTACACACAAAAATTGATAAGGATATAAAAGAAAGAGCTCAAAAACTGGCCAAAGAGCTTGGTATTCCTATTTCAACTATTATTAATTCACAACTTCGGGAATTTATTCGGAGTGGAATTTTTCAAGTTTCTAGAGAACCTCAAATTAAAGGATCTGTTTGGAAAGAAATTTTAAAAATAAGCAAAGAAGCTAAAGCGGGTAAAAATATCTCTCCTGAATTTGATAACGTTGAAGACGCTATAAATTGGCTAAAAGCATGAGAATATCTTTTTCTAAAGAATTTAAAAAGGGGTTCAAAAAACTTTCAAAAAAATCCAAGGTACAATTTAGAGACAGAATAGAGATTTTTCAAAAAGATCGAAACAACCCTCAATTAAATAATCATAAATTGCATGGTGAGTATGACGATTTTTATAGTATCAATATTTCTGGGGATATAAGAGCAATTTATGAGGTTTTAGATAAAGATAAAGTGTTATTTATTAAAATTGGAACACATAGTCAATTATATTAAAGGATAAAAGTAGAAGTATATTCACGAATGAAATTATATTAAAAGTTCCATTACTAAATCAGCCCGAGGTAGCCCGCATCTAACAGCCCTGGCAGGGCAGGCTAGCACGAGGAAGTGTGTTTGCTTAGCAAAGTTGTGATTAGCGATACAATAAGAATATGCAAAATGATGTAAAACCAATTGGATCATTCCTTCAGACTGACACTGACGGCTTTATTGTGAATACAACATCACCAGAGAAAATACAGAGTGCATGGCTTCCAGCAGTCGAAATGGTTAGCGACGCATACAGAAAACACTTTGGGGAGAATCTGCACAGTGTTTATATCAGAGGATCAGTAGCAAAAGGTGAAGCAATAGATAATATTTCAGATATAGACAGCTTTGCGATAGTGACACTACCGTATGACGATATTGATACCTCTTGAAGAGCTGAAAGACCACAAAGGCGATCAGATAATGATTAAGACTCAAAGTATTTGTGTGTACGGCGAGAATCTGGCTGATACACTCCCTACACTAAAGCCAGGAATAGAGACGGTGCAACACATCAAAGGTATCGAGCGAGAGATCAATAAAACAAGAGAGTGGTTGCAAGAAGATCACACAGATGAAGAAATAAAACGACGTTGTACTTGGATCATGAAGCGTATCATACGGTCCGGCTTCGAGTTAGTGATGGAGCGATCGCAGAAGTACACTCGTGATCTCTACCCATGCTATGAGGGATTCACGGAATATTATCCAGAGAAAAAAGAGGAAATGTACGAAGTACTAAAACTAGCCATTGAGCCGACTTCCGACAAGAAAGAAATCGTCATGATCTTAGATAACCTAGGAAGTTGGCTTGCGAGAGAAGTGCGGAAAGTCTTTAAGTAGAGAGTTGTCAGAACCTTAAATTGCTATACTTAAAAAGCTGAAAATAGCCTTGCAGGACAAGCTCTCCTACGCTTGCTTGCCTGCCTGCCTGCCGGCAGGGTTCCACCACAAGGGCACTCTTTATTTCATAAATGAAATAAAGTCGCAGCCTGAGGTAGCCCGCATTTAACAGCCCTGGCAGGGCAGGCTAGCACGAGACACTATGTTTTGTGCCTATATGATATATTACGAACTGTGAAAATCTATAAAGAAATTTTGCACTTTTGGTTTGAGGAAGTTTCACCCAAACAACGATTTATGAAAGATTTGGATTTTGATGCGTCCATTAAGGAACGCTTCGAATCAATATACTGGGATATCGTAGAAAATAGAACTAAAGACTGGCGTGAGGAGGCGGAAGGTCGACTTGCAGAAATAATTGTTCTCGACCAGTTTGCTCGTAATATGTTCCGTGATGATAGGCAAGCATTTGCAAAAGATGAGCTCGCGCTCGCGCTTGCTAAAGAAGCGATTGAAGTTGGTGCTGATATGCAGGTCCCAGAAGACCAGAGAGTTTTCTTCTACATGCCATACATGCACAGTGAATCCAGAGAGGTGCATAAAACAGCGTTAAAGATATTTGAGAAATATGGAAACAAAAATAATTTGGATTATGAAATTAAACACAAAGCAATCATTGATGAATTTGGTCGATACCCACACCGGAACGCCGTACTTGGACGAATTTCCACTCCAGAAGAAATAAAATGGCTTGAAGCAGGGGGAGGATTTTAAAGTTTATTCAACCTCATTTCTAACTCGAGACAGCCCGCCAATCAGTTATAATTTTCTTTATGAAATATGTGGCGTTTTTGCGGGGGATAAATGTCGGTGGAAATAGAAAGGTGGAGATGCTGAAATTAAAGAGGTGTTTTGAAAAAATAGGATACAAAAATGTTTCTACATATATAAATACAGGAAACGTAATTTTTGAATCAAACAAAAAAAGTACCAAAACACTTGCAAGTGAGATTGAAAAGGCGCTTAAAAAGACATTCGGGTTTCCCATTCCGACAGTGGTGCGAGACGAAAAAAATATACAAAAGGTTGCAAAGGCAATTCCGGCAAAATGGGAAAACAACAAAGATCAAAAAACGGACGTGCTCTTTTTGTGGGAGAAATTTGATAAAAAGGCGACAATACAGCTAATTAAAACAACTCCAAAAGTGGACACTCTCAAGTATATTGATGGCTCGATTATCTGGAATGTAGACAGAGCGAAATACAATAAGAGCGGAATGAATGATTTTATCGGCACCGATGTCTACAAGCATATGACCGCGCGAAATGTGAATACTGTGCGTAAACTGGCGACATTGGTGAAAGAGCGGTAACTGTCTGCTATACTTCTCGCGTGCATATATTAAAGAAATTAAAGAAAAAGGAGGTGAAATGGGGTATTGGCGGTTTTTTGTTTGGAGCCGTGTTATTGCCGTTTGTCGCGGTACTAGGTCTTAGTATTCCATATTTAGAGTACTTAAAAGTATTGCTAAGTCCAGGGATACTAGCGACGTATCCTTTTATTGTGAATGTTAACGAAACAACTTCTTATGTACCGGCCGTGGGCTGGGTTGCGTTCACTATTATCAATGGATTGTTGTATGCATTTATTTTTGTTGCAATGGCGTACATACTTGGAAGTAAAGCAGATAAAGAAAACATTAGCGAGTAATATTGTATGACGACGGAAGAAAAAGATAAGCATTTAACACCGGATCAATACAACGTACTCAGAGAGAAAGGCACCGAGGCGCCTTTTTCCGGCGAGTATGTTGATTTGAAAGAAGACGGCGCTTTTCACTGTGTTGGGTGCGGGGCGAAATTGTTTGAGTCGGATGCTAAGTTTGACTCAGGAACTGGCTGGCCATCGTTTACTAATGCCATTCCAGATGCTGTCATCTTTGAAAAAGACACTTCGCACGGAATGCGAAGAACTGAGGTGACGTGTGCGAAGTGCGGCGGTCACCTTGGTCATATATTTGATGACGGACCGGAAGACAAGGGAGGAAAGCGTTATTGTATTAATTCGTGCGTTTTGGATTTTAAAGAAAAATAGTCTGGTATAATGCAATGTATTGAAGGTCGTTTTATTTTTTTAAATTTAAAAAACTATATGTTTGAGGTTAATTATGTAGCAGTGCTCGTAGCAGGTATCATAAATCTTATTCTTGGGATGGTATGGTATGCGCCGCGTGTGTTTGGTGGCGCGTGGATGCGCATGTCTAAAATAACTCCCGAGATGGCAGAGAGAGGAAAAAGAAGGATGCCACTAATGGCGTTTATCGCGTTTATAGCCGGCGTCATCATGGCGTATGTCTTGAGTTTTTTTGCGATAGCATGGGGGGTTTTTGACGCGATTGGTGCACTGGATGTTGCTTTCTGGATTTGGCTTGGATTTATAGCGCCTGTTTTGCTCGGCTCTGTTCTGTGGGAGCAAAAACCAATGAAGCTTTACGTGATAAACGCTGGGTATTGGCTTGTATCACTTGTGGTCATGCTGCAGATACTTCTTTTAATGGCGTAAACACTCGTATTTTCAGAGCAGAGGCTTCGCAAGAGCACGTAACATATAAAATATTACCGGACCTTGCTTCTCTCTCCTTTTACTCCTCGCTAGCCGTAATAAAGAGCATATCCAACAAATTTCTCTTTTCCTTGCCTGTTAGCGGGCGACTCTCGTTTTTCTTTAGCCCCTTTATTGAAAGATGCATTATGCGTGTTCGCTTCAAATTTATGACTTTATATCCAAGTGCCGCACACATTCTTCTGATTTGATGTTTCTTACCTTCGGTGAGAATAATTGAAAATGATTTGTCTCCGATTCTTTTGGTATAAGCTGGTAATGTTGAGTATCCTTCAATGTCAACGCCACGAGCAAGTCGTTTTAAATCTTGCTCTTTTATGTATTTATCTACGCTCACAGCATATTCGCGTTCATGTGCGAATTCGGGATTTAAAAGTGTATTGACGATACGCCCATCGTCGGTAAGAAGCATCAGTCCTTTTGAGTCTTTGTCCAGTCGTCCTACAGGAAAAATTCCAATTCCAAGCCCAGACGCTTGCTCTACACTCTTCTCGCCGGGGTTTGGGTTATGGCTTACGACACCGCGTGGTTTATTATATAAAAAGTAACGGTAGGTTGAGGGGAGTTTTGCGACATCCGCGTCTACATCGACAACGTCGCCTGCCTTTACTTTTGCGCCGAGTTTTGCTTTGTAGTCATTGATATACACCTTTCCTTCTTGTATGAGTTTATCTGCATGTCTTCGAGAACAGATACCTTTTAAATAAAGATATCGGTTAATTCGTACTGGATATTGTATATCGTCCATATGTGTATCTCTCTTTTTGCCTGATATAGTATGCAGTAGTGAATAAAGCAGTTATTTTCGCATAAATATTGCTACATAGTAACAGTAGCGCTTGTGATTTTCATTAAATATAATGTGGATCGATTCAAATGGTGTCATTAAATAAAAAATAAAGGTAGACGTTTAATTTGAAACCTATCTGAGAATCTTTGGACTGGACTATCCAATCTCATTTATACCAGAAGTGCACGCGGGGTCTACGGAAATTTACAACATCTCTCCGGGCGATACGGTAATATCCTAGGCTAAAAGTAGACTTGAGACCTGCGTAGGACTTTACACCTCCTCATCTTTGTTCTATGTAGTCCTTGTCCACAACTAAATAGATAGTTGTCCACGATAGAATACACACATTATCCACTAGTTCTTAATTGTGCGCATGGCAACGAAAACTTCTACAAAGAAGGTCGTATCAAAGACCCCCAAAGAAGCCAAAAAGACGAAAAAAGAGAAAAACGGCGGTAAGTATCGTAAGTTTATTTCAAAAATACGCAAGCGGGATGGAAGATTGGTTTCTTTTGATTTTCATAAAATTGAGAGTGCTATAGTAAAGGCAATGGATGCCGCGGGGGAGGGCTCTGTCGAGGAAGCAGATCTTGTTGCGCATAAAGTTGCGGGAGATTTGGTGCGAACAGCTAGGAAACATCAAGGATTTGTACCTACTGTTGAGGGAATTCAGGACGAGGTGGAACGTCAACTGATTTTGTCCGACTATGTAGACACTGCAAAGGGGTACATCTTGTATCGCGCAGACCGCACAAAAGCACGCGATGAGCTCGGTGAAGTGCCTGAGCATGTAAGGGTGCTTGCGGAAGAAAGTGCAAAATATTTTAAAGACAATCCACTTGGAGAGTTTGTGTATTTGCGCTCTTACTCTAGGTGGGTAGAACTTGAAGGGAGACGTGAGACGTGGATTGAAACTGTGGACAGATACGTTGATTTTATGCGTGAGAATCTTGGCGAGAAACTCACTAAAAAAGAGTACGACGAAGTGAGGGAAGCGATTTTAAATCAAGAAGTGATGCCTTCAATGCGAATGATGCAGTTTTCCGGTCCAGCTGCGCGCAAATGCAATACATGTGCGTATAATTGCACTTTTACCGCACCAGTTAAACTTGAAGACTTTGCAGAGATTATGTATTTGTCTATGCAAGGGTGTGGTGTGGGGTTTGCAGTTGAAAGTCAAAACATTGAACAGCTTCCACAAATTCAAAAGCAAACAGGAAAGAAAGAAAAAACATTCGTTATTCCAGATAGTAAGGAGGGTTGGTGTGACGCTCTCACGCTTGGACTGAAAACGTGGTACGCAGGTAATGATATTGATTTTGATTATTCACAAATACGACCTGCTGGGGCGCGACTAAAAATGATGGGAGGAAAGGCGTCAGGCCCGGAGCCTCTGATGAGCCTTTTGGCGTTTACACGGGAGATAATTTTGACACGACAAGGGCGGAGACTCAGGAATATTGATGCACACGATGTAATTTGCAAGATTGGTGAATGTGTTGTTGCCGGTGGAGTACGTAGGACAGCGATGATTTCACTATCTGATTTGGATGATGAACTAATGCGAGATGCAAAAAAGGGACAGTTTTACTTTACCGATCCGCATCGCTCTGTTTCTAACAACTCCGCGGTGTATGAACAAAAACCGACCAGTGTTGAATTGATGGACGAATGGCTCGCTTTAATGAAAAGTGGTTCGGGTGAAAGAGGAATTTTTAATCGCGGCTCACTCGCAGAGACATTACCGGAGCGCAGAAAAGCATACTTTAAGAAAGTCGGGTTTATCGGACCTGACGGGGTGGTGCGAGGACCTATCGGAACAAACCCGTGTGCTGAGATTATTCTGCAATCCAAACAATTTTGTAATTTGTCTGAAGTCATTGCGCGACCAAAGGATACGGAGAAAGATTTGTTGAGAAAAGTGAAGTTAGCCTCACTACTTGGTACGTATCAATCAACACTAACTAACTTCAAATATATTTCGCAAGAATGGATTGACCATTGTAAAGAGGAGCGTCTGCTCGGAGTTTCTATTTCAGGACAATGGGATTGTGAAGCAGTGCGGGATGCAAAAGTTCTGAAAAAAATGAAAGACGCGGCGATAAAAACAAATGAAAAATATGCAAAGCGATTCAAGGTAGACACTTCTAATTCAATAACGTGTGTTAAGCCATCGGGAACCGTGTCGCAAACATTTAACTGTGCATCGGGCATTCACCCAAGGCACTCAAAGTATTACATAAGGCGCATCCGTATTTCGGCTACAGATTCATTGTTTAAAATACTCCGCGATCAGGGCGTGCCGTATTATCCTGAGGTAGGGCAGACGATGGAGACTGCGAATACGTTCGTGCTTGAATTTCCAGTAGAGTCCCCTTCAGGCTCAGTATTTAAAGATGATATCACTGCCATTGAACAACTTGAGTACTGGAAGATGATTAAGTTAAATTTCACGGAGCACAATCCTTCGGCAACTATTTCTGTAGGGGACGACGAGTGGGTTGCAGTCGTTGATTGGATCTATAAAAATTGGGAAATCATCGGGGGACTCTCATTTCTTCCAAGAAGCAATCATGTGTATCGGTTGGCGCCATATGAGGCAATTACAAAAGAACGATATGAAGCTCTGAAGGGAAGGTTTCCAAAGATTGACTTCTCTAAGCTCATGGCGTATGAGCGCACTGATGAAACGGATCTTAAGAAAGAACTCGCATGCGTGGGTGGCACTTGCGAAATAGTCTAGCCAAGTTTATTAGCAGCGTTAGAAGCGAGTGGAATGAGCTAGTTTACAAAAGATTTAGATATTGTATAATGGTGTCAGCTTCATACTGGACAGTCGCCCAGCCGTAGTTTTGGGAAATTGAATATTCATCTCTCAAAACTACGGCTGGGAGGAAAGTCCGGACACACACGCCGCACCTCGGACTTCGTTTGTATAAAACAAGTGTCTAATCTTGTTTAGAATTAAGTTAGGTCCGAGGTGCGGCGTAGGATGGTAGCGGGTAACGCCCGTCTCGCCACACCTCAGGCTTCGTTTGTTGCACGAGTTTAATGTCTCTAAGGATGCACTAGATTAGGTCCGAGGTGTGGCGAAGAGGTGCGAGCAGAGACGCCAAACCCGAAAGGGAGAGGGTCCCGTCACAAGGTGGGATAGTACCATGGCAACATGGGTGCTAAAACAAAAATGCAAAACATTTTTGTTCGCACGAACATTTGCTTTGCAAATGTTTTAGTGAAACGGCAAAATCCTTACCTGTGTGCAAGGCCGTGTCGCCACACCTCAGACTTCGTTTATCTTGCTTATGCAAGATGATTGCGAGAAAGCAAATGAGGCCTGAGGTGTGGCGAAGTGCCGCAAGAGGCTGTCGGCAACGCCAGCCCCAGATACATGGCTGTCAAAACAGAATCCGGCTTATAGGTATGGAGCAAGTAAATGAAAAAAGCGCCCGAATAGGGCGCTTTTTTCATTGAACACGAGAGTAAAGATTCTTTAAGGTAGGTCCAAAATATTAATTGGGCATTTTTACACATTATACAACAAATTATATTTACTTGCGTGTGTTAGAATGCCACTGTACTTCCGGATCATTTTTTATGGAACAGATAACAAGAAGACTTTTGTTTATCAGTCAACTGCTAATGACGATTTTGGTATTTGCCTTACCGTTATTTTTTATTCCAGCAACATGGTCAACGATTCCCCAAGCAAAGATGCTTATTGTGTCGGCACTTGCGTTCACTGCGCTCATTCTTCTTCTTGCGTCGTATTTGCATAAAGGCTCGATAACAATACCTGTTAGTTTCATTTTGTTTTCGTCGCTTCTTTTACCAGTAGTGTATTTTTTGTCCGCATTGCTTTCTGGCGATTCCACAAACTCATTTGTCGGTGCCGGCGTAGAGAGAGATACGGTTATCGCAATGGTCCTATGGGTGTTTGCACTTTGTACTATTGCAGTCTCTTTTAACTCTACAAAAACAGTTTTAAAAGGGTATCGTGCACTTCTATACTCAGCGTCAACAGTAGCAATACTCCATTTATTAATGTTTCTTTTAGACAAAAGTTTTTTTTCACTGGGAGGATTCATCACGCTTCCTCCAGCTAGTGTAGTCGGCTCATGGCACGACCTGGCCATTTTTCTTGGGCTAACGGTATTTATAAGTGGTACCTACGTAACGAGTACATTTGCTGAAAAGCACACTAAGATAATCTCAGGTATTTCAATTGTGGTTTCTGTTATTACTTTGGCGCTGATAAATGCTCGTGATGTATGGATGGCACTTCTGGCCCTTTCTCTTCTAAGCATATTGTACTTCCTTGCAATGAAGCGATTTGAAAAGGGGGCGTCGGAGCAGTCAGTGATTCCACCGCAATCATCTCCAGGACAAGTAGAAACCAGCGAAGAAATAGCAAATACAAAGACATCATATCTGTATACATACGGACTCTTTTCAGGAATTGCTGTTATTTCGGCAATTTTTGTATTTTTTGGTACATCAATACACTCAGTTATTCCAGATCGTATTAAGGTTGTTGAGTTTGAAGTGCGCCCGTCATGGGAGGGAACATTTGCAGTCGCCAGTGCTGTGTACCAGGAAAGGGGATTTTTGTTTGGGTCAGGCCCGAACACATTCAATCGACAATGGGGTTTGTATAAACCGTCTGGAGTGAACGAAACTGCGTTTTGGAATACCGATTTTTCACAAGGAATTGGCTTTATTCCAACGTCAGTCATTAACTCTGGGATACTTGGCGGATTTGTTTGGCTGCTCTTTTTCTCTATGCTTTTGTATAGAGGAGCACGAACTCTTTACTCTCCACCTAACGATGGAGACGGAAGATGGCACGGCGTATTCTTAGGTTTGTTTGGAGGCGTACTATATCTATGGTTTTTTCATTTAGTATACCCACCAGGAGTTGGGCTTTTGGCGCTTACATTTATATTGACGGGTATTTTCATAGCGTCTCAGAGGGTATCTGGCGCAATTAAAACAAAGACGATTTCTTTCAGAGATTCGGGTGTGACAGGGATTGTTTCAATCGTGTTATTGTGTCTGATAATATTGGTTGCATTTTTTGCGCTTCTAGTATCTTTACGCGCATTGAGCACAGACATGTTCATAAATAGGAGCGTAACAACATTTAATAAAACTGAAAGTGTTGCCGATGCGCGAAAGGAACTCAATATAGCGGTTCTGCTTGATGCGAATAATGCACGTGCTCATAGGGCTGCAGTTGAACTTGGCATTATTGAATTTCAGAGATTTGTTCAGGAAGGTGACACGTCCGAGGAGCGATTGAATGAATTGCGCTCTGCGCTTGAGGCAACAATTAATCATGGACTTACTGCCGTTTCGACAAATGAGAGTGACTACCAAAACTGGCTAACACTCGCGCGATTGTACGAACAGTTGGCAGGCGTGCAGATTGAGGGCGCGTATGCAAATGCGCAAGCGGCATACGAAAGAGCGGCGGCTGAGAATCCAACAAATCCAGAGCCGTTTGCGCGACTTGGACAGCTGGCAATTACACAAGGTGATATTGAAAGCGCAAGAGAAAATTTGCAACTTGCGCTCTCAATAAAGTCAAATTATCCAATTGCACATTTTCTGCTCTCACAAATAGAAGCAAGTGTTGGAAATATTGAAGAGGCAATTATATCCGCTGAAAATGCGGCGCTCTCGGCACCGCAAGAGCCACTCGCTTGGTTTCAAATAGGAGTATTACACCACGGAGCAGAGAATTACGAAGCGGCTATTGATGCACTTGAGCAAGCTGTTGCGCTAAACGGCAATTACGCAAATGCCTTGTATGTGCTAGGTCTTGATTATGTACAAGTTGGACGGTTGGAAGATGCATTACTCGCATTTGAGAGAGTGCGGGAACTAAATCCTGACAATCAAGCAGTTGTTGATCTAATAAACAGCCTTGAAACGGAACCTACTTCCGTTGCAGAGGATAGTATAGAAGAGTAGACTTCCCGCGTATGATGCGGCAAGTTATTTTTTTTCTTTCACAAAGAGTTTCCGGCCTTCACCAGGCAGCATATGTGTTGGGTGGTTTTGCTATACTTTCGTCACTACTTGCATTCGTGCGAGACAGATTGCTCGCATTCACATTTGGAGCAGGTATTGAACTTGATGTTTATTATGCAGCTTTTCGTATTCCGGACATCATTTTTGTTACAGTCGCTTCTCTGGTCTCAGTGTATGTGCTTATCCCGTCTCTTAGCGCAAAGGATGAGGAAGGGCAGCGCAATTATATAGATACTATTTTTGTTGGATTTTCCGCGATTATTACAGTTGTTTCAATAGCGGCATATTTTTTCACTCCGTATATTCTTGAAAAAGTATTTCCAACATTGGTGGAGAAGGGTTTTCTGGATGAACTTATAGTCATCGCACGAATTCTTTTGATTCAACCAATATTACTTGGCTTTTCAAATATTTTTGCGGCAATTGTTCAGGTGAAGAGCCGCTACATCTTGTACGCAACTACACCATTGGTGTATAACATCGGAATAATCATTGGAGTCATAGTGCTGTATCCACTCTTTGGTCTCGTTGGACTCGCATGGGGTGTTGTGTTGGGTGCGGTACTGCACGCCGGGATTCAACTTCCGTCCCTAGTTCGTGAAGGATTTATAAGGCGTTTTCCAGTGATGTATGATTTTTCCACTCTAAAAGAGACTATGTCAGTGTCGTTTCCAAGAGCGGTTACTCTTGCGATGAGCCAAGCAAATATATTCTTCTTGATTTCTATGGCAGGAGGGCTTGCAACGGGGTCAATTGCGATATTTACACTTTCTTTCAATTTACAATCGGTGCCAC
>Ga0210057_1003934_pt1 | contig 20104 bp, 22 predicted proteins | sample CryGeyCG2114_010_2_FD_183968 | JGI IMG/M metagenome (GOLD analysis project Ga0210057, IMG submission 183968) | Groundwater microbial communities from aquifer - Crystal Geyser CG10_big_fil_rev_8/21/14_0.10 (SPAdes) (version 2) | ecosystem: Environmental > Aquatic > Deep subsurface > Groundwater ...
CTAATTCTTTATCAATTAATTTAAATGGATAAATGCTTGTCCAGGCAGGTTTTTTTATTTCAGCTCCTTTTGCAGAAAAATCAAGATTTTCAACTGTGGCTGTTATTTTTTTATTTTCAATTATTGCATTTTCACAGAATAAGGATAGAAATCTTTTTACAATTAAATTATAAATTTTCTCTTCTTCTCCAGATAATATTTGAAATTCACCTGTTGGATAAATTGAAGGATGGGCTGGATCTGATTTTTTACCTTCTATTGGTTTGGAGTTTAGAGTAAGGTCTTCAACTTTATACTGTTTTGACAATTTTTTTAAAATTTCTTTGTAGCCAATTGACTCTGGAAGTTTTTGAGAAGAAGTTCTTGGATAGGATATTAATCCTGACAAATATAATTGTTGTGCTGCCTGAAGTGTTCTTGAAGGAGTTATTTTATGAAATTTATAGGCTTCTGTTTGTAGGGTTGTTAAATCAAATGGTGGATGGGGTGGAACTGATTGTTGTTTTTTTTCTGTTTTAACTTCTGCTATTTTCCCTTTTAGATTTTCAAATAAACTTAGTTTAGATTTATCAAAAATATCTCTATTATATTTTAAATCAGTTTTAGAATGGCCTTTTAAATTTAGAAACACCTGCCAATAAGTCTGTGGTTCAAATGCCTCTATCTGTTGTTCTTTTTTAACAATTAAATTTAGTGCAGGACCTTGAACTCTTCCAATTGACATTAATCTAAATTTTCCTGTTGTTTTTATTGCTTCCATAAGTGCCCTTGAAAGGTTAATACCATAGAACCAATCAAGATAATGCCTGGTTTCACCTGCAATTGCCTGGCCCCAGTTTATTGTTTTTTCTTTGTTATCATAGGCTTGGTTTAATTCTACATTGGTTAAAGTTGAGAATTTCATTCTATTGGCATCTTTCTGATTGCAAATAAATCTTACAATGTTTAATCCAATCAATTCTCCTTCAACATCATAATCTGTGGCAACTGTTATTTCATCTGCTTCTTTTACTAGTTTAAGAATTGTGTCATAGTATCTTCTTGTAAAATCTTTTTTATTTACTAGATAATTTGGAAACCAACTAATATCAAAAACAGGCATTGGCAAACCTGATTTTTCTTGTTTTAATGTAAATAGATGGCCAACAGCACAGGCCACAACAATTTTTCTTCCTTCTCTTGTTAGTTCATAGTATGAAACATTTTTATTAGATATTTTAGAAGGTTTTCCAAGAGCTTCTGCTATTTTACCTGCTGCCTGTGGTTTTTCAGTTATTATTAATTCATAACCCTTTGATTTAAGTTTGACATTAGGGATTTTATAGGATTCTAGCTTGGATTTACTTTTGCTGGTTTTTATGGACACTTTTTTTGCAGAAACTTTTCTTATTATTTTGGTGGTTTTTCTGGTTTTTTTTGTGCTCTTTTTTTCAATTGTTTCCAAATCTTTGATGTCTGGTTTTGAATATATCTTTTCAACAGATCTTTTTAGACTTTCTTTATCTATTGGAAAATATTCTTGGGCAGTTTTTTCTTCTTTGGTCTGTCTGTCTGGTCTACGCTTTTTTTTTAACATATTTTAATCAGAAAAGATTAATTAATAAATTTAATGAGAAATGAATTTTTCATTTGACACTACCAATTGGTTGTAAATATGCCCTGGAAAATATACACTGCGAAACATTTAAAAGCACCCTACTATCTGAATATATACATTAAAACATATATTTCCCATAACTAAAATGAAAGATAACTTTGATATCTTCTTCAGGCGAAAACCAGCTTTGATGTTGGTTTGTTTGAAAAAGAATACACGAATGAGGTATGGGAGCGTTTTGGCTAAAGAAGTTGATTGTACATACAGCCATGCAGTAAAAATTCTGCAAACATTGGAAGAGTTGAAATTGGTTGAGTTTGAGAAAAAGGGGCGAATAAAATTAATCAAACTGACCAAGAAGGGAAGAGATGTTGCAGAAGCAATTGAGAACATTCGAGATTTGATTCGTTGATTTTCAATGAAAATAACGCCCCTAGAGAACTGAGTAGTTTCTGCAAAAGATATTATGCAATTTGTTTTTCAATTCTTAGGAAATTTTTTATTAATTAATTTGATTATATTTCTAAGAAAATAAAAAAGCGGCCCCAGAGGGATTTGAACCCCCGACACCTAGATTAAGAGTCTAGTGCTCTGACCAGGCTGAGCTATGGAGCCATATGAGGGATACTGAGGTTTCCCTTACACTAACACTTCCTTAGAAGTTATGTGCTATTATTTTTATGTATCCGATAGTTTTTAAAAGTATTTTTATTTTAATTCTTCATGTCAATGGAATTCTGTCCTGAATGTAATGGAATTTTAATTCCAAAAAGAAGTGGAGAAAAATTTATTATTGCTTGCAAGAATTGTGATTATTTTAGGAATGCTGAAGTAGGACAGCTAATTGAAGATGAGAAAATTATTACAAAGCCTAAAAAAGGACAGGGAATTGCAAAAGATGAAAATGAATTTGCAGATTATAAACACAACTGTAAAAAATGTGGCTATGGAAAAGCTCAGATAATTGATGCAGGTGTTTTTATTTCTGATGAAGATAATTTGATTATGTTAAAGTGTGGTAAATGTGGCTATGCAGAAAGAATTGGAAGAAAAACTATGTAGTTAGTTGAGAACTATTGTTGATACTGTGTGTTCAATTATCCTTTCAAGGTTATTGTGGTCTATATTTTCTTTGGATGCTGGTGTTAAATATATTTTTTTTATTCTATATTTTGGGGATATTGATAAATTACCTCTTGTATCTAAAAATATTCTTCCAAGGTATTCCATTTTTCTTGATTTTTCTGTTCTTTCCATGTCTTGTTGGAAGAATTCTTCTTCTTTGATATTTAGGTTTTCTATTATTTCTTTATATATGTTATAGATGGCACCATTTTTATTAAAATCAATTAAATCAAAACGATATTCTTCGTGCATATCTTTTATCTTATTAACATACCCCTCACCAGTATTTATTCTTAGAAGATTTCCACTTAATTTGTTCTCTCCAACTTTTAATATAAAAAATTTAGACTTCATTAAACCATTGACAGAAGTTGCTTTATATTTCTTATTATTAGAAATTATCTATATTCTCTCCAAGTATATTCACACTTGGTACATTTGAAGAATTTGGTTTCTGATTCATCACCAGAACGGGTCTGAACTGTCCAGAAATAAGCTGTTTTGTTCTTACATTTCTTGCAGGTTTCAGATGTGATTGGAAGTGATTCTTCTTTTCCCTTAATTACTGGGATTTCTTTTTTATCTTCAAGTTTTTCAGAACTGGTTATCTTAACTTTTTCTTGAGTTGAATATGTGCATCTGGGGCAACCATAATTTTTTCTTTTCTGTATTAATACTGCACCGCACTTTGGACAAAATTGCATTTTATTTTTAGGACAGTTTAACTTTGTTTAAAAGTCTTTTGTTTTAATTTGAATTACAAAAACCTCTTTCTTGTGGATTTTTTAGGTGTTCGTAAAATATTAATTTTATCCATCCAGCATATGGAGCAAGTTTTAACACTGCTTTTCCAACAATCTGGTCCTGGTTTATTCTTTTTTCAATTTCCAATTGTCCAGGATTGTTATCTCCCATTGTTGAAAAAATATAGGTTTCATTGGTTTTCTGAATTTTTACTACCCTATGGATTATTGGGTTTTGTTTATTTGCATTAAATATAATTACATCACCCTGTTTAACTTTTTCTGGTTTTACTCCTAAAATAAAAAGTATATCTCCTTTGTTAAATCCTTTTTTGAATATAAAATTTTCAAATTCTTTTTTCTCAATATCAAAACTAAAGTAATTTGATTGATGATCTTTCCACCAATTATCAAAATTAGAAAATAAGTTATTCTGATGATACATACTACATGATTCTACTATTGCTAGAGGTAGTGCTGTTCCTGTTGTAAGACGTAGCATCGGGAATAGAATGAATAATATGAATATAACTAGGAATATAACTGAAAATAGCCATCCCTTGAAACTATCATCTTTCCATAGGAGAAACCAAAATTTTTTCCAGAATTTTTTTACGTCCTCTTTTTTAATTGACATAGAAACAATAATATTTTTTAGTTTTTAAAACTGTTGAAAAAATTTATAAACTTCTATATCCTTTATTATTTATGGCTTGGACAATATACATCTGGTACCTTTTATTGTTAGACAGTATTATTGCAAATATAATAGCTTTGTCTGCATTTAAATGGTATAAAAAGAAATTTCCAAGAATGTCTAAAGCTTTGCCTTTGACAAAATCATGGGCTTTATGGTATTTGGTTTTAGTTTTATTTATTGGATATTTAGTTTTGTTTTAACCAAAACATTTAAATAGTGTATACCTGTCTGTATACACATGGTAGATATATTTGACCAAAAAATTCTTTGTGGTAAATGTTCTAAGCAAATGCAAAAAGCTCAATTTGTAAAAAATGGATTTGTTCTTAGAGCAGTAATTTGCCCTGGATGTGGAGAAAGAATTTTTCATCCAGCAGATGAACAGGAATATTCTAAATTCATAAACTTAAAAAATAAAGAATTCCAGGTTAAAATGAGGTTGGTTGGAAATAGCTATACTGTTTCAATTCCAAAGGAGATTGTTTCATTTATGGAAGAACAAAGTAAAATTATGGATGAAATGGTTAAGTTATGTTTTGAAGATTTTGGTAGATTAAGTTTAAATTTTAATAAAATAGGGATAAAAAAACATGCCTAAAAAACCAGTTACACTAAAAGTTATAGAAGCAATGTCAGATGACGCCTATAAAGGAATTGCTAGAATAGATGCTGAAACTATGAAGGAAATTGGTGTTCAGCGTGGGGATATTATTTATATTCAGGGTGGGCGTCAAACAATAGCAATAGTTGACCGAGCTTATCCAGCAGATGTTGGTGAAGGTGTTGTGAGAATTGATGGTATATTAAGAAGAAATGCAAAAACAGGTATTGGAGATAATGTTACTGTTTCTAAGGCAGATATTAAAGAAGCAAAGAAGATTGTTATTGCTCCTGCTCAACAAGGAATAATGGTGCAGGGTGAACCAGACCGGCTTCGAAATGGATTATTGGGTCGGGCTGTTGTGAAGGGAGATATTGTTGTTCTTGGAGGTGTTCAACGAAGAAAAGATTTATTCTCTGAAATGGGTCTTGGAGAAGAATTTGGAGACATGTTTGGAGAAGGTCTTAATAATTTCTTTGGTAATCTTGGAGGAACTGTTACACAGATCAAATTCATGATTGTTGGAACAACTCCAAATCAACCAGTTGTTATTACAGAAAATACGCAGGTTACATTAAATCCCAAGGCTGTTGAAATTTCTGATGAAAAAATACCAGAAATAACATATGAAGATATTGGTGGTTTAACAGAAGAAATAAAAAAGATAAGAGAAATGGTTGAAATTCCATTGAAGCGTCCAGAAATTTTCCATAGGTTGGGTATTGACCCCCCAAAGGGAGTTTTATTGCATGGCCCTCCTGGAACAGGTAAAACTTTGTTAGCCAAGGCTGTTGCAAATGAATCTGATGCTCATTTTATTTTATTAAATGGTCCTGAAATAATGTCTAAATTCTATGGTGAATCTGAAAAAAAAATAAGAAATATTTTTGAAGAAGCTGAAAAAAATGCTCCATCCATAATTTTCATAGATGAATTAGATTCAATTGCTCCAAAAAGAGAAGAAGTTAGTGGAGAAGTTGAGAGAAGAGTTGTCTCCCAAATTTTAACAATGATGGATGGTATGAAAAATCGTGGAAAAGTTATTGTAATTGGAGCAACCAATAGAGTTAATTCAATTGATCAAGCTTTGAGAAGACCTGGAAGATTTGATAGGGAAATAAATATTAATGTTCCAGATAAAGCAGGAAGACTTGCAATTCTAAAGATTCATACTCGTGGAATGCCTTTGGCTAAAGATGTTAAGTTAGAAGAATTAGCTTCCAAGACCCATGGATTTGTAGGTGCTGACTTAGAAGCTCTGGCAAAAGAAGCTGCCATGAATGTGCTTAGAAAACATTTACCTGAAATGAAGCTAGATGAAGAAGAACAAATTCCAGAAAATGTTTTAGAAAAAATGATTATTAAACATGATGATTTTGCAGAAGCGCTTAAAATTGTTAGGCCATCTGCAATGAGGGAAGTTCTTGTTGAAACTCCAAATGTTTCATGGGAAAATGTTGGAGGATTGGATAGTGTTAAACAGGAATTAAAAGAAGCTGTTGAATGGCCTTTGAAACATCCTGAAAGTTTTAAGAAAATTGGAATAAGGCCATCACGTGGAATTTTATTATATGGTCCTCCTGGAACAGGTAAAACTCTATTAGCTAAAGCTGTTGCAAAAGAATCTGAAGCTAATTTTATTCAAGTTAAAGGACCTTCTCTATTGAGTATGTGGGTTGGAAAATCAGAAGAAGGAGTAAGAAAAATATTTGAAAGAGCAAGACAGGTTTCACCATGTGTGATATTTTTTGATGAAATAGATTCTTTAGCTGGTAGGAGAGGAAATGAATCTGGAACAAAAGTTACTGAGAGAGTTTTAAATCAAATGTTGGCTGAAATGGACGGTCTTGAAGATTTAAAAGATATTCTTGTTATTGCTGCGACAAATAGACCAGATTTATTGGATACTGCTGTTCTTAGGCCTGGAAGATTTGATAGAATATTGCTTGTTAATGCTCCTGATGAAAAAGGTAGACTTGAAATATTAAAAGTACATACAAGTAAAATGCCTTTGGCTAAGGATGTGAAGCTTGATGAAATTTCTAAAAGAGCTATTGGATTTACAGGTGCTGATATGGAAGCATTATCTAGGGAAGCGGGTATGCTGGCACTTAGAGAAAATATTGATGCTGAAATAGTTAGAAAGAAACATTTTGAAGAAGCGTTGAGAAAAGTATCCCCAAGTGTTACCAAGGCAAGTATAGATACCTATAGAAAAATAGAAGAAACATTTTTGAAGTCAGCAAAATCTGCTGTTCCTGTTGAAGGAACTTATCTAGGTTAGTTGTAATTTGTTAGTGGTTACATGCACAAAGGTTTATATAGCTTTTTTTTGAATATTTTATATGGAAATCACTAAGAAACTTAGATCTAAATCATTATTGTCTCATTTGGATTTATTTGATTTTTTTAAATTAGATAGCTCTTCAATAAGATATATTGGAATTAATGAATGGGGGACAACAGTTATTCCAAATGAACATGCTAACCTTTTATTGATGACAAATAGGGCAATTAGTTATTTAGACAATAAAATAATACTGTTAGATGGGGTTGCTTTTGTTAAGGATATTGATGGAGAGAATTATCATTCAACATCACCATATCTTTTTGATTAATTTTCAAAAGGTTTAGAAAAATCAGATTGTTCTAGAGAAGTTATTGTTATTTTATCTTTTTCAACAAGCACTGTATTTTCAAATTGTGCAACTTTATTTTTTGATGTTTCCACCAATTGGGCATAGGAATGAATGTTTCCATTTGTTTGTAATTGCTTTAATCCAAATAATGCCTTTGTTCCAAATTGTTTAACTAACCATCTTGAACAAAATGGCAAGGTGGAATATTTTTCAATAATATATTCTAAAACTTCTCTTGCAATTGGGCTTCTTACATTTTTTTCATTAATCAATTGATAGATGCCTGATTCAGAACCATCATAGACTCTTCCACTTCCAGATGTTGCAAAAGGTTCTATTGCATATAAACCTGGTTTTAATTTTTCTTCCTGGCCGTCGTCTACATTTGGAATAATTATTCCTGCATGTAAGTCATATTGTTCTATTGAATGTCCTGTGAGATTTATTATTGGATTTAATTTATTTTTTTCAATTGTATTTTGAATTTCTTTTCCAATATTTCTTAATTTTACTCCATTTATTATGGTCCTCATCCCAGTTTTTACAGCTTCTTCAGCTGTTTCAACAAGTTTTTTGTTTTCTTCTGTTCCTTCCAAATCTAAAGAAAATGCCGTATCTGCTGTCCACCCATTTATATGGACGCCAATGTCAATCTTAAGCAGACCAGAAGCAAGTGTTGTATCATTATAGGTTGGAGTATAGTGGGCAGCAATGTGGTCCATGCTTAGATTACATGGAAATGCTATTTCTCCTCCAAGTTCTATTATTTTATCTTCAATTTTGTTTGCAATTTCAACTAGTAAAACTCCTTTTTTTATAATTGTTCTTGCATATTTTTTAACTTCTGCAGATATTTTCCCTGCCTTAATTGCATCTTCTTTATCTTTTTGATTCATGTTCTTGATTATTGTCCACGATATTTAAGTCTTCTTGATTTTGGAATATAATTTCCTATTTTTTCTGCAGAAGCTTTTCCACATCCAAGGAAATCATTGTTACATTTCATGGCTAGGTAACCTCTTTTTCCTGTTGCTATTAATAATTCTTGGCCATGCATCCACTGTTCTGCCTGTTCTTCTGTTAACTTAAAAATATTTTTTGTTATTTGGTCTTTTAGCAGTTCAATTCCTTCTATGCTAAGTTTTATCTCATCATTAATTTGTTTTGCAAAATAAATCCCAATTCTTTCTATTGGAATTCTTCCTTCCATTCTTTTTATTTTTTCTTCTTCCAAATCCCCTAAAAACAGAAATAATCTTTCTTGACCTTTTCTTATTATTATTCCGGGTATATTCTTAATTCCAAATGTTTCATTGAGTTTTTTTTCAATTTCTCTTTTTTCATTGCTGTTTAATATTTTTAGCCAGTTCATTCTACCTTCCTCAACTTTGCTATGAAAAATCCCTCGGTGTCATATTCATGGGGATATATTCTGCAGGAGAATTTTACTTCTTCAATATATTCTTTATCCTGCCATTTGGTTATTCCTGGGCAAGTGTTTATTGGAAGAGTTATTTTTTCAATTTCTATATTTGGATATTGTTTTAAAATTTCACTTAACACTTCTTCATTTTCTTCTGGAGAATGGGTGCAGGTACTATAAACAATTTCTCCCCCAATTTTTAAAATGTCTATCGCATTGCTGAGAAGACTTTTTTGTATACCTGATAAACTCTTTACATTGTTTAGACTCCACATTACAGCTGTTTTTGGAGAGGTTCTTAGAGTTCCTTCTCCAGAGCAGGGAGCATCTATTAAAATTTTATCAAAAAGAAGATTTTGTTTTTTAGCTTGATTGCAAAATGCAAACCCTTCTTTTTTTGTTATTATTACATTTGCAACTCCTGAACGCTCTAGATTTGATGAAAGTATTTTTATTCTTCTAAGCTGAACGTCGTTTGCAATTAGTGTTCCAGTGTTTTCCATTTTTGCTGCAATTTGAGTTGTTTTACTTCCTGGAGAAGCACATAAATCTAAAATTGTTTCTTCTGGTTGTGGATTTAACACAATTGCAGGCAACATACTTGCAAATTCTTGAACATAATAATATCCAAGCATATGTTCTAAACTTCTTCCAAGTTCTCCAGGTTGTAATTCATTTTCCACAATCATTATTTCTGGATGTTGTTTAATTGGTTGTTTTATTTTCCATCCTTTTTCTTCAAGCCTTTTTTTTAATTCTTGAGGTTCTATTTTAAGAGTATTGCATCTAATTGAACGTGGAGGCTCTGTTTCTATTTTCGCTAAATATTTGTCCAAATCTTTTCCAAGAAGTTCTTTCATACGTTCAATGAAAATTGGTTTAAGTTGAAGTGGTCTTTTCATATTAATTTGATAAAAACAGGGGTTTTAAGAGTTTTGATGGCACAAATTTATAAATTAACGTTACTAAATCTTTTGATGGTTGCAAAAGAGGTTGTGATTTATTCTCTTCTAAGTGTTTTAGTAATTAGTTTGATATCTTTAATTGGAATTATTACCTTATCCATCAAAAAGAAAAAACTTGATCAGTTCTTGATTTATTTTGTTAGTTTTTCTGCAGGTGCTTTATTTGGTGGAGCTTTTTTACATCTTCTTCCAGAAATAATTGGGGCCAATGGCTTTAACATCTCCATTTCATATTATATTTTATTTGGAATTGTTTTATTCTTTGCTTTGGAAAAAGTAGTTCATTGGCATCATTGTCACAGTGAATCAAGACATAAGGAAATTCATAGTTTTGCTATTATGAACCTTGTTGGAGATGGTTTTCATAACCTATTAGATGGAATTATTGTTGGAGCATCTTATTTGGTAAGCCTTCCAACAGGTATTGTCACAACTCTCGCAGTTATTCTGCATGAAATACCTCAGGAAATAGGTGATTTTGGTGTTCTTCTTCATGGAGGATTTTCAAGATTCAAGGCTTTGATGTGGAATTTAATTTCTGCTCTGGTTTCGTTTATTGGGCTATTAATTGTATTTTTATTGAATAATTTTGTTAAAAATATTTCTTTAATTTTAGTTCCAATTGCCATTGGTGGATTTTTATATATTGCTGGTTCTGATTTAATTCCAGAACTTCATAAAGATTTTTCAGTGAGAAAATCAATTTGGCAGTTGATATTCTTCCTTGTTGGAATAGGTCTGATGGCTTTATTTGTTATGTTGGAATAACTTAGAAATCACCCAATGTTGTTTGTTTTTTACCTTCAATAACTTCTTTTAAATTTATATTAAAAACTTGGAAAATATTTTCTACTGCTGGAAGTATTTGTTTTTCTAAATAATACTCAATATTATATTCTCCTTTTTCACCAGGAAGTTTTACCTTGTCTCTCACAAGCTTCTTTTTTTCCATTGTTTCTGCAATGTAATATTCAATTAAACTTCCCATTTCAATTGGAATATTTTGTTCATGCATTTTTTTTGCTGCAATGACATGGGGAGATATGGCCCTATATTCTGATATTGGTTTTTTTAATTGGGTTTTTATCATTATGTCTTTTTTTTCATATTCTCTATTTTTTAATTTTTTAATTATCATTTTAATATGGTCCATAGCTTTTTTTTCATTTCCATCATTTAAAATAAGGGTTATCACCTGATTTTGAACTTTTCTTGCAAGTTGGCACCAATCTCGTCGAACTGTTTCAAATCCTCTAATCTTTATTTTTCCATCTTCTCCAAGGAGAGCATATTTCTTTTTTGCTCCAATTTTACCTGCTCTCTTTGTAACCCATATGCCTCGTTTGAAAAATCCCTCTAATTCTAATTCCATTATTCCTGGAAGTTTAGAATTTAATTTTGTTAGAAATTTTTCTATCTGTACTTTAGAATTTTTTTCCCTTAGAAATGCAATTGAATCAGTATCTGAATATATTACTGGATAATTTTCTTTTTCTATGTTTTCAATGGCAGTTTGTATTGATTGCCTTGCAAAGGCAGCTGTTGCTGCTGCAGCTTCTCTACAATAATATCTTGCTCCAAAAAACCCTTGATATCCGTAGGAAGCATTTGCCAGAAGTTTATAGGCATTTGATCTAGCTTTTTTTACAACATCTGGTTTTTGTTTTAATTCTGTTTTGTACTTTTTTCTTTTTTCTATAATCTCTTTTAACATTTCTGGAAAAAATCCTGTTTTTTTTGAGAAATAAACTTTTTTGCCAAGTGCTTCTATTGAATTACTATTTTTTTCAGGTTTTTCTAAATAAGTTGATTTTGATAGATTATAGGTAACAATAACACTTCCGTAGCTGCTTGTAAAATCAAAAAATACCACGTTCTCATAGAGTCCTGGAATTGGCTCAAAAACAAAAGCACCTTCATAGGCCGGTTGTTTTTTTCTTAGACTAATTTCATCATAGGTAGGTCTTTTTTCAGGTATTTCATCAAATTTTTCTAGGTTATGGATAATATAGTCTTCCACATTATGGGACATGCCATTTCTTGTAACATCAAATACTGGTTCTTTCATTATCTTTGTGAACTCTTGAATATCCTGCCAGAACTTTTCAAATAATTGATATGTTAAAACAGAATCATGTAAATTATATTCAAAAAATGTTTCCCACTCTTCTTCTTTAATTTTTGAAGAAGGTTTAAACTCAAATGGTTTTTTTGTATCTCCTAAAAATTCTTTTGCAACTTCGTTTAGAGAAAGTGTTTCAGATTGCATATACTGGGAGTAGGCTGTTTGTATAAACTTGAGTAAATCTATATGAACTATTCCAGATATTTTTCCAGTTGGAACAGCTCCTCTGAAAAATCTTGGTGGAGATTCATCAAGACCAAGGGAAAGCTTAACATTGTTTTTTTGAGCCCTTGCTCTTAGATAAGGTAGGTCAAATCCATCTGAAAAATAACCTACTAAAAAGTCAGGAGAAATTTTTCTTATATACTCAACAAATTTTTCTAAAAGTTCTGCTTCATCTTTAACATATTCTACATAGTCATGTTTTTTGGAAGCTTTTTTGCAACTTATTATTTTTTTGAAATTTTTTCCAACCAGGGAAACCATTAAAATTTCTCCTTTTCCTATTTCAAATTCTTCTGTTTCAATGTCATAGGCAAGTACATTTGGAAGAAATTGTTTTTCTTTTATTTCTTTGATTGACTTTGTTTTTATACAAATATCCACATCCAATGCAGAATCAATTCCTCCAAACTTCAGTGAGTTATTTAATAATTCTCCTTCAACTTCATACCAGGCTAGAGGATTTACTTTTTTTTCTAGAATATAATGGGTGACATAACCAAGATCATAACCTCTTCTTTTTTCTATTTCATCCATATCTATTCTACTGGCAATGTCATGTAAATCTTTATAATTGGTGGCATATATCTTCAGAGCCTGGACTTTTTTCCCTAAAAAATTCTTAGTTTTTAATTCAACTTTTTCAACTTTTGTCTTTCTACCCTTTATATCCAGTTTTATTTTGTTAATTTTATTAATCAACTTTTCTATCTTTTTTTCACTGATATTTTCTTTAAGAATTGCCCAAAAATAAATATCACAGTCATCAATAAGACATATTCTTTTTCCAGAATCTGTTCTTCCAATTATTTTAATATAATTTTTTCCTTGATAATCAAAATAATCGTAATCTACTCCAATAAAATTAACTTTCATGTTTTATTCAGAAGAAGTTTGTTATTAAATTTTACTAAAATCTATTTTATTTTTTGTTCTAGATTTCCTATTTTTTGAGGAATCTTTAGATTATAAACTGCCCATGGAAAATTATAATTTGGGATTCGTTTATTTTTTCTGTTTGTTGGAATTAATTTAAGATTTTCATTTACAATAAAAATAGACATTCTTGTTTCAGCTGGATAAAAAAATCTAACCAGTGTTTTATTTGGTTTGAGATATTTTCCTTCTTTTAATTTATCAAACCATTCTTCTCCTAAAAATGTTGCAGGATTAACATAGTCTTGACTGCATTTTATTAGATATTCTTCAAAATTAATTTTGTCATTAGGTTTGTAATATTCTTTTGCATGAATTATTTCCACCATATTAGATTTTCTTTAGCTTCATTAATAAATCTTGTTGTGATTGGATAGCTTTTTTAATTACCTTTTCTTATGTATCCTATGAAAAAGAGAGTTGGGAAGAAAGAACTTCTTAGGCACGAGACTAAAAAATCTGCTTTTATTCGATTTCTTATTGTGGTGGGTATTTTTATTGTTTATTTAATATTCATGAGTTTTAGACATGGTCTTGGAGATGGAATCATGATTAGTCTATTAACTTGGTCATTTTTTGTACTTTGTACTCCAATAGCAGACGCTGAATTTTTATTGGATTTTCCAGTTAGAATTTTCATAGGCATTAGAATGATTTACTCTGAAATAGGTGTCTGGATTATTGCTGGGCTGATTAATTTTTATTCATTTTTCTTTAATAATTCTATTTATTCAAATACTGGTTTATTGACTTTGTTTAGGGTTATTTTATCAAAACCTATTCCTTATTGGCTAATTATTCTCCTCTCTGCAACTGGGACCTATTTATCTGTTTATTTTGGAGATGAATTAATGGATGTGGTAAAACATAAACAGAGGAAAAAATATAACCAACATAAGAAGAAATATCTAATTATTATTGGGTTGTTTGTTCTAGTTGCCATAATTATAATACTCTATCATTTACTGCTTAAAAATTTAGGAATTTCAATATAACTCCAAACCGTAAGCTTTAAATACCACTATCAAGTAGTTATAATATGGGAAAAAGTCTAAAGGATTTAACAGGTGAAGAACTTGTTGAGTTTTATCATTCAGATAAACCTCCCTATGATCCAATGAATATTTTGGGAGAAATTACACGTAGGGCTGATGCAGAAGGTATTAGGCCAATAGAATATCTAAATTCTCTTAGAAATGAATATTTAGATGAGGTTGAAGAGTTAAATTCAAATCTGCAGATAGAAAAATCTTTTACAAGGGTAATTTATTCAGATAAGGTCATAACTCAAGCATATAGATTGTTTGAAAATTTAGGTTCTGATATTCTTTCTTCAGATATTTCTCCAATGCAAGCTAAGTCATTACTTATAAAACTTAATACAATTGGTTATGACACTCCCACGTATCAGGATATTAGTGATGTGAGGGTAAAAAGTCTAGTCAAGAATATTGCAGAAAAAGTTTACAGGGCTCATGAGGAAATTATTGAAGAGCAATTTCATTAAATATTTATATTCTAAACACATTCATTTTCAATGGGACTTAATATACGAGACATAATACCTAGAAAGGATATTGAAATTGAAGACTTAAATGGAAAAACTATCTGTGTTGATGCATTTAATTCGTTGTATCAATTTCTTTCAACCATAAGACAAGCAGATGGAACTTCTTTAATGGATGATAAACAAAGAATTACAAGTCATCTTTCTGGAATATTTTATAGGAATATTAGTCTTTTATCTAGTGGAGTAAAACTTATCTATGTTTTTGATGGAAAACCTCCTGAACTGAAAAGAAAAATCCATGCCATAAGGGGCAATAATCGGGACATTGCTAGAGATAGATATGAAAAAGCAAAATCTGAAGAAGATTTGGATTCTATGAGGCAATATGGTTCTCAGCTTATTAGACTAGATGACAACATGATATTAGAAAGTAAAAAACTTCTTGAGGCAATGGGAATAATGGTTGTTCAATCTCCTTCTGAAGGTGAAGCAGAAGCAGCTTATCTTGCAAAAATAAATTCAGATATTTATGCAAGTGCTAGTCAAGATTATGATAGTCTATTGTTTGGGGCTCCGAAATTGATAAGAAATTTAACTCTTTCTAGAAGGAGAAAAACTTTTTCAGGATTTGTAGAAGTTAAACCAGAGATAATAGATTTGGATAGAGTTTTGAATTCACTTGAAATAAATTTAGATCAACTAATTTGTTTGGGTATTTTAATTGGAACAGATTATAATCCAAAGGGAATTCCGGGAATTGGACAAAAAAGGGCTTTAGATATTGTTAGAAAATATAAACAACCTGTTTTAATTTTTGAAAGTGTGGAAGAACAATTGCTTGGTCTTTCTGAAGAAGATAGGTTTGATTGGAAAGAAATATTTAGGTTATTTCATGATCATCCTGTTAGTGATGAAGAGATTATATTTCCAAAAGTTAATGAAGATGAAATTAGGGAGTTACTTGTGGAAGAACATGATTTTTCAGAAGAAAGGGTTGAAAAACAATTGGAGAAATTAAGAGCAATTAAGAAGAAACAACAGCAAAAGGGTTTGAATAAATGGTTTTAACTTAAAGTTTTCTTTTCTTTTTTAGTTAACATATTTTCTCATTTTTTTCATTTCCTTTTTTTGCGTTTTCTCAACCTGTTTGGTTAATTTTTGTGCTTCTTCTTTTCTAAGTTTTATTTCTCTTTTTTCTAATTTTAGGTTATATTTTTGTTGAGCCCTTTCATCTCTATATCCTTGCCATCTTCCATATTTCCTTTTTGCCCATCCTTTGCTTCTTGCAATGGCCCCTTCTCCATAAATACCCCTATTAATTGCTCTTTTTTTTTGACCTATTTTCCATATTCTCCATAATCCAATTAAAAATAAAATTGTTCCAATAGTAAAAACAGTATTTTCTGCATACCAAAAATCACTTAATATGGCAGATAACATTGCTACTAATCCAAGAACTGTAATAAGATATCTCAATTTCTTTTTTATTGCAAAATATCCGAGTATCATAAAAAATATTACTATGCTAATAAAGTATATCATTGATTCTGTTAATCCAAATGAATAAAATAAATTCGATATGTCAAAATTCAAACTATTTATTCCCCAAATAGATAAAAGGGAAATACATCCTGCCACAATTGTTGAAAGTGCAGTATTTCCATTAAAAACTCTTGAGAAAACAAGATTATGAAGAATTGCAAAAAAAACAACAAATAATACTATTAATAAAAGATCTTGAGGATTTACATTATTTAATAAATCACTTGGACTCATTGTTGCTGCACTGATTATTTTTATTAACAGTGGAATAAATAATAATTGTAGTATCCCTTTTTTCATTCTTAAAACAGTTAGCATATGTTTATAAATTTTTCATCAATTAATTATTTATGGCAAAAAAAATGTTTAGAGCATATGATATTTTTGGAAATATTGCAGTGGTTAAATTTCAAGATAAAACTTCTAAGAGGATTAAAAAATTATTCGCAAAGAAAATTATGGGAGACAATAAATCAATTACAACTGTTCTTGAAAAGACCGGGAAATTCAGTGGAAGATTAAGATTGATGCAAACAACTTATCTTGATGGTGAAAAAACAAAGGAAATTCTTTACAGGGAAAATGGTTGTACCTTTAGATTTAATATTGATACAACTTATTTTTCTCCAAGATTAAGTAATGAGAGAAAAGAAATACCTAAATTAATTAAAAAAAATGAAAAAGTTTTTGTTGGATTTGCTGGAGTATCTCCTTTTTCAATAGTTATTGCTAAGAATTCTAAGGCAAAAATTGTATATTCAAATGAGATAAATCGGGAGGCAAATAAATATGCTAAACTTAATTTAGATTTGAATAATGTTAAAGAAAAGGTTATTCTTGTTCCTGGAGATATAAAAAAAGTTGTTGATAAAATAAAAGAAAAATTTGATGTTATTGTAATGCCCAGACCCCAACTGAAGGATAGTTTTCTTCAGGCTGCATTTAAACTGTCTAAGAAAGGAACAAGAATCTATTATTATGATTTTTGTAGGTTTGATGAAGTTGAAAAGATTATTGAAAAGATAAAATTAGAAGCTAAAAAGTCAAAAGTCAAGATAAAAATATTACAAACAAAATCTGCTGGAGAAGTTGCACCTTATAAAATCAGGGTGAGAGTTGACTTTGTTGTGCAGTAAATTCTGAATTTACAACAATATATTTTACAACTTCTTCTACATATTTAAACTCACTTAAATTAATGCTAAACCCATATCTGCTCTCTATTTGTTTTTGTGAGTTGTTTAATGTATCTTGGGTTAAATCAGATAAATTAGGAGTTCTTAGATAAACTCCATTTGCTTTTTTTAATCCTTCATGCATGGGGGGAAGATTTTCATTAAAAATATTAACTAACTCCCTTTCTATGGCTGTTTTTTCTAATGTTATTGTCATATAAATTTCACAAATTATTTATTTAAAAACATTTCTATAGTTCTTTTTTCTTTGCTATCGCACTTGGAGCTTCTCCTCCATGCCAGGTAAATCTTGGTTTAACTTTCATTGGATATAATCTTTCTGAATTATCGTCAAGTATTATGGCAGAACCTTTTGATGTTGGAAGATTGTCCATTTGCTTTTTTATTCCTTCTAGAAGATAACTTTGCATAATGTAGTTTAATGCATCAATATCTGGTTTAGATGTTACCCGGTGAGAAATTACAATATCTGATTGGGTCATTACATCTGTATGAATCTGACCTGGTTGCTGGGTCGCCAGAACAAGGGAAATTCCTGGTTGCCTCCCTTCTCTTAGTAATTGAATTAATGCATCTGTGGCAGCTGTTTTTCCTATTCTTGGAAGAAATTCATGGGCTTCGTCTATAAACATCCAGACCAGAGGAGAATCTTTTTTTTCTTCATCAATTAAATAATCAAATCCTTTGGAGATAGATTTTATTTCTTCTTTTTTTCTTTCCCTCATTCTTTGATTAAATATTTTTTTTGAAATCAAACTTATTACCAGGGCCCTCACATTAAATGCACCAACTGAATTGTAAACACTCAAATCAAGAACAGTTGTCTTTCCACTGGATATTAAATCATTTATTTCAGTTGGATGTTGTCCTTTTCTTGAAAAAATTCCCCAGGTATCTGCTGCCTCAAATAGACCAATTGCAGAATTTTTTGTATCTGAATGTAATTTTTCATCCTGTTCTAAAGATTTTATTATTTCATCAATGTCATAGTTCCCAATTTTTTTTAATTTGTTGATTGTTCTTTCAATTGAAACTGCAGTTGGGTCGGTCATATTTAGTCCGAAGGTCATTATCCAATCTTCTGCGGCAAGTTCAGTAACATCTAAAGCAAAAGGTAAATCCACTGGAACTCCATTTTCAAGATATTCTTCATAGTGGCCAAATGGAATAAATATTTTCACAGGAAGATTTTTCGCATTTAATTTCCATTCTTGAAGTAATTCTTTATCCTTATCATTTTTATACTTCATGGTCCAGTAGATGCCCATGGTGTCAAAGATTAGTGATGCAATATTTGAATTAACAGGTTCTGGCAGATTGGCTAATTCTTCTGCTATTACTCCAAGTGTATATGATTTTCCACTATTGTGGGATATGATTCCATTTGCTATGAATGAATGATTTTTATTAACAGATAAATCATAAACTTTTTTTATTTTAGATATTTCTTCAATTGATTTTATTTTTGTGCAAACTAAATCTTTATTTGGATAATAAGTTTTTCTTCTTCGCGTTTCGTAGTTTTTATGTTCTTTTAATCTCTTTTTTTTAAAAGGATTTTTAAAACCTATTTTTTTGAAATTTTCAATTGATTTATTATCTGTGATAAATAGTCTATAATTCTCAAATATTTTTCCACTTAATTTTGCTTTTTTTATTCTTATTACAGATTCTATATTAAAATGTGTTAATAATATTTGTAAATCTTCTAAAAATTTTCTTGATTTTGAGGAATAATCAATTGATTTGCCTTTTTTTGAAATATATCCATCACAATCAAATAAGGCAGAAATGAAATTAGATTTAAACTTATTTGAACTTTCAAAAACTATCTTTGGAATTGTAATTATTCCTGATTTTAAGCCTTTTGGAATACCTAAATCCATGAATTTTTTCGCAATTTTTTGATGTTTAGTTTCAACAATTTCACAATTACAATCGTTTCTTTGATATCTTTTTGCAGTCACTCCAAATTCTTCTTCTAAATCTTTTTTAGATTGAGATAAAATTTCTTCACATGCATTATTAATTCTAATTCTTGCTTTTGTTCCATTATATTCTTTTCCTCTTCCATCTTTAAATTTGCCCTTTTTTATACCAATACTTCCATCTGCTAAGATATATCCAAGAAGTCTGGCTATTCTTAGGCTTTCTTTATCTTTTTTAATTTCTGGTAAGATTGTCGGAAGAACTATTTTATCATTAATTTTTAAATCACAAGCTCTTTGGTAATAAACATATTTTCCGTATGAAGAAAGTAAAGGGTGTTCTTTAGTAAGATTAATTATTCTGCCATCTTTTAATTTTATTTTTAATAATTTTTCGTTTTTAATGGAATATTTCAATAGTTCTGCTTTTTCCCATTCAAATTTTCTTTTTTCTTTATTAAATGACAGAATTTTATCTTTTTTTTCATCAAAATCTTTTATTTGTTTATATCCTCGATTTGTGAAAATTTTAGTTTCACCAGTAAGGCAACCTCTTTTTCCTGCCACTAAAATAACATGGCTTCTTGCTACATCCATGTAGATATTGTTACTGAGAGAATCATATTGACCCATTTTTACATAACCTTTTCCAATATGAACAAGTCCTCTGTTTTCAAATGCTTTTTTGTCAGATTTATTCCTCCCAACAATTATATCATAAGCCATTGGAAACCTCCAGCGGGTTTTTCACATTTCCAGCAACCATTAAATTCAACTGTGTTAAGCCAACCAATTTCACATTTCCAGCAACCATTAAATTCAACTGTGTTAAGCCAACCAATCTTTCCTTTC
>Ga0210057_1003935_pt1 | contig 20104 bp, 26 predicted proteins | sample CryGeyCG2114_010_2_FD_183968 | JGI IMG/M metagenome (GOLD analysis project Ga0210057, IMG submission 183968) | Groundwater microbial communities from aquifer - Crystal Geyser CG10_big_fil_rev_8/21/14_0.10 (SPAdes) (version 2) | ecosystem: Environmental > Aquatic > Deep subsurface > Groundwater ...
ATTTTTGTGTTTGTCTTTGTCGGCAGGTCTCGAACGGCGGAGTCCCGTAGAACGGGACGAGCCGCGTCCTGAGAATCTTGGGAGCGGAGCGAGTTAGATATCTAGGGACGAGTCCTGTCCGCGGAGCAGAGGTTTGGTGTGGCAAACGACCCACCCACGTCCAAAGACGTATGAAAGCGCACCCTCTTGAGAGCGGTGCGCTTTCGTTGTAAAAGTTGGCGAAAGATAATAACATCTAGATACATGCCTAAGAAAACGACTAATAAATTCGCGATAAAGACAAGCAAGGGATCTGTTCGGAAGTATCCCAATGTAATATGGTTTCCTCGGTCCAAGACTGACCCTAGGGAAATCCGCGAAGTCTTAAAGTTGGCATTTAAAACTCAGAAGGAAAACCCTGAGGGATTTTTTAATGACAAACTTCTTGGTGAACAGATGGCAAAAATTGGCTCTATAAGCGTCGTTGGATTGGATGGTAAGAAATATATCGACAGTTACGAAGGAAAAAGTATAGGCGATGTTTCTTACATCACGAACGCTAGAATGTTAATGCGATTGTTTCGCTTTCTTGGCTTCGTTACAAGGACCGAAAAGGGTAAATATGTTCTGACGGATCATGGCAGACTGTATTGTACCTTCTCTGGCGACTTTCCAGACTACAAGGACAAGACATCTGAAGAGCACATCCTCCTAGAAAGTCTTTCAAACTTTGCGTTTTATAGTGTAAATGATGATCCAGCATACCGCGATGCTAAGTTCAAAATTAGGCCATTCGTCTGGCTTCTCCATGTTCTTTCATTTGAACCTCAGTGTATATATCAACTCATTGTTACAGCTTTCGCATCTCATTCAGAAAGTCCTGAAGAAGAAGAGAGGATTAAATCGATTCTCAATAATCTCAGGAACGGAAACACAGATCTCAGACAGGAGTGGAAGAATGTCGGCCTAAATGCTGATGATTATAGTTGTGTTCATAATTTTTACGACAGTGTAAAAATTCTTGTTTATCTTGGGATGAGTCTGGGGTTGATTGCTAAAACTTCTGATCCTACATATGGAAAAAGAATTGCGGGCCGTGGGCGTCACCTAAAACAAGCCACTGTATTTTATACCCTGACAGAAAAAGGAATCACTTTTGTTGCAAAAGCATTAAAACAGAGAGTATTTTTTTATGATCACTTTTACGCAGCCTTTGGGGACGAACAAATTCTTCAGTCAATTACTCTTCTCTCATCGCTAAATCATCAGCTTGGCACATTGAAAATTGAGAGAATCAGTGAGGATTATTTTGATGAAAGATTTGATATTCCAAGCATACTAAATATTTTAAAAAGCGAGTTCGGAATAGACGTCGTACTTAAAGATGGATATCTTTTACTCAAAACGCCTATTTCGTTTTCTTTTTACCAAAGTATTCCACCTGAAATCCTACAGACAGAAATTGTCCAAGAGTACTATAATAAACTCATGTCTGAACTTGGGGCCAATGGTCCAATAAAATCAACAAATACTAAACACAGTAAAACTGAGCGACTTGCAGAGTTTGCGCCATATTTTGAACTCGATAAAGAGCGTCAATACTCTGTTTCCGATAAAAGCGATGAAGAATTGGAGGGAGCCGTACAATATGCTGGCAAAGAAGATGTGTTCGGGGGACAAGATCGTTTCTCGGGCAGGGTTTCGCCGACAAACTCAGTAGTGGTCGAAGAAGGAACTCTTTTTGTTGATAATTCCAGCGATGCTTTAGATTTGTTAGTTCCTCTTCGCATTAATGATCCAGCTTTAAGACAATTTATTGAAGAGAATACAACAGATTTATTGAATCAATTTCTTTCAAAGTCTGATATCTGGGAGAAGGATCAACACTACACTTGGGTTAGAAACTGTTTCCGTCATTTTGGTATGGAAGCACTTTACTCAGGATCTGGAGGAATGCTTTCTCGGGCAGATGTAAGTGTCATATCACCTTTCATTGGAGGCATAGAAGCTAAAAGTCCTCGAGAAAATAGAGGTTCTGTGAATACTAAAGCAATTCGACAGGCAGTTGACGCAAAGATACAAGTTGCTGACCAATATGATGCTAAATTACCAAAAGCATCTATAGCATCCGGTCGGAGGATCACTACACAGGCAATTAAAGAAGAGCAGAAATGGTCAAAAGAAGGTCAGCCGATTCTACTTTTACCTGACGCCGTTCTCCATTATCTGGTTTTAAAGTCAGCTTCTATTAAGTTTTCAATGGATTCGCTCGTACAATTTTTTACCGAAAACCATGGCCCAGTTAGTGCTCAGATGTTAAAAGATTTATTTATTGCTAATACCTCAAGTGCGGAAGTTCTTGAAACCATTGATGCGGAATTAAAAGAGATAGAAGGGCTCATTACTCCTGAAGTGAACGGGGATTAATTCTTCAGTCTCTTATTCGCTAATTTTATATATTCAGGATTCAATTCAAAACCTATAAAATCTCTTCTATTATTTTTTGCACTAACGCATTCGCTTCCAGATCCCGCGAACGGGACTAGAATCAAATCTCTTTCATCAGAAAAATGTCTTATTATTCTGTCACATAGAGCAAGAGGTTTTTGTGTTGGATGATCAACTCTCTCGTCCCTATATCGCCTTCCTGCCAGCACGGGAAAATACCATACATCTCCAGCTAGCTTTCCATCAGGGTGAGGCCTCCATTCTTTGCCGTTTTTTATGATCTTGTACTTTAACCTCTCCTCACTTTCATACGGCTCGCGAATTGGGTGATATTTGTACTCATTGCCCTTATAGAACCATAGTAATGGTTCATAATGCCCAACCGGGGCCTTTGTATATCCAGACCAATTATTTCTGTAGTGCCATATAAACTGGCGACCGTACGACAGACCTAACTCGTATAAATAACATTGGATATAACCAATATTGTGGTGAATCCCATAAACAAACATTGAACCTCCTGGCTTTAACACTCTGTCGGCTTCAAATAGCCATTGCTTCATCCACTCATACCACTGATCGTGCTTATTTAAACCCCATTTCTCATCTGAACCAAAATCCATTTCGATTCCATAAGGCGGGTCTGCAACTATTAAATCAACTGAGTTATCCTCAATCGATTTTAAGAGTTTTAAAGCATCCCCTCTATGAATTTTATTTTTTGTTAATATCTTCATGTTCTTTCTTATTTTGCAAAATCAAAATGTATTGATGGTGTATATTCGGTACATAAGAATAAGGGTATCCGTAAGGAAAAATCTTTTTATGTCTTTGGTACAAAATAGTTATCCCTTTTAAAGTAAAGTTGCCTTCTTCTAATTTTGAGGCAAGATCAGAATGGAACATATGGTACCTGTCCTTGTTCCTAAAATCACTCACTACGATTGCTAAGTATTTCTTCGGTTTAAGTATTCTACTGCAGTTGTTGAAGAATCCCGATAAAATATCAATAAATTCATCGTAGTTATCAATATTACCTAAGTCTTTTTTTAGCTTACTGTACTTTGTGTCTAAATTGTTTGCCAAACGCTCCTGTTTTGTCTTGTGATCCGCTTTCTTATTTAAGATATTCCAATAGGGCGGACTAGTCACAATAAAATCAAACTCATCATCGTTCATTTTATCTATTGTTTTAAGTGCATCACCATGAATTACTTTTTGAGGCATAGCTCCAAATAAATTTCCATCGACCTCTTTTTTTAATCTTTCGTTGCTCAAATCCACATATTTTTTAACCAACTCGATTCCAACGCCCTCTCGCCCATCTACTGCACAAGCCTTGAGAGTAGATCCAACTCCCAAGAACGGATCGAGCACCTTTTGTCCTTTTTTTGTAAAGAATCTGACTAATCTACCAACGTCCTGAAATGAATATGGGGCAGGATGTTGCCTTTCTATCTTTGCCTCCTCATGTCCAGCGCCCAGTCCTTTTTGGACGTAAACAGAAACTGTCTCCGGTATCCACTGAGATGCCTCTAGATCATTAAGTTTGTTCACTAACTTACGCTTTGGTTTTATTTTAGTGGACTCAACTTTCTCAATCTCAACTTCAAGATCGCTATATGCAACATTAGTTATCTCAATGACCTCAATGCCTCTAGGCTGATTTTTTTCTTTCTTTATGTGCCCCTTTTTTTCTAGGGTTCTGATGTGCTGATGAATAGTTGATTCAGAAGATAATTTAAAGTGTTTTTTTATCTCTTTTAGGGACGGTGCATACCCCTTTTTGTCGGTAGAGCTTTTGATGAAATCAAGTATTTGTTTCTGTCTTTTTGTAATCATGAATACATTATACCGAAAATAAACCGAAAAGTTGTCCACACCCCCAGATTACATTCCAACCTTTAAATAAATCATCTTATCCTTAATCTCTATTCTACTTCTCAAACAACTTAGCAACTCTCTCTTTTCATCTTTCGATCCCTCTGAAAGCAGATATTTTGCATAGTTTCGGATGTCTGCCTCGATTGGTCGCCTGTCGAAATCGGCCTCCTGACCCAAGACACCGTAGCTAAATTTTCTGTATCGCATCACTTCTCGCTGAATCTTCTCCTTTGCTCCAATTTCATCGATGTCTATTTTGTCTATAAGATGTAGCAGTTGCTTGAGCAATTCTTCCTCTCGAATAGATCCTTCTTTGCAGTTCCTATCTTTCCCTTTGGTGCAGTGATAGTAAACATATCGGTGGATGTTCCCATTCTTTTGATGTTTAAACTTTTCCTCAGCGCATATTCCTGATCCACATGCTCCGCAATATAAGAGTTGTGTAAATGCGAAGTCGTTGGTGCCGGGTCTGCGTTTTGGCGGTGCTTGAAGGTTTGCTTGTGCCTTCAGATACAGCTCTTTCGTGATGACTGGGTCATGTTTACCTTCGTACCACACCCCGCTTCCCACGGGGTACTCAAACTCGCCATAGTAATACGTGTCTTTGAGCATGGTGTAGATTCGGCTCAGAGATAGTCGCTTATCATTTTTTGTCTTGAACCTTTTCTCAAGCAAATGCAAAAAGGTGCCGAGGATGCAATAAAAAACATAGAAGCAAAAATAAAACTACCACTTCTTGATATTGTGATTGCAGATAACCCAGATGCCGCAATTCCAGAAACAGGCGTGGGTGGTTTTTCTCCAAATCCACATCTTATTTTTGTCTGGATTAACCCCGAACATAACGATTTAGAAAAAACTATAGAAGAGGAAGTAAGACGAACTATTACTCACGAAAGCCATCATGCCGCAAGAGCCATTACTTTTCCTTGGAATGAAGCAAACCTACTTGAAGCATTTATCACGGAAGGTTTGGCAGACCACTTTGATGTTGAACTGAACGAGGGTAAAACATATCCGTGGTCTGTGGCATTAAGCGAGAGTGAGATAGAAAAATACTTTGACAAAGCAAAGAACTCCGAATTGCTTTCTAAAGAATATGACCATTCGTCTTGGTTCTTTGGTTCAGAGGAAAAAGATATTCCCCGTTGGGCAGGTTATGCCATTGGTTTTAAATTAGTTGGTGACTACATTAAGAAAACAGGTAAAACTGCCTCTGAACTTGTGAATACTCTAGCGGGCGATTTTATAAAATAACTCCATCGGCAGTAAGGTTAGGTATGTAGTAATAATCACTCGTAGTTTGAAAATAGTTTCTAACGTCGTCCACTATGTCGAGCAAAATAGGATCCTTAGTTAATTCTGACACTAAAATTGAATCAGTGGTGTTAAAACTCTAGGCCTTTTTATAGATATCTTTGAGTTCCTAATTGAAGTTTATATATCTGCTCCATCATTAACAGCATCTTAACCTAAGTCACTTACTCCTAGTAACTACTTTATAATTCGTATTAATACCACCACTATCGCGATTACGAGAAGGACATGAATGAATCCACCAATGGTGTTAGAGGTCACGAGACCTAAGATCCAAAGAATGACTAAAATTGTTGCTATTGTTTCTAACATATATTTATTGATTTTCTTGGTTATCTAATTTTTCAGCTGCTTCAGGAGTAGAGACGGTTTTTCCCATAAGCAAAAGGCGATTAATTCCCAACACAACAACCCAATACACAAACATTGCTAGCAGGGTTGTCCATTCGAAAACGCTTCCCGAAACGACTTGATCGTTTTGAAATACACTAATGAACGGAGCGGCAAAAACATACGTAATGTTGTAAATAAAATCACTAAACCCTGCCCCAGGATTTGCTCCAAATAATTTTAGAGCGAAACGAAATGCCAAAAGCACCTCTATTACTCCCAGTACATACCAAAGTATTTGTGTGCCACGATAAATGGGTTTAGTGCTAGGTGATGTGTATGATGAATCCATAAAAGTTTTATATTAGTTCTAAAAAATGGTTAATGAGCGACCTATTTAGTTTGTAACAAGTTCGGTAAACACAACAATCCTATCGTTATAAGACTTTTCGTTTGCTATCCAGTCACCTGAACAAGTGATGAGATTGAGGCGTGAACTTGATGCATCACCGGAAAATATTTCTGTTGTATCAGCATTACGATCGTATGATTTCGTCTCCACAACTATAAACTTAAGTTTTCTGCCGCTTGCATCGACGACCTCGACAATGTCTCCTTTTTGCAATTTATCGAGATCATAGAAGACTGCTTCGGCAACATCCTTTCCATCAAGGTGCCCATCTATCACGGCGCTCCCTGGCATGCCTGGCAATGTCCCATCTTTATACCAGGCAACGTCCGTGAAGTTTGTTGGGATGCCCATCTGCCCATTCCCTTGCCAAGCTAGCCCAACTTTTTGAATGTTCGCATCCACTCCTATTGATGGGATTATCAAACGAACAGGCTGATCTGGCTTTTCAAAGGAGCCCCCTACCCCCGTCACGATAGATCTTTCCGCGGTAGTGGATGCGTTAGCTCCACCAAAGGAGAACCATGCGGTATTGGAGTTGGTCTGAATAAACACCGAGAATACTAAAGCAAACAACCCTACGACAAAGAATATGAGAATTAGCATTGGCCAAGAGAATCTTGATTTTGCTTTGATGCTGTTCATATTCGATGACATAGAGGTTGCGTGCTTTGTAGTCTTAGTGACTAAAACCTACACCAGTTGCTGGCAATGAAGGTGTGGTGGGAGGTGTGACCGCGCTCGATAGAACATTGACTGCACACGTGTCTGAGACACCATTGCTTGTGACAGTTAATGTCTTGTACCCAGTCGATGCATAGCTCGCGCTAAATCCAGAACCATTTGCATTAGAAATGGTTAGGTCAGGCGATGTCCATGTGTAAGATCCGGTTCCACCTGAAGCTGAGAAAGTTGCCGTTTGCCCCAAGGTAACGTTCTGAGTTCCTGGTGCACATGTGAGAACAGAAGTTGTAGCTGGTACAACAGTGAAATTACAAGTTGCTGAGAGTCCAGCACTTTTAACTGTAATTGCGTAAACTCCTGTATCTGGATAACTAACAGCAAACCGATTTCCGGTTGCGTTCGTTATATTTAGATTTGTCCCGGACCATACGTAGACTCCGTTTCCTCCTGAGGCGGTGAATGTAGCTGCCTGATTTGTACGAACAGACGTAGGTGATGCACTACATGTTAGTGGAGTTACAGTCTGAGCGAAACTTAATGCACCGAAGCTCATTGCGATGACTACAAAAGCAGTCACGAATGAGACAAACGCATACATTCCGTATATTTGTTTTGTTTTCATATTATTTATTTTTATTTTTTAATGTGATCCTTTAGATCGTTTTGGAGATTAATGACTTCCATCGCATAATCGACCGTTAATTATCGAGAGCTCCATACATGAAGACGCTATGAGTGTAATTTCATTACAAAAATTTATTACACAATTAAGTCAGAGTTAACTAACTTACTTTTTTGAGCTCGTCAAACTGCTTCTCAAGCTTCTTAATGTGCTTTCCCAACCTTTCCATGCTCTCCCCAGTCTTAATTTCAAACTCCCTTGTGTGACGGGCAATCGACTCGGCAACATCCATCATTTCTGTAACATCCTCAATTGCTAGAAGAATGATTGGCGGGAATAAATTGTCCTCCTTTACATATATTTGCCGCGCATTCAAAATCATAATTTTAGGTCCGATGATTGGAAATTTGTGCACCACCTCAAACCCTTTAAAAAAGGTGTTCTCCGGCAGGATGTTCTCAAGCAATACTTTCAAAGCGGGTATGTCCCACTGACCGTTTCCTAGATCATAAACAATTTTTTGCTCAGTATCTTTTGGTTGGACTTGAAATACCTTATAAAAAGACTCGTTAGCAGCCATCACATGAAGGTCTTCGCTTAGAATTAAAACTGGGTCACGAACTACGTCAACCACAGTCCGAATGTATGTCCAGCTCTTTTCCCAAAAGTGAGCTACGAAATCTTGATCAATCACCTCCTGAGATCGCTTCGATGCTTCTTTAGTATTTCCCATGTGTATTTAGCCGCACCAAAGCTTGCCTTATTACACGAAGTGACATTTGGCTCACTTAATGCTATAATTACGAAGTCAGCACTTACTCAATTACGAGATTCCGTGCAATATTTCTGTAACAAACAGAATCTAGTCTAGTAAAAATTTGGGCTTAGTAGCGTACACTCTCCGAGACACATATACATTTCTGCAAGATTTTTGTAATGAAACGGTCTTATGCTCGGCTTATATATATGCCAATGACCCCTAAACAAAAAAGACGCGCTCTAATGAACTAACCGCGGCGCATAGTGAATACGGAAAAAGAATGACCTCATATGCCTCCTACAAGTTGTCGAATTCAGCAACCGGTCAAGACTTGGTTCAAGACACCTTCATAAAAACGTGGGCATATCTTGTTAAAGGTGGCGACATCGTCCAAATGAAGTCTTTTTTGTACCACATCTTAAATCACTTGGTTATCGACGAATATAGAAAACGAAAGACTCCTTCTCTAGATATTCTAATTGAAAAGGGATTTGATCCATCTTTTGACGATACAAATCGCCAATTCAATATATACGACGGTAAAACCGTTATGCTTTTCATAAAGCATCTTCCTAAAAAATATGAAAAAGTGGTCCGAATGCGATACGCACAAGATCTCTCAATTGAAGAAATATCTATACTTACCGGACAGTCAAAAAACGTTGTTTCTGTACAGCTGCACCGCGGAATTGCAAAACTTCAAAAAATATACAACAGCCGGTAGAAAACGACCGTGCTACACTTAAAACATTAGTCACTACACAAATAAAAATATGAAAACTGTAAAATGCGATTTATGCGATCACGAAGCTCAGGGCGAGACATTCGAAGAATGGATGAATGCTCTTAAGCCGCATTACGCCGAGGCGCACGCTGAAGTCATGCAAAGTAAAGCGGGTTTGAGTGACGAAGAGAAAATGGCTGAAATGAATAAGTGGATGGAGGCGAATAAAGCAAGGTTCGAGGCCGCTTAGTGTTTAGTTTTAACTAAGGGTTGGAAAGCCAGCTTTCTTGCTCTACACTACTCGTGTGACTATATACATTGTAATAGCGGCTCTCGGCATTATGTCGGCATCTCTTGCCGGCGTTGTTTTTGCACATAATCGATTCTCGCAATTACTTACCACATACCCACGAGTTCTTATTTCCTTTGCCCTGGGAGTGTTTGCTGTTCTCTCCTATTCCCTTTTTACAGAATCCCTCGAACTAGGAGCATCACTTCCTACTATTATCGTGGCACTCATAGGTGGCGCCATCTTTCTTGAGATTGCAAGTCACATTATTCCTAAAGCTCACCACCACCATGGGCCTGCGTATACTAATGATTATCATCATCACTCTAAAAATGACGCTCACCGCATGCTCCTCGGGGATGCGATTCATAATGTGACCGACGGGCTTATTCTTGTTCCCGCTTTTTTGGTAAGTGTTTGGCTGGGTATTGCAACAGCGGTCGGAATTTTCCTCCACGAATTAGTACAGGAGGTAGCAGAATTTTTTGTTCTCCGAGAAGCAGGATACACGGTGAAGCAGGCACTGGTGCGCAATCTTCTTGTATCAACAACTATATTCATCGGTGTCGGTATTGCACTTTTCATTGTTGAGACAGACCGCGTCGAAGCGCCACTCTTAGCTTTTGCAAGTGGCGGATTTCTGTACGTTATCCTACGAGACCTTTTGCCAAGTATCGTGAGAGAAGTACGCACCCATAAAAAGATTGGTGTATTTTTATTTGCCGCCCTACTTGGAGCATTTCTCATGATTACTATGGATATTTTAGTCCCACATGAAGAAGTCGGGGCCAGCTCCAATTCAATTTCAGTTTCCCCTTCTTTTGTGTATACTATCCATCATGGCTAAACGAGATACTGGTCCTGCGCGCCCCAAAAAAACAAGATCGCGCAAAACACAAAAGCGCCTTACTGCTAAAGTAGCAATGCTTACAAAAAAAGCAGCCGGTCGCAGAAAAAAGGAGAAATAGTAAAAAGGAGTGGCCCGGTGCGCATGCGCACCGGGCCACATCTTCAGAACCGATAGTTCAATTCGAGGCGAACAACCCCGAAGTCCCGCTTTTTGACGATTGAGTCGGGAAGCGGATTCCCCTTGGCGTCCGGCGAAAGACGGAACGTAGTTTTCGGCATGAAGTAGTGGGAGTAACTTCCCCCCACATCCCAGCCGCCGCCGATCGAGTACTGAAGTCCCGCGCCAATCACCTCGCCCCATTGCGTATGGGTTTTGTCGAGGTTGAAGGGGCCATTCCTGCTGCAGAAGCCAAACGGCGCCGCAGCCGGAGACGGACATTGCTCCTGTTGAAGTAGATCTCCATACGCGACGCCGGCCATCACGTAGGGCAAAAAATCGCCCACAGCGTACCCGACCTTGGCCCTGATCGAGCCGAGGTGAGACATCTCGCCCTCCTCGGTGATGTAGTTGCCGTCGCGTTCGAAGGCATTCCACTTCATGAACGATATGTCGGTGAAGGCGCCGACGACTACATTGTCGAACTGGAAATCGTAGCCCGCCTGGGCTCCGACAAGGGCACCGCCGAGATGCTGCTCCGGCGTTCCAGGGTTGATGTAATCGACGGTAGTTCCGCCCCAGCCCCCATGGGCGCCGAGATAGAAACCGGTCCAGTCGTGCGTCTGGGCCTGAGCCCCTCCGCACCAAAGAAAAACGGCCAAAACGACCGCAGCCATATATCGAATCATCCTTTACATCCCTCTGTTACGACCCGTCCTCTACGGGTCTCTGCGCGAAATTATTCATATTTTTAAGCAAAAGTCAACTTTCTTGACTTATAGAGACTCGTGACTATAGTGCCTCAAGAAGTCAGTAATCCCCTTTCTCCAGATGATAGGGAGGCCACCATGTTTCGCCACTTTATTGCCACTGTTTTGATCATGCTCTCAATAAACGCCGCTGCAGGGCAGGGCCAGAATTTTCCTGAAAAGAAGCTCGGCGAGATGGGTTTCGCTCACACCCATGAGCGTCACAAAGCCTACCAAGAAATGTTCAAAGACGGACGATGCCTTTGCTCAGTGGGCATTGGCCAGTGTCGTCCCACAGTAATACGGAGTGTTTCGATTGAGGAAAGTCCGACTGGGCTCCTCGCGTACATTGGAAACGGCGAGTGGTGCCCTATTCCTCAAAACGCCTGGGTCGATGACCGCAAAGTGCCAAATATCATTCGAAAGGATCGTCCAGAGGGCACTAACGGGGATATTTGTTCCCGAAGAAACACTGCGAATGAAATGGATTTCGGCAAGAGAGGTATGTGCTCTGAGAGCATTGAGTGCGCGTGGATTATCGTAGAAAATTAAGAGCCGGCCCGGTGCACATACGCACCGGGCCGTCATCTAATTGCTACCCGCGCCATTTTCCCACTCGCCACATTTGGCGGTGTGAACGCCTTTTGGTTTTCGCCAAGTCCCCTCCTTGAACTTCTGCACCTTGGCGCTTCCGTCGCTGCAAAAATTTCCGCGCCACCGATCCCCCATAAAGTTTTCCTCAAAATTTCTGCATCCGCTCTTTGGTATCGGATTTTCAGCCGATACCAGAATACTCGCCGCGTAGAAGGCTCCATTTTTGTATACGGAACAACGCCACTGGTTTTGGCTGACTGCATGTGCAGAATCAAACACTAGGCAGACACATGCGGAGAAAGCAAAGACTCGAACTATTGAGAGCATGGCTTTTTCTCCCATTGTTTCTATCTTATGAGAGCGTACCAAAATCCCTACTATTTGCAAAAAGGTCATTGACATTGTATGAACTCCATGGTAGCCTTCTAGCATCAAAACAGAGCTGGGTAGCGAAACATGTCGGGTTTTAGTCTTACAGCATTACTGGTTTGAAGTTTAGTAGAATACTGAGACAGCAATGCAAAAAGGAACTATTGCCAAGCTCATGAGCGCCAGCGGATACGGCTTCATCAAGAAGGATGATTCGCAGGATGGTGAGAAGGATCTCTTCTTCCACGCACGTGAGGTTCAGGGAGTCACATATGACGAACTGAAGGAGGGCGAAGCAGTTACATTTGAAATCACTGACGGTCCTAAGGGCCCAAGTGCAACAAACGTATCTCGCGCATAACCTCTAAATAAGAACGAAAACACCCCGCCTTCTTGGCGGGGTGTTTTCGTTTTTATGCTTTTACAAGAGTTTTTCTCAAATTCTTTTTTATACACCCTTCGCATTTACAGCCATACGGCTTTATAAATTCGTCAAAATATTCTTTTCCATAATCTACCGTGAGCTCTTCCCCAGCATCAATATTGCGCACTGCGCTGTACACTATACGATCATTCTCATCTATTTCTGCTTCACAGTTAGGCTTACACGCATGATTCACATACCGAGCGATATTCCCCTTTTCTGCTCCATCTATAGTCCATTTCTCGTCAATCTCAAATAGATACTTCGTCATTAGGTCATCCGCAACTTTAGTAGGGATCTTTTTACCTGTATATTCAACGATAAACTCGCCCTTCTTTATTGGGTCTAGAGTAAAAAGCCCTAGACCACATCCAGGGCGGGAACGCTTAACTTTCAAGTTTTCTTTTGTTTGATATTTCTTTGCCACAGTTCGCTAGAGTACCCGCATACGCTCTATCCGGCAAGTGTATTTCCTAAATGCACACATCAAGGCATACTGTATGGAATGAGTATCAGCACCACATTCCTCTGGATCGTATTTCTCTCTACAGCTCTTTTGTTCGCTGGGTACGGATTAGTTCTAGTATTTCACTGGATTAAGTACAGCCTAAACCCTGCTGCAGCATCAATTGCCATAATCGTATACGTAACTGGCGGCTTAGTTCTTCTCGGCGCCATGATCATATCAATCGGCGCACTACTCTTATGAAAAAGGAACTCCACATAAATCCTGAGGAGGTAATCCTTCTGAAGCAGCGTAAGCATTGGTTCATTCTTCTTCAAGCAAAAGCGGGAACAATACTTCTTGGCGCCATTCCGTTTGTCGTTGCATGGCTCCTCCTTTCGTCCGAAATACTATTAACGTCGGTTAGTGCCGCGGCACTTGTCTACGCCGGCTCTCTTTGGCTCCTTATTGTATGGATGACACTTGCCACCATATGGACAAACTATTACCTAGACATATGGATTGTCACAGATAAGCGCATAATCCACGTTGATCAAGTAGGCCTTTTTAGTCGTGAGATCACCACACTGCGTATGGAGCGTGTCCAAGACGTTACCACCGAAGTAGCGGGTATTATCTCAACCATGTTCAATTTTGGGACACTCAGAGTGCAGTCTGCAGGAGCACTCTCAGGAGATACCATCGTTCACGGCCTTCCAGACCCTGAGGGCGTCCGACGCGTTATGCTTGAGCAAGTAGACAAATTCACAGAACGCCACGAGCAATACACAGAAAAAAAAGACCCAGAGGTGTGCCACGATACCCACGAAGAGTAAAAAACATCAAGGACTCCCCTTGATCTTGACGATACCCACGAAGAGTAAAAAATATCAAGGACTCCCCTTGATCTTGATTGTTAGCGCCAGAAGATAAAGATACTTGCGATTGCTTTAAACCAAGCAGCGAAGGTTGCGGAAACTGATGCTGTATCTTTTATTTCCACTTCCGAATCTGATTCTACCTGTGCTTCTGCAGCATTTTCTTCTGAAGATCCTGAAGATGTGGCTGAAGCTTCTACCGACAAATCTCCACTTTTTTCAAAAATCTTTGAAATCTCCTTCGTTATTGTTTCTCCGTTCACTTGCGTTTCTACTTTAACGCCAATGCTCCCGCCCCCTTCTCCTACTTCATTTTTGGTCATAACGGTAGCACTTGCATCTCCCCCGCCGCTTGAATCGCTCACTGCCGTTGTTGTGTTGGTGATACTACCACCTCCGGTGGTCGTAATCTGTATGTCTTGTGCATGCGCTCCCAGAGGGAACAGAGTCGATAATATAAACAAGAATGAAATAAGTCTTTGCATAGTTTACTGAATTACTGAAGTCCTGGAATCACGATGTTTAGTGTTGAATTTACACTATTTGTGCTTGAAGACGATGTGGTAACCCCACCCGCGCGAATCGCTCCTCCGCGAAGACCTCGTCCTCCTGAACCACCGCTTCCGGCAGTAGCACCTCCATTGCTATTATTTTCTGGTGCTGTTGGACCATTGTTTACAATCGTCACTTGAGTATTTTCATTGCCGGTAATTACTGTGCCTCCCTGCTCTCCGCCTTCTCCATCTTCGCCGTCTTGTCCTTGCTGCGCTCCCTCTACAGTTGCCCCATTTTCATTTTGATCTCCTGCTTCATTGTTTCTATTCGTGCCAAAGCGAGCTGAGAGTCCCGTACTGTTGCGAACAATCTCCCCTGTCGAGACGGTTACCGTCGGCACAGTGATCGTGAGCGCAGATGCAAAAAATGGCATCGCCAACAATGCGCACAGTACTACTGCTACACTGATAAAAAAATGTTTGGTTGTGGTATATGTCATACAAAAGTATTAATTAATAATTACCAAAACTTAAAGAACGAACCAACAGATTTAAGTAGTCCATCATCTGAACTCTTTGTTGGTGTACCAATGACGCTGTTTCCCCCAGAAGAACTCGCTGCTGCAGTTTGTCTAGTAGCAGCTGGTTTTGATATTTGTGTTTCTTCCGGCTCTTTTGCTGGCTCTTCACTTTCTGCTGCAGCAACCGGAGCACCACCGCAAGCAATTTCATTTATCTTCTTTATAGTTGTTTCTCCAACAACTCCAGTTGCGTACCTGAGGCCCCATGGCGCGAGCACTTCTTCTGCATATTTATTCTGGAACTTTTTCACCGCAGCTTCCGTCATAGGACCGAAATACCCTGTGGTTGGTAGCCCTGCATCTACCTCAGTGTTTAGAAACGCTTGTAATTTCTTAACCTCATTTACATCGTTTCTACTACTACTGCGGCGCATGTACTTTGTAATAAGCGGCACGCACTGCGCTTTTGTAATATTAAGTTTTGAGTTCCCTAGTTTAGGTGTTGTAGTTGCTCCACCTATACCACTTTCAATCACAGTCACCGAGCTTGTCGCCTGTACCGGCTCTGCATCAACCGCATACACAGCCACGGCGTTTCCTTTTTGCCCGGTTACCTTTGCAATGTTTGTGTACAATCCACCAACAGTAGATGTGGCAAACTCGACTGAATAGGTAAGTTGAATTTCATCCCCCGGCTCAAGTGCGCCAAGCGCCCATGATCTCGTATACATTTCTTCTCCAAAGGGATCGATCATTCGATCTGTCAAAAACCCATTATGGACAGGTCCCGCTCCTTTCGCATTCTTTACAATCACTTCGTAATCAACGATTGAAGGCGCGGTTGTAGTGGCTACGGTTGCCTTCTTTGTAATTGTTACTTCCGGATCTGGTGTCCATGAGCCACGAGAGTCTGATCCGCCTGCACTAAATCCTCCGACGCCACCACCTCCAACGATCCCGCCGCCGCCTGATCCACCCCCAGATCCGCCGCCAGACCCTCCTGCACCACTACCTGAGCCGGACCCTCCTCCGGATGAGCCACTGCCTGATCCACCACCTCCTGTTGATCCTCCATCTTCTGATCCAGAACCGCCGCTAGTGCCTCCACGTGCGTCATTTCTATCATCACTGCCGCTTGTTGTACCGCCGCCCCCAGTAGACCCTGACCCACCACCACTACCTGATCCAGAACCACTTCCTGTTGATCCACCTCCGGTTGACCCTCCGCCGTCTGACCCTCCTGAAGAATCTCCTTCTTCTGCTTCAGGAACCTGAATTGTAAGAGCAATTACTTTTGTATTGTCTCCATCGCTTTCATCACGAAGCGCGCTTGCAACTGTAGTCGTAAGAGGAACTGATACAGTAGATCCCGCAGGAAGATTAGATCCCTTAACATGGCCTTGTACAGCAATAACGCGTGATTCTCCAGGCGAGAGTGTGCCGACTGTCCATCGCATCCCTTGGGCGGTTCTTACGCCTCCGGTTGATCCAGCATCTAGATCAAGAAGTGCTCCATTGTAACTACTGTTTACTGTTACATTCGTCGCATCAATGGTTCCGTTATTGCTTACCGTGAAGCTGTAGCTCACGTCCGTCTCTGGGGCAACCGTTCCGGAAGGACTGCTTGAGCTTTCGATTTTAAGATTAGGACTATGCCCGCCGAAGGATATGTCCCCGCTCCAATCACCGAAGATGTTGAACGTAGCAAACACCCAATTTCTTCCCACAATATTTGTGTTAACCATGTTGACCACGCTCGCAGAAGCATATGCGTCTCCAGTTCTAATTGAACCATCACCGTCTTGTGTAAGTGTTTCGTTGTCGCCAGTTGTCGCCAATACTTCCACGTCCGTGTTTACAATTGCTTCGTTTGTTGAGGATGCGAGGAACAAAGACGAGTTGTACTCACCTACCGAATTCCCTCGCACGGGCCCACCTCCGGTAGAATAAACTTCAATACCATACTCTGTCTGGCGCCACGCCATATTTCTTGGTAATCCCTTAATTTCTCCAGACCAATCACCCCATACGCGAAATACAAAGTAGACCGAACTGCCTCCGACGCGTGTTTGGTTCGCGAGCGTATAACTATCTGCTGATGAATTTGCTTTCCCCGTGAAAATCTCTCCACTGCCTTCTCCTGTTGTTGTGGCTACGTTTCCCCCAGTTATCGCATCTGCAGTGGTCGTTCCAAAAAATGCTTCTTTATTATTGTTGTTCACCACATACGAACTTGAGTTCAGCTCGGGAATAGAACCTCCATTTGCGAGCAATTCTTCGAAGAAATCTGCCTCAGGCAATACAATATCATCGTTAAGATCTCCAAAGTTGTTAAATGCTGCGAGGAAATAACTTGAGTTTATGAAGTTGGTGTTTACAAGGTTAAGTACGTTCGCTGCAGCATAAGCGTTTCCGGTATCAATATCCGCACTTCCACTTGCAGTCGAGCTCGCGGTGTTTCGCCCAGTATCAGCATGTACTCGCACGGTGTTTTTAACATCCGCGACGTTCTTATTGAGAACACTTAAGGCTGAACTATTAAGGCAAGTGAGGATTGTGCATCCAAATTGTGTTGGTGACGCTCCTGCATTCTCATCAAAAAAGTACGACATGTCGATGGTGCGTAAATCAAATCCGTCACCATTGTATGGATTCAGGAACATGATCAAACCATCAGAGTTGAAAAAGTTAGTATTTACAACGTTAAAGATCTCAGCAGAGGCGTGTGAATTACCCGTTACTACGGTGGCGTCTCCTTCCCCGCCCAATGCTTCATTTTCTCCGGTTCCTGATATAGCTTCACCAAGCGTTGTCAGGTCAGCTGTATTGTCGGTTTGGCTTTTTATCAAAGTACCGTTCGTTGACCCCGGACCATCAATATTTGAACGTGTAATGTTTAATACGTTCTCGGCAGAAGTCCTCGATTCTGCGTTTCCTGTAAAAATAGTTCCGCCTTTCTTGTTTCCTGTTGCATCTTCTTGCGTAGCAATTGAATTCTCTGGTTGTGAAGCGGCAAATTCTGTAGTTGTTGCACTCGCATCCTCAACAGGTAAACCTGCGTCAAGAAGCGCAGTATTTCCATTATTTATATCCTCAAAATCTGAGTTATCACTATTTGATTCTTGAGGGGCAACTTCACCAGAGGTGGCCGACGCGGAAGACGCTGCTTCATCATCTTCTTCATCTGTAACTGCAGTTGCAGTACTTTGTTGTTCCTCTTCTTCTGTACTCTCCTCTGCTGCAAGACTCAGAACCTCCTCTTCTTCGGTAGTTTGAAGAGTCAAAATCTCTTCTTCCTCTTCTGTAATTTCTTCTGGCTCAAGTGCCGTTGTTTCTTCTGTATTCTCTTCGGCATTTGTTTCTTCTTCAACCTCTTCTACTGGTTCTTCTACTGGAGTTGTACTAGAAGAGTCCGTTCGTTCCCGGTTAAATCTTTCTTCTTCAGTTTCTAGAACTTCCTCTTCCTCAGTAGTTGTTTCTTCTGGAGTTTCGATTATTTCCTCTGTTTGTATTTCTTCTACCGGCTCGGTGACTACATCTTCTGCGTATGAGATTGCTGGGAAGACTCCAGAGAGCACCATCGAGAATATGACGAGCAGAGTCGACAATTTATATGTGTTATGTAATAGCTTGATTTGCATGGTTTCTCTAAAAGTGCTCCCTGTACTCTCAACCTCTATAAAATTGGCCAAGTGTCAAGATGCCTAAGCGAATCTACTGTTTTCCAAGAAAACTTGACGTCACGTCAAGAATATTTCGTGAGTACTTACTGGCTTCTCACTCGGCTTAGCACCGTGTTCAAAATAGAAGAAGTATCACCGCTTGAAAACAACGACGTTAGGCCTGCGAAACCACCATCACTTATACCGCCCTCATCAAATGCTTCTTGAATTTCCTCTGCGGTCTCTTCGTCATCGTTGGTGCTTGTCTCATTTGTTCCATCTGAGCCACTTTGTCCACCTTCGCCGGGTTGTCCTGTTTCTCCGTTCCCATCACCTTCTTCCCCTTGAGTATTTGTTTCAGGTGCTGGAGTTGTGTCTCGCACTTCTAGAGATTGGTACCTTGAAGAGCTGTAATCTCCACGACTTCCTCTCGTATCAGCTGACGCCACCGCGGTGGCTACAACTAGAAACGTGAGCAACGCGAGCATAACTGCAACTCGACCTATGTATGTGTGTATTGTATTTTTCATAATCCCTCTCTGAAATCTCAAACAATTAGCGGCTTCAGATTTCATGAGAAGGTGGGACCGAAGTCCCTCCTTCTGCAATGTGTTCGTTAGGAAACACTAGTTGCGTACACGAACGATTGTTGTGTTGAGCAAGTTGATTGAGCCAGACTCGCTGCGAGCTGCACCAGTTCGTACAGTTCCGCCGATGCCGCCAGTACCACCTGATCCACCTGATCCTGAGGTTGCGCCACCGTTGTTGTTGTCACCACCTGAGGTAACTACACCACCAGTACCACCTGTACCACCAGTTGAGCCAGCTGCGGCGTTAAGGCCTGAGCTGCCTGCTGCGGTTGTGGTGTTGTTGATGTTGTTGACTGGGTTGTCATTGTTAGTATCAACTGCAGCTGATGAGCTGTTCATGTCGGTTGGAACCTGAACATCTACGTCAGTGCCGTTAAGACCGTTCTCAGATCCGGCGATTGAAGTTGAGTCACCTGAGTCAACGAATCCACCGTCACTTGCGTTACCGCCGTTACCGCCGTTACCAGCTGAAGCACCCCCGTTGTTGAAGTCACCTACTCCGCCAACGACTGCACCACCAACACCACCTGCTCCACCTGTTGATCCACCTGCGAAGTTCAAACCGGTGTTTGAAAGAGAAGTAGTCGTGTTGTCGATTGTTCCTTGGTTCGTTGTAGTAATGCTGATTGAGCTTGAGTTCATAGCAGCGAATGCTGGAGCAACCGTTGCAAGAACCAATGCAAGCGCTACCACGGTAACGATTGCGAAATTAACTGAAAGACTTTTTGTCATAATTTTCTTGATTATTTTTCTTGTAATCAGACGTCTGAGTACCTTAGTACCCAAAAGTATCGACCACATGAGCCTAATCGAGCCCACGATATGGTCCATTTCATTTTAAATGTCCTTTTAAATCTCTTTAGGGACATCAGCGTGAAAACGAAACACTTCGTGACCTCGCAAAACTTCTCTAACGGACAAACAAA
>Ga0210057_1003938_pt1 | contig 20095 bp, 24 predicted proteins | sample CryGeyCG2114_010_2_FD_183968 | JGI IMG/M metagenome (GOLD analysis project Ga0210057, IMG submission 183968) | Groundwater microbial communities from aquifer - Crystal Geyser CG10_big_fil_rev_8/21/14_0.10 (SPAdes) (version 2) | ecosystem: Environmental > Aquatic > Deep subsurface > Groundwater ...
TATTTCACCAAGGGACATTTTTGGAGCCCAGGCAAGTTCTTTAGAAGTGTTGGCAATACAACCACTGAAGCTGTTGAACACTACATCAATTCTTCCCAACCTTGGACTGATTTGTCTTAACATTTTTTATTTATTGATACCTCGGGCTTTAGCCCGAGGTGTTTCATTTTAGATTTCCTCAACTATCAGGTCATTTATTGTTTTCGCCTCTTTGCCTGCCTTGAGAATTGCAATTCTTCTTGGGATTGTTCTTCCTGGCTTGTTATACGAGTCTGTTGTGAATAAAGTCAGGCATCTGTCATCATACATTCTTTCAGGCGCGTGATAATCATGCCCCCTGATAAGGACATTTTTTCCTAATTTATTCATCATTCGCTCAAACCAGTCTTTTCCAAATTCTGGCCTGCCAGTTCTTGGGTTATCTCCTAAAGATTCGCCTTTTTTATCGGCAAAATCCCCCCATATAACAGGCATCAAAGCATCATAATAATTTTTAGAAATTTCATTTATATTGCTCGCTATTGTGTTGGGCAGTGCTCCGTGCAATGCAATAATTTCGTCTATAGAAACAGCTAAAGGAAGATTATAAAGTGTTTCAGCATATCTTTTTCTTTCTTTTCTGTCTAAAGAATCCCAAAAATCACATGGATGAAAAGGAATATTTGTAAACTCATGATTTCCCATTAACAAAAATAAATTATCAGGATATTTCTGCTTTATTTCAAGCAAATAGTCAATATTTTCCTTGGATTTTGGCCCTCTGTCAACATAATCTCCAAGAAATAAAATCCTGTTTTTTTCAAGAGGATATTTTTCTATAACCTTCTGGCTTGCATCAAAGTCTCCGTGCGTGTCTCCAACAAAGACACTGTCTAAATCATTTTTCAGCTCAATTAGCTGGTGTTCTTTTTTAAAAATTACTGAAAGTTTTTCAAAGTCTATTTTCATTTTAGATAATTATTTTGTTTTAATTGGTCAACCAAAACTATTGCCATAAGTGCCTCTGCAACAGGAACAATTCTTGGACAAAGGCACGGGTCGTGCCTTCCCTCAATTTTTATAATTGTGTTATTGCCATAAATGTCAACTGTTTTTTGCTCTTTTGAGATGCTTGGAGTAGGGCGGATTGTCAAACTAACTTCAATATCTTGCCCATTTGTTATGCCTCCCTGAATTCCTCCTGAATTATTCGAATAAAATTTTATTTTTCCGTTTTCAGAATACATCTGATCATTAAATTCAGAGCCTCTCATGTATCTTGCCTTACTTCCAGCACCATATCCTATATTGGTTATTGCTCCGCTGGAATGGAATGCTTTGTCAAATTCTCCTTTCAAATTATCAAATCTTGGTCCTCCTAATCCAGCAAGAACACCTTTTGCTACAACTTCAACCAAACCACCTATAGAATCCCCCTCATTTTTAATTTCTAAAATTTTGTTTTCCATCAATTTTGCCTTTTCATTGTCAGGGCATCTTACTGAATTTTTTTCTATCTCATCAAAGTCTATATTTTCTGCTTCTATTTCGCCGATTGCTTTTGTATATCCTATAATTTTGATATTATAATCCCTAAGAATTTTTTTCGCAATTGCCCCTGCTGCAACTATTGGGGCAGTTAATCTTCCACTTGAAAACCCTCCGCCCCTCCAGTCCCTATGTCCATATTTTTTAGAATAGGTATAATCAGCATGTCCTGGTCTATGTATTTTTAATAATGCTTCATATTTGCTTGAATCAGCATCTTTATTATAAATAAAAATATCAATTGGTTGGCCAGTAGTTATATTATCATATACGCCTGAGAATATGTGAACTTTGTCCTCTTCTTTTCTTTGAGTTGTTATTGAACTTTGGCCTGGTTTTCTTCTGTCAAGCTCTTTCTGAATATCCTCTATCTTTAATTCCAGATTAGCAGGACAGCCGCTTACTGTTCCTCCAACACCTGTTCCGTGAGATTCTCCAAAAATACTCAATGTGAATGATTTTCCAATGCAATTTGTCATTTTAGTAATTTTTCCTGAATTTTATTCGATTCCAAAACCATTTTTCTAATCCAATTTTTTCCAAAGTAGTCTATGCTTTCTTCAATGGATTTCTCAAATTTTTTTGTGTTGTGTCTGATAAGTCCTTTTCCTATTTTATTTGCAGTGTCTAAAAATGTCCTAATCATTTCAGGGGATTGCTTGTTGTATTTCTGGATTTCTGAAAGCATTTCAGGCTTAGAACTCAGAATTCTGCCCATTGTTATCAGCGAGTTTTTAGAGTTAGGAGAGCTAAAATCCCCAAGCTTAGCCGGATTTTTGAACATTTTTCTTATTGTTTCTGCAAAAACAATATTCTTGAAATGCTCCAGGTTCTGATGAAGTGCCATCTGTTTGTCATGCTCTTCACAATCTGTTTTTCTGATGCTCGCTCCAAACTTGTAAAATATGTTTTCAAATTCTCTTGACCTCTCTCCTGATTTTGATGTATGGACAAAGGCAACATTTTGCCCGTATATCTTTTCAACTTTTGGGCCAAATATTGTATGCATGCCCAATACTTCAACATCCTTGCTAACACTTTTTAACATTTTGTCTACTGCCTGGGTTTTTATTGAGGTATTATCAACAATTAGCTGGCCCTTTTTGAAGTAAGACCCTATTTTTTCTATAACTTCTTCAGTATTCTTTATTGGAACATTAACAATAACAACATCAGATTTCTTTATGCATTGCTTATATGTCAGAGGGGTTTTTCTTCCGCTTATTAGCACATTATATTTTGCCTCTTCAAAAAAATCTTTTAGCCACTGGCCCATTTTCCCTCTTCCGCCAATAATTGATATTGTCTTTATCTTGGTTTCAATAAAACTCTTTCTTGGATAAGAGCCGAGAAGTTTGATATCCGCTTCTTCAATCTCTTTCTTGAGTGTTTTTATACAATTTTTTATTCTGGCATCCTTAATATGGCCCTCTAAATCAATATAAAATCTGACTCCGCCTTTTGTATCAGGCCTGGAATGTATATTGGACATATTTATTTTGTATTTCTTGCTTATTGTCTTTACAATATCTTCAAGCAGGCCTATTTTGTCCCTGTGCGGATATATCATTATTGAAGTGGTGTCTTCTCCTGTTCTTTCAGGAATATAATTTCCAAGAATTGCGAATTTCGTTTTATTTTCTTTTATGTTGCCTATATTTTTATCTATGATTTCAAGGCCGTATTTTTCAATGGCAAACTCACCGCCTATTGCAGCGCTGTCTAATAAATTTCTATCAGATATTTCTTTTATTGCCTTTGCAGTGCTTGACATCTCAACCAGCTCGGCATTTTTATAATTTTTATTGATATAACCTAAACATTGTTTTAACGCCTGGTCTTTTGACATAATTCTCTTAATTTTTGCATTAGGCAAAGCGCCTAATGCATGCTGTATAGGAATAATAATAGAATCCACAATTTTCAGTTTTCTTTCATATTTTAATAATGTGTCAAGAGTCTCTGTTATAGGCCCCTGAATAATATTTTCCAAAGGAACTAATCCTAAATCAGCTTCTTTTGAAGCAGTTGCTCTAAAAACTTCTTCCACAGATGAATATGCCATTCTTTTGGACTTGCCAAAATATTTAATAGCAACTTGTTCAGCATAGGTTCCTTCAGGCCCCAAATATGCAATTTTCACCATTTCAGTAGTTTTTCCTCACGACGACTGGCTTTTTAACGATAAAAATCAAATTTCTCGCAAAAGGAGATGATTGCTTAACAACTTTAAATCCTGCCTTTTTCAGCAGACTTCTTAGTTTGTAAAAACTGAAGAAGTAATAATATCTCTGATATGTCTTGTCATTTATTTTCCACGGAATAAATGTCTCTTTTTTCAGCAGGAATTTCCAGAATTTTGGATTCAAGTTATTCCATACAGTTATAAGCGCCCTGCCTTCTGGCTTTAAAGCCCTTAAAATTTCCTTCAATGCCTTGATTTGCTCTTTCTTTCTCAAATGATGCAGAACAGCAACACACAAGACATAATCAAATGAATTGTCATTAAAAGGAAGATTTTCAGCTCTTGCTTTTTTTAATTTGATTTTAATATTATTTTTCTTTGCAAACTCGTCTGCATGCTTTAGCATTTCCTCGGAAAAGTCAATTCCATAGCATTCAAATCCCTGTTTTGCAAAATCAAGAAGATTTCTGCAGTTTCCGCACCCAATATCAAGAATTCTGCCTGACAACTGCATGGAATGCTTGCTATCAGGTAACTGCATGGAATGCTTGCTAGCCTGCTGATGAATCAGAAAATTCATCATTTCTTCAACATCTTTCCATGGTTTTTGCCTGTGTCTATCCCATGCTTTCGAAACTCTGTTCCATACTTTTTCCTGATTAATATTGGTTTTCATTTTCTTGTTCTTTGAATTTATTATTTAGATAATTGCACAATAATTCTAAATCTTCCTTTGTTTTGCTATAATAGTCTCTCCAGTTATTTTTTCTGCATTACAGAATTTCATCTGCTTTTGTAATTGAAGTATCTGAAGGCCATTCTGGATGAAAAGAGCAGTGTTTTTTAATCATTTCAGCAATATCAAATCTTCTGTCATTGATTATTTCATGGGTGTAAAAGCAGTCTTCGCACGGCTTGTAATCTTTATCTCTGATCATATTTGATATGTCGCTATAAATTCCTCTGCAAACTGGTTTTTCCATATCCCAGATTTTAAATTTTATTTCATCTGGAGTATATGCTTTGAAAATGCTCTTTGAAAAGCTTTTTATTCTGTCTTTTACCAAATCTTCTTCAATTTTATGATGTAAAACATTTCCGCTATCATTCTTGGCTCTAGCCAGCTCAGTCATAAGCCCGTGCATTACCTTCTTTCTGATCATTATTCCCAAAATTACCTTGTCTGGAGTTATTGCTGGCATTTTATTGTCCTTCAAAAGTGGTAAGTAGGTAAGGTATTTAAATATGTTTTTATTCAAGGTTTTATGATATTCCGCAAGCCAACAAAAACAATTTCAGGAGTTACTCCTCTTGCAGTTGTTCTTCCTCCAAGAAAATGCAAACACGGAACTTGCTTGTACTGTCCGAGCCTGAATGCTCCTCAAAGTTATACTCCTGACTCTCCTGCTGTTCTGCGTGCAAGGCAGCTGAACTATAATCCTTATGAGCAAGTTATTTCAAGACTTGATTCATTCAGGGCAATGGGCCATCCTATTGACAAGATTGAGCTAATAATCATGGGCGGGACTTTTCTCTCTTATCCATTAAAGTTTCAGTACGAATTCGTAAAAAAATGCTATGATGCTTTGAATGGAAAGCCGAGTAAAACTCTCGAGCAAGCCAAGATAATTAACGAAAAGGCAAAGCACAGGTGCATAGCGCTATGCATAGAAACACGCCCAGACGTCTGCTCAGAAAAAGAAATCAAAAGAATGCTCGAATTCGGGACAACACGAGTCGAGTTAGGAGTTCAGATAATTGATGATGAGATTTACAGGAAAATAAACCGGAAACATTCTGTAAAAGATGTGATTAATGCGACAAAACGGCTGAAGGATGCAGGTTTCAAGGTAGGTTATCATATCTTACCCGGCTTGCCTGGAAGCAATTTAAAACATGATCTAGAGTTATTCAAAAAATTATTTTCAGATTCAGATTATCGTCCTGATCAGATAAAAATTTATCCTTGTCAAGTTCTTCCTGGAAGCGAACTTGCAAAATGGTATAAAGAAGGGAAGTATAAGCCTTATTCATTAAATGAATTAATTGAATTGCTTCTCAAGCTTAAACTCTTAACACCGCATTATTGCAGAATAATGAGAATAATGAGGGAAATTCCTCCAAAATATCTTGTTGCAGGAACAATAAGAATAGATTTGAGAAAAGTTCTGAAAGAAGAGCTGAAAAAACAAAATAAAAAATGTGTTTGCATTCGTTGCAGGGAAATAGGTATTTTTTTAAGGGACAATCCCAAAGTTAAGGTAGACAATCATCTGACCCTAAACCAATTTACTTATTCTGCATCAGGAAGCAAGGAAATTTTTATTGAAGTTGTCAACAAAGACAATATTATTTTTGGATTAATCAGATTAAGAAAGATTAATAAGACATTATTTGTCAGAGAGCTTCATGTTTATGGGGCGCAGACAGAAATAGGCAAGAAAGGGAACATTCAGCACAAAGGCCTTGGAACATCATTAATGAAAGAAGCAGAAAAAATAGCAAAATCTGAAAAATGCCCTGAAATCAAGGTTATTTCAGGCGTCGGAGTAAGGCAATATTACAAAAAACTGGGATACAGGTTAAAAGATAATTATATGATTAAAAATATATAAATGATTTAAAACTAAAATGGCTCGCCGCAATAAGTCATTGCGAGCCCATTGGAACATTAACATTATCAGAATCAAGAAGTGCAAAAGCTGAATGCTTTTGCGAAGCAAACCATGTTGGTCTTTTGCGAAGCAAACTGGTTTAACCTTTTGCTAATTATAAAAGTCGAAACAAATTAACAAATTAAAAGTAAAAAATCCAATGGGCTTGTTTTGAAGTCATATGCAAGCCATTTTCAGATAAAAATCAAAAAATGAAAACAATAGATTACCACATGCATGCGCATCCCATACACAACCCTATTGAGAAAATCAAGGAAGAATTGAGAAAAGTAAAAAGATTTGATGTGAGTACAGCAATTCTTGTTCCATGGGTTAGAAATGAATATGAAAATAAAAAAAAGATAGATTATCTGGTTGAAGGCGAAGAATTTGAAAAGGCGAATAACTATGTTCTTGAATGCGGAGGCAAAAATGATGAATTTTATTTTATTCCTTATTGCAGCATAGCCAAGGGATTCAACCTGCCTGCAAATTTTAATAATTTTAAAGGCATGACTTGGTATTATTTGAGCAAGGGATGCTGGTCATGGAATGATGCTGAAAAGTTTCTTGATAAAATAGGTAAAAAAAGAACATCTATTATTATGGAGGATAAATTAAGCATTATAAGGTGTGCTGCAAATTATAAAATAGACTTAATGCTTCCGCACGCAGGATTAAATAATTATGATGAAAATCCAGAAGAATTTTGGAAAGAAATTAAAAAAAGAAAAAATGTTCATTTTGACACTTCCATCGTTTCAAAAGATACACTGGCAAAATGTGTAAAAATCATTAAGAAAAAAGCCAGATTTCATTTTGCCTCTGACTATCCAATAAGCAAAATGACAATAGAGGAAGAGATAAAAAAATTAGCTTCAGTTTTCTGATTACTTGTGTGTCCACCAAAAGATTAATTCTTTCTTATTTATCTCATTAAGCTTAGCAAAAAACATTCTTTCGAACTGTATAATATCACCGATTTTAAGATTTTTGGCGTCTTTTTCTGCAATTCCTTCAACATAATTGCCTTCTGGCATCAGAACTTTTATTTTTGGCAGTGTTTTAACTGCAGGAAGCCAGTGAATCATCTTTGCAATGGTTTCCGCCTGCTTTTCTGTTGAATGAAAAATCAATTTTCCTTTTTTCTTTTCAAAATTAAACAAATGCATCAGCCTGTAAATTTTATTTTCTTCAAGCGAATCAAAATCTTCTTTTGTTATGAAAAAGCTTGTTCCTGTCTTGAATTCCCTGAATCCTTTTTCAGAATTTTCAGGATGAAGCGGAATCTTCACATTCATTTTCTTTGCTTTGCTTATGGTAATCTTGACAGGATTTGCAACAAAGAAATACCTGTTAGCAATTGGCTCAATAATTTTCATGTTTTCATTGTAAAGCAATTCAACAGGAACAACTATTGACTCTTTTTCAGACATTCCAAACTTTGATATGAATTTTTTCAGTGCTTCTGGCTGTATTCCTCTTTTTTTTAGTGAAAGCAAAGACCAGGTTCTCGGGTCATCCCATCCGCGGTAAACCCCTTTCTTAACCTCTTCCTGTGATTTTGACTTGGATATTTTTATTCCTTCAAATGTTATTAATGGTGTATAAATAAGTTCAGGATGCTTCCAGCCAAAAATATCCCATATTAATTTTTCCATTTCTCCTTCAATTCTCAGCTGATTTCCTCTTATTACGTGGGTAATTTCAAGAAGATGGTCGTCAATTGCAGCCGAGAACTCAAGCATAGGCCAGACTTTTAATCCTTTTATTCTCGGATGCTCTCTGTCAGAAATTCTGAAAAGAACTCTGTCCCTGAATGCAGGGTCAGGATTATTCATGTCTGTCTTGATTCTCAATGTTACTGCTCCTTCTTTTGCCTCTTTTGTAAACATCCACTTCCAGTCCTTGAGATTTGTCTCCCAGTCCTTGTTTCTGCACTCGCATTCTTTTCCGCTTGCCCGATTTTCTCTTAATTTTTCAGAATTGCAAAAGCACACATATGCTTTTTTCTTTTTTATTAATTCCTCTGCATACTTGTAATAAATATTCAGTCTGTCAGAGCGGTAAATTATATCATCTTTGTATTTTATATCAAGCCATTTCAAGTCTTCTGGAATCAGATTGTATGCCTCGGGCATAATCTGCTTTTCCTCGCTTCCTATTGTGTCATCAATAATTAAAAATGCATTTCCGTCATATTTCCTGGTGTACTCGTCATTTATTATAATTGGAATTGCATTTCCTATGTGCAATGGTCCGGATGGAAAAGGCGCATGCCTTAGCACAACTTTTCCTTCAACAGCGTTTGGCAGTTCAGGTAGCCCCTCTCTTTCCTTGTGCTCGTGCTTTATAGTGAGCTTTTCTAATTTTTTGTATTCTTTTTTCTGATTTTCTAAGGACATCGAATTAACTTTGCTCACTGCTTTTTTTATTGCAGGAATAATTGTCTTTACTTGTTCCTTTTTCAGTCCAATCTGAAACAGCTTTGGCAAAACAGCATTTAACTGCGCTTTTCCATTATGCAAAACCGCGTTTTCAAGTGCATAAGCAAGAATAACCTCTTCTTTTATCATGTTAATAACCTCTGTTTTTCATTTTAAAATTCTTTGTTTTTGATAATGTTAAACTTTTTCAACAAGCATTTTTAATTTTTCTAATTTAATTTCGTCTTCATATTTAGCAAAAGGAATCAGCCTTTGCCTCTTTATCTAATTCTCCTAATTGATTTATATATTTTTACAATCATCAAAAAGCTTTTAAGCAAAATCATATATAAAGAAGCATGGCTAATGTTCTTGTAGTCGAAGATGAGCCTCTTTTAAGAGAAACCATAGTGGATATGATTAAAATAACGACTTCTAAGCTTGTTCCTGCTTTAGAAGAAATTCTTGAAGCAAATAACGGGCAAGAAGCGCTTGAAGTATTCAGGACTAATAAAGACAAAATTTCTATCATATTTACAGACATTAACATGAATCCTGTTGATGGTTATGAATTAGTAAGAATACTAAGGGAAAAGGAAAATTACAAAGGAATAGTATTTTATATGAGCGCGTGCAGCGCGAGCGACTGTGAAAAAGCAGAGATGACATACAGAATAGACAAGCCAGTAGGAATAAAGACAATCAAAGAAATGCTCTTAAAAATAGGGTTTTCTTACGCGCCTGTTTAGTTATTATTATTTAGTGACAAAAGTAGTAAGGTTTATAAGCTTGAAAATCATATATTTCTTATGGAAACAATAGATAAAATACTTGTAGTTGATGATGACACATCAATGATAAAACTCTATAAAAGAATTATTCCTTCACTGGGTTATGCCAAATTAGACAATATTCTTATTGCTGAAAACGGCAAAATCGCTCTCGACATGGTTAAAAAAGAAAAAAACAACATCAAATTAATCATAACAGACACAAATATGCCTGAAATGAATGGCTACGAGCTTATAGAAAACGCGAGAAAAATAGGTTATACAAATTTCATAATACAGGCAACAGGCAATCCTGAAAATGAAATAGCGAGATATGCCAACTCTATGCTTGCAAAACCTTTTTCATTAGATGAACTTGATGCAGAATTAGGCAAATATATCAAAAAGCCTGTTTTAGCTTAATATTGGAAATGCAATCATTTCTGATATTCTAAAAATCTTCAGATTTTTTTAATTTTTCTTCTTAAACAAGCTGATTATCAGCAAAATTCCGCCTATGCAGTTGCTTATGTCTGCCAGATTAAAAGACGAGCTTCCAAATATAGAGAAAATATCTATAACGTGGCTGAAAAAAATTCTGTCAATCAAGTTTGCCGCTGTTCCCGCCCCAATAAATGCAAACGCGATTTTTCCTGCCTTGCTCATGTCGTTTATGAACAGAAATATTATTATCAGGACAGCTATTGCAACAGCAATAAAAATCCATGTCATCCCCTGCATTATCCCGAATGCAGCGCCATAATTCACGACTTTTTTTATGCAAAGGCTTGATATGCATCCGTCATTAAGAAAGATTTTTGCTATTCTGTCTATAAATACAATCACTGCAAACAGCAAAAACAGATTTTCATAAGAAAATTCGCTGCTTTTAGCCTTTTTTTTGCTGTTCTTTTTCATCTTTGCTGGTTTATGCACTTCATCATTAAATAAATACCTTTCTGTTGAGAAAAGGTTTTTAAGGCAGGGCGCTTTTAAATATCAAAAGAGGAAAATCATTTCAAAAGTGGGAGAAGTAGACAAATTAGTTGGAAAAGTTAACAAAAGATACTGGGATTCCAAGAAAAATGAGTCTCTTCCATTATGGACAAACGAGCTGAATTACGAGACTAATTTTGAAACACTGGAGCCGGTTTACTTCTGGATTATTGATTTTTCCAAAAAGTTTTTTGGCAGGCAGGAAAAAATAAAAGACAATTTCACAGCATCTCCTGGCTCAAGCTATTTTGCTGATCTTGGCCAGAGAGCTACCAGAATGCAGGAAGAAGCCATGAAAATTCTCGGATATGTGAATACTGTTACAAAATCCATTCTCAATATTATTTATGACCTGAAAGAATTTGAAATACGCTTCAAGCACTATAATGATGCCAATAACTCCAATCCAAAAATAAGAGATTCAGGAATATCTGCGCTAAAGCAGGTGTGGATATCATCAGTTGACTCAAAAAGAGGAATGGGCAGCATAGATAATATGGCTCACCAGTACGGATTCACTCTGCTAAGGCCTGCATTCATGGCTGCAAATTCTCCCGAGAAAGTAGACTCAATGGACATAAATGACATGATTAAAAAAATTCTCAAGCCACGAATATCTGAATTTTTTGAATGGGTAAAATTAAGCGAGAAAGAATTAAGAAAAAGATATGCCATAGAAAAAAGTTACCTGAATAATCAAGTCAAGACATTAAATCTCTACACAAGCTGGATAAAGCCGTATCTCTCGGTTGCAGAGCAGTTGAGAATGGGCGGAGAATCATCTAATCCTGACCTTGTTTCAGTCTTTGGAACTATGAATCTTGAGCTTGAAATTTTAGGAGTTGATGAATTTGATTTTGAAAGCGCAGTAGTTGCAAAAGATTTGCCCTTGAAATTCAAAAATCTTGAGAAAAATATCAGAAAGTTCTATGAAGTGCTGACAATGACTTTTTCATTCAGAACATTTCCTGTTAGCCAGACAAGCTCGCCTCATGCAGGAAAAGTCAGGATAAAATTCACATCTTATGTATTGAATGAAGATGAGTATGTTTTATTCAAGAAACTGAAAAAAGACAAAAATCTTTCTGATATTTTCGGAGTCACAAATATTACAGGAGAGACTCTTGAAATACTGAAAGATGACATTGAAAAATACACCAAAGAGTCAGAAGAGGAAAAGCCAAAAAGAGAAATGGGGATGTTTGAGGGAATTTTTCATGATTTGATGGAAGGAATGATAAAAGAAAAGAAAAAAGCCGTAACTCCTGAAGAAATAGAGTCAAAAGAAAATGCAAAAGCAAAAATGCTTGAGCAAAAAGGAATTTCAAAAGACAGCTTTGAAGAATCTGTTGTCAGAGAAGTCGCTGAAATGGAAGCAATAAGCTTTTGCTTCAAGATTTATGATACATTCAAAAAATCAAAGGGAATGGCTTCATTCCCAAGCCCATTTGACGAGCCAGATGTTGTTGAAAGAATAAAGGCAAAAAAACGAGAGATTGAGGCGACATTAAAAAAGAAATGAAGTAAGTGCATTTCTAATTAGATAAAAGTAAAAACACCGGGGGGCTTGCCGTAAGACATCATCTGCAAGCCCAAAAATCGATTAACATTAACAAATAAATTAAAAATAGCAGTAAAACCCAAAATAAGTAATTTTAAATAATTCTAATGACTGTAAATATCATGGAAGAAGATGAAGTTTCTCTGGCATGGGAAGCCCTGAAAAAGAAGATTAAGAAAGAGAATGTTGAGAGAACCGCAGGTTCTTCTAAAGAGGATGCTGGAGAAAATCTCGAAACTGAAAAAGAAAATCTCGAAGAAACATTAAATCCTTCTGAAGAAAAATTTGAATTTAAATCAATTCTTCCTGAAAAAGCCCCTTCTCTTGAGTTTTCTGAAAACCTTGAGGAAACAGTTAATTTTGCTCCTCAAGAAGAAGAAAAAAAAGAGGAAAAGAAAGAAGGATTTGACTATTCCACCAAGCCAAGCTACACAACAGCGCGGGATGATGATAATGAACGTGAAAGCCCGATTGTATCTTTAAGGCAATTTGCCCAGGCTCCCCAGGTTTTTGAAAGAGTTGAAATGACTGAGAGCTCAAAAAGAAGCGTCGGCATGCCTGTTCTACATCACGAATCAATTGACGAGGAGCTTTTCAAATATGTTGAGTCAAAGCAGTTAAGCCATGAAAAGCTAGATAGAGAGAGAACAGAAAAAGTCAGAAAATACAAGATGGTAAGATAATTTTTTCTGTTAATTATGTTTCATATAATCTTTCTTAAGCAAGCCGTAAGAAATTTCATTTCTTATTTTGCCTTCTGCTTTTGATTTATAAGATTCTCTCTTAAATCCTTCTTTAATAAATCCGAATTTTTCAAGCAATTTTCCAGAAGACGGATTTTCTTCAAAAACTCCTGCCTCAAGCCTTCTTAATTTGAGTTTTTTAAATACATAATTAATTATTTCTTTCGTTGCTTCAGAGCCATAGCCATTTCTCCAGTATTTTTCTCCTAACCAGTATCCTAACGTTGCCTTTCCCTGATATCTGTCTACTTTATGAATTCCTATTGCTCCTATAATCTTTTTCTCTTGTTTAAGCTCAATCCCAAAAGTATATTCTTTTCTTGGCTTTGCTTTTGCATCTTTATTGCAATTTTTAACCCAATCTTTTGCATCTTTTAATGAATAAGGATATGGAACTACAAGTAGCCATTTTGAAACATTCAAATTGTTGATATTCTCAGCAATGCTTTTTGTATCGCTCATTTTAATGTCTCTTAAAATAAGCCTGTTTGTCAAAATTTTCATGCTTTAATCACAAAAATTGAATATAAAAATCTAACTTTTTTCTATGTAGAAAAGGTTAATAAACACAAAATGAATATTATATTTGAGGTGGCATTAAATGACTTATGTTAATTCTTATGGCTCTGTAGATCCGACACAGACTGCAGATTACGGCCAATTATTTACAGGATATACTCTTCCTTTCAAAAGACTTGGAGCTCCTACTTCTATACAGACTGCAAACCAGATTGCCGATGTTGAAGCCAGATTAAAAGAAGGAATGAGCACAATTGAAATGGGTGCTTTGTCTCCTGAAGTTTTTGACCAGATTCCAAAACAGCAGTTCAAAGAAATGAACCAGCTTGCAAAGCTTACAAACGCCGAGATAACAGTTCACGGCCCGATTATAGACCCGTCAGGATTTACAGACAGAGGATGGAGCGAGCAGGCGCGGGAAGAAGCAGAAAGGCATCTCTTGGATGTAATCAAGCAATCTCATGTATTAAATCCAAAAGGAAATGTTCCTGTGACAATTCACGCATCATCTATTCCTTCAGAAGAATGGAGAACAATAACTGGCGCAGACAAAAAGCCCTTGCACATAAAAGACCAGATGGTTGTCATCAACCAAGAAACAGGAGATATTACTGCAATGAAAAGGGAAAAATACATTTCTCCTGGAATGATGGGGCCAATTGACAGGAGCCCTGAAGACAGATTAGAGTCAGTAAATCATACAGAATGGCAAAATCATCTTGTGAATATACAAAATGCTCTGAAAGCAGGTGAAGAAATTATGCTTCAGGCACCTCGCGAAGGTGAAAAAATTTACAAAGAAATAATGGAAGGATTGGAAAAAAGCAATATAACTAGCAAAGAAGAACTTGAGAGATATAATGAAAAAATCAAGAAAAAAATAAGCGAACTGCCTGAAGAAAAAAGAAAGGCATACGAGCAGTTTGAAAATCGTCTTCAGACAGCAGATATGTATTATGATGATGCGCATACAAGATTCAGGACTTTGTATGAGTGGGCATATAAATATCCTGCTGGAACAAAAGGAAAAACATCTGAAGAAATAAAAGATTTGGAAAAAACAAAAGCAGGATTAAATATGATTTCAAAGTTGTGGTATGATAATCGTGCACGTATGGGAAGACCAGAAGTAAAAAAGGAAATAATAAACATGTCACTTCAGCTCATTAAGCAAATACCTGCCACTCCTGAAATGTATGTTCCAGTCGCGCAGTTTGCTCTTGAAAAAGCCCCGCTGACTGTGGGAAATGTTGCGTGGAAAGCATACAAGAGTTTTGGAGAACATACTCCTATAATTGCAATTGAAAATGTTCTGCCAAACATGGCATTTTCAACAGCAGAAACTCTTTCAGAATTAATAAAAGAAAGCAAAAAAAAATTTGTTGAAAATGCAGTCAATGCAGGAATGAATGAAAGAAAAGCAGAACAAGCAGCAGAAAAAACAATAGGTGCAACATGGGACACCGCGCACATCAATCTATTGAGAAAAAGAGGATATAGTGAAAAGGAAATTATAGGTGAAACAAAAAAAATTGCACCTTACATAAAAAAAGTTCATCTTACTGATAATTTTGGAATGGAGCACGCAGATCTTCCTCCTGGAATGGGAACAGCTCCGCTGAAAAAAAAGATGCAGGAAATAGAAGCAGCAGGTTTTACAGGAAAATCAATTGTCGAAGCAGGTTCATTTGTTGCGCAATTTAAAGTATCTCCAACTCCTTACTCGCTTGAAGCTCTTGGCTCTCCTATTTACGGCCCTTTAGCAGGAGGCCCTGTCTGGAGCCAGTCAGTCGGAACTTATGGCTCAGCAAACCTCGGCTACGGACTAATGTTCCCAGAACAGCACTATTCAATGTATGGCGGAGGTTTTTCCTCGCTTCCATTGTCAATGGGAGGACAAGTCCCTGGAAAACAATCCCGCTTTTCAGGCGCACCGATGGAATAGGAGAAAATAAAAAATTCAGAGTGGTTTGCCGTAATACTTCATTTGCAAACCCAAAAATCGAAACACATTATCAGATATCAATAATTCAAAACTAACATGGCTCGCCCGTTAAGTATTGCGAGCCCATTGGATAATTAACATTAACTAATATCGAATAATTTTAAATATCAAAAAGATTTAAAAATCATATGGGCTTTTAATAAAAATGGAAAAAGAGAAGGTGATTAATCATAGTTCTGAAAAGTCAACTCTGAAGATTTCAGAAGAGCACGACATTGCAATGGATTTTGCAAACAAGCTTTATCTGAAAATAGGAAAAGTCATCAAGAGCATAGTAATGTTCGGCTCTGCTGCAAAAAATGCTTCTGCGCCAAAATCAGACATTGACATAATAATAATCATTGACGACGCGACAATTCAGTGGGATGGCGAGCTGACTGCGTGGTACAGGGAAGAGCTTGGAAAAATAATAAAGCAAAATCCTTACAGCAAGCCTCTTCACATCAACACAGTAAGATTAACAACTTGGTGGGCTGAAATGATAAGAGGCGAGCCTGTTGTTCTGAACATAATAAGATGGGGTGTTCCATTAATTGACTTTGGAGGATTTTTCAATCCGCTAAAATCACTTATGCAGCAGGGAAAATTAAAATCAACTCCTGAAATGATTTACATAACCTTGGGCCGAGCTCCTTCACACATGTTAAGGGCAAAAGTATCAATGCTCAATGCAATGGAAGCATTATACTGGGCATTTGTTGACTCGTCTCATTCTGCATTAATTTCTGCAAAAGAATCTCCTCCTTCTCCCGAGCATATTCCCTCTTTGTTGCGGGAAGTTCTTGTTGACAAAGGCCATCTTAAGAGAAAATACCTTGACTGGTACAGGGAAATCTATATTCTGACTCACAAGCTTTTGAGAGGTGAGCTGACTGACATCAAAGGCAGTGAAGTCCAGTTGTGGAGGGAAAGGGCTGACGAATATGTCAGGGAAATGGCAGGCGTCGTTAAACGGCTGACTGGACACGGGCTCTAAGGGGTGATTTTACAATATTCTTACATAACTTTTTAAGGATTTAGGCACATCCATCATAATGGATTTAGAAGAATTGAGAAAGAGGCTAAAAGGATTTGATCTTGGAGAGATAAAACCTACAAAACATGCATTTGAACGTATTCAGGATAAAAGAAGAAAGATAAATTATCCCCTCGTTATTAAATATCTCACTTCTAATGAGGGTCCTTATAAGTTTGAAGAACAAGAACCTTTATTCCCAGATGAACTTAAATTTAAGTTGTGGTTCAAATTAAACTATTTATTAGATTTAATATTGTATATCTCTTTTAACAGAAATATAAAGGAGAAAGGTTTAAATAAACTTAATATTATATCTACTCATAAAGTAAGAAGAGATATCCAAAAGAGGTTAAATATTAAAAAATGAAGACTAAACATTATGATTCTATGACTGACTATGACTCAGAAGTAGATATTTTGTATATTTATCCGTCTGATTATAAGGGACAAGTAAATTATAGCATTGATTTTGATGATACTATAATAGATATAGGAAAAAACAATCTTATAGTGGGAGTGGAGATAATTGATGCATCCAAGAAATTCCAATGGGGAGGAATAGACAGCAAATCAGCGCTTCAAAACATAAAAAAATCGTATTTGAGGGTAAAGTATGGAATTGATTCTTTCATGGTTAATTTTGGTTTTATGGCTCTTGTAAACAAGAAAGAGCTAGAGAATCAAATGATTTTACAGCTACCACTTAAAAGGGCAATGCTTGAACAACCTATTAATTCTTAGAATGGCAGGCGTCGTTAAACGGCTGACTGGACACTGGATCTAAATTTAATCCAATGCAATATTAGATTTTCCCTTAGTCACCATATCAAAAGCGTATTCCAAATCGCTTTCTGGAATATCGAGCTCTCCACCAGTAATGCTTGCAGTAATTCCTCTTAAATGCCTTTGCATTTTCTTCCAATGCAGTTTATATTTTTTCTTTGCTTGGTTAATTTTCATTTTATTCAAATTTATCTTAGTTTATGATAATTCTCTTTTGTAAACAAAACAACTTTTTCCGCATATTCCTTGTCTAATGCTGTGCCATAATACAGAATTCCGTTTCTGAAAAATCTCATTTTATCTGCAAACTGAATATCATTTTCTTTAAATCCCAAAATCCTCATGTAAGAAACCTCTGCTTCATGCGCCTTAAAACCCGAAGAGTTATAGCCTTTCAAAAGCATTTTTGCCCTTATAAGAATCATCAAAGTATCATAACAATATTCAAGATAATCATTTGCATTTTCATCTTTAATCCCCACTTTTTGGATGTTTTCATTCAGAGAGTTCATTTTCCTCTCTGCAGTCTTAATCAGACTTTTCGCTCTTTCAAAATCTGGCTTGACTTTTTTGACAATTCCTTCTTTAATGTATTCTTCAAAATTTTTTAAAACCATTACAGCTCAACTCCTCCTGCAAAAACAATGCCGTTTAACAGGTTATTCTTCAAATGTCTGTGTATTTTTCCCCACGATTCATAAAAGTTTACATTTATGTTCCTGTTCAGAATTTTTTCAAATTGTCCTGTATCAAGGGCTTTTTCCTTCCTGCCTATCACTGCCACGTCTACATCAGAATTGACTGTATCTTCCCCTAATGAATAGCTTCCAAACAAAATAATGGTTGCTCCGGCGAGCTGCGGCTCCAAATAATCCATCAAACCCGACATGTAGATATTCCTTATGTTTTCCACCCTTTTCAGCTCCAGGGATTTTTTCTCATCCCTGTTAAAAGACACAAAATTTATAGTTTTTGTTTTCTCAACTTTCACAAGATTGATCTCTTTTAATTTTTCCAGAGAATTTGCAATTGCTGTCGGCGAAACCCCGAGTATTTTTGAAATTTCCCTCTGGCTTAATCTTTCGCCTGCCCTCAGGCACAATAAGGAAAATATCTTTGCCTGCAATTGTGTCCAAGCGCACGTTAATGTCCATTTAAGTTTATGTATATCCATTATAGTTTATACATATAAACTAAAGTTTATAAAGGTTTCGCCCGTCAAACGGCTGACTGGACACGGAATCTAATATTTACTCTGCTTCTAAACTATTATATCCTTCAACCCAAAAATACATATCTAATATTTTCATTAAGGGATAATCTCTAAACTTTGCTCTTAAATTATCTAATTCTTCTTTATTTTTTAGATAAAAATCAATCATTTGAATAAATGATTTTTTAGAATTAAACTTCTTTTGAATTTTTTCAGTTTCTAAACCTGCGATAAAGAATCTATCATATGCTGGAATGCAACCAATAGTACCTAAAATAATCTTTGTTGTTAATGTTGGTGAAATATCTCTTATTTCATTTAAGTACCTTTTTCCTTTGCCTTCAAAATCAGGATGTTTTTTGACTGAATTTCTAATTTCTTTCAATTCTATGCTCAACCCCAAGTTCTTGGCACGATTCATCAATCCATTTATGTAATTTTTCAAAACCATAACCTGTTCTCTGTCTACTTATTGCAATATGTATTTTTGTATTAGGCATTTTTCATTTTCTCATATTTTGAGACCCATTCCGTCATCCTAAATGCTGAGCTCAAAAGAGATAAAGATTCTGCACCATTAGGAAACCAACCATTTTTGTGAGAAACAGCATTTCTTGCAGATCTAGAAGCGTCTAAAAATGCTTTTGAAGAAAATTTTGAGCTCTCAGTATTATCAATAATTTTTAGTTCAACAAGTTTAGTTAATCTTTCTTCATCATTTTTACCCTCAATCTTTTCTAACCTTTCCACAATTACTCTAGCAGAGATAATTCCACAAGCAAGCTCATGTGTAGATTCTGCTTCCATTAAAGCAATTTCTAAATTCTTTTTTATTTTTTCTTCAGTTTCTAAGCTATCAAAATCTTTTCTTAATAAGTCTATTTTTCCTTTTTCTATGTCGCTTAAATTTGGTCTTAAATAAAGATTAAGGTAAGAATATACATCTTGAATTTCTCTCAAAATGGAATTTAAATGAACCATGACTTCTTCAAGGTTAAAAGAAGACATTTTTTCATCCCTATAAATTGATTTGACTTTCATTAAACCTTTTATATTTAAGGAATTATATTGTGAAATTAAATTAACAGCCTCCTCAATTTCATTTATTATACTTTTATGCCAATCTACAGAAATAAACTCTTCATCACTTCTGCAACTATAAACATATTTTCTGAATGCAGCTAATTTTTCTATACATCTTTTAACTCGTCTATAAAAAATAGAAATATTTGAGTCCATCTTTATTTCCTCACCTTCGCATTTAATTTCTTAAGAACCATATCAAATCAACAATTCATAACCTTAAAAACCCAACGCCTCGCGCCGACCCTGCGGGGCGTATCACAAGCGCATCGCCCTTTTCAAATCCCCCAGCTCTGCCGGCGTGATAAATATGCACGGAACTTTGTGCTTTTTGTAGATTTTGTTTTTTTCCACTTTTCTTTTCCACGCCTGCGGAAAACCGCCGTAGAATTCGATGTAAACTTTTGTTTTTGGCAGGAAAAAATCAGGGATGCATATCATCTCGGGGAACTTGAGCGCTTTTGATTCATATTCCGCCTTTATCTTATTGTCAAAAAGATAGTTCGCTATCTTTTGCTCGCCCTTGCTTCGGACAATAAAGCCCTGTTTTGTCTTTAAGTGGGGCTTTAAGGATTTCTTGCTGTATTCCATCAGATTTTTCAGGGCAATGGG
>Ga0210057_1003939_pt1 | contig 20094 bp, 19 predicted proteins | sample CryGeyCG2114_010_2_FD_183968 | JGI IMG/M metagenome (GOLD analysis project Ga0210057, IMG submission 183968) | Groundwater microbial communities from aquifer - Crystal Geyser CG10_big_fil_rev_8/21/14_0.10 (SPAdes) (version 2) | ecosystem: Environmental > Aquatic > Deep subsurface > Groundwater ...
CGAGGTTTTAAATGAGGATATGGCGGTATTGGTTGAGCCGGACGAGGTGGAAGCTTTAGAAAAGGGAATAAAAAAAATTATAGAAAATAATAATTTAGCGGAAATGACAGCAAAAAAAGCAAAGGAGAAAGTAAAAAAATATAGTTGGGTAAAACGAACAGAAAAAATTTTAGAAATAATTAAAATTTAAAATAATAAAAAAATTATGTTTCAAAAAATAACACGAGGAGGGTTGAGAAAGTTTCTTTTAACTCAAAAAAATGAGAAGAGATTAGATATTTTAGATATCGGTGGAGAAAAGGATTTTTATAAAGAGTATTTTCCTAATTCTCATAAAATAACTTTTAATATTGATTCAGAAAGAGAACCAAATATAGTTGGAGATGCACATGATTTATCTCAGTTTAAAGATAATCAGTTTGATATAGTTTTAATGATTGCTGTGATGGAGCATTTAAAAGATCCGGAAAAAGTAGTGCGAGAGATAAAAAGAGTTTTAAAACCTGATGGAAAATTTATATTTACAACCGTATTTGTTTTTCCTATTCATGATGCGCCGGGAGATTATTGGCGGTTTACTTATTTTGGATTAAAAGAATTATTAGAGAGAAATGGATTTACGGCCGAGATAAAACCGGACTTTAATTCTTTTTCTACTATTGGAATTTTATTTCAGAGAATAGCTTTTCAGACGGACTTTATTTTTCTTAATAAGCCAATAAAATTGGGACTTTTCTTGATGGCAGAGATTTTTAGAAGGATGGATGGTTTGATTAAAAAACAGTATGGAGATATTAAAAAATCTAAACCGAGTGTGGAAATTATGAGTGGCGGGTATAATGTAGTGGCTTTAAATATAAAGTGATTAATAAAGTAAAAAATTTATTTATATATATTTTGTGCTTATTTTTTTATGTTTTTAAAGGAAGGGCAGATAAATTTTTAGAAGAAGGAGATTTTTTAGTTGTGCAACCAGCTAAGCTTGGAGATATGATTTGCACTACTCCTGTATTTAGAGCTCTAAAATTAGAATATCCGGAATTTAAAGTTATAGTGATGGGTGATAAAATTAATAAGGATATTTTAGAATGCAATCCTTATGTTGATGAGTATATTATTTACGATAAATCTTTTTGGAACACTATTAATGTTTTAAAGAAATATAAAATTAGAGGTGCATTTTTAATGACGCCCTATTTTTCAATTTTATCTATGATGTATTTATCAGGTATAAATTTTATAGTTACTCCTAAAGTTGTTGGCGGGATTAGTCCTTATATGTCTCGGTTATATGTTAGGTTGAGTAATTTAATAGCTGTAATTTCTGAGCATAGAATGAGGCATTATGCGCCAGGTGAATATTTAAATATGTTAAAGGTTGTAGGAATAAAAAATAATGATATTAAAAAAATATTAAAATATTCTAATCAAGGTATGGATAGTGTTTTAAATAAATTTAATGTTTTAAAAAATGAAGACTTATTTGTGGTAATTGCTCCAGGGGCTGGGAATAGTATAAAAGAATGGCCGGCTGATAGATTTGGTGAAGTAGCTAATTGGATTTTAAATAAGTTTAATAAATCTTATATATTTATCATAGGGAGTAGTAAAGATAAATATCTTGTTAAAAAAATGATGAATAATATAAATAATAATTATATAGAAAGAGTTGTAAATACAGTTGGTGATCTTTCAATAGATGAATTAAAAGCTTTAATTAGTAAGATGTCTTTGTTTATTTCGGCTGATACGGGACCTATTTATATAGCAGAAGCTTTTAATATTCCAACTATAGATATAGTGGGTCCTGTAGATGAAAATGTGCAACCCCCTAAAGGGCGTATACATAAATTAGTTATTCCAAAAAGAACTAAGTCGGAATTATATATTATGAATGCAAGAAATTATAATAAAGAAGAAGCTTTAAGACAGGTTAATTCAATTTTAACGAAAAGTGTTATTAAAGAAGTAAATAAATTATTAAATTCTATTTATTATAAATGAAAAATGTATTAAAAAAATCTGATTGGGACACAATATATGTTATAAAAATATATTGTTGTGAAAAAAATATGTCTATAAAATATGCATGTATTATTTAAAATTTTTAATTTTTCTTATTTTAAATTGAGTTTAAGAAAAAAAGATTGGTTGATTATTTGGATATCGATTTTAAGCATGATTTTTATTTTTGGAATAGGTTGGTTTTTATTTTTAGTAAAAATATGGTGGCTAGTGTTATGTATGTTATTTATTTTATTTTTTGGAGTATTATTAAATATTAGGCGTAGGTGGCAGGATTTTTTTTTAAAAGAAAAAAGAGAACAAAATAAAAAGATATTGTCTATTTGGAGGCAAATTGATTTTTTGTTGGATGAAAGAGGATTAAATGAGAAGTTACGTGATAAAATTTTAAGTGAAAGACCTATTAGTATTGTGCCTAAAGATTTAATTAATGAGTATACTATGGGAGGTAAAATTAAAGTTGATGATTGGTATTTTAATGATTATGTATCTGATAAAATAAGGATTTATGATAAAGATAAAATAGATAAATATTTAAAATTAATAAAAAAAGGTAAAGTAAATAATCAAGTTTATGGAAAGACAAATGATTATTTAATAGAAGCTATTGCCAAGTATTCTATAAAAGATAAAAAAGTAGTGGTATTTGGGTCGGTGGATCCTTGGTATGAGAGTATTGTTATATATTATGGGGGATATTGTACAACTATAGAATATAATAAAATAAATTCTAGGGATGATAGAATAGAAGTTATGACTCCTATGTATTATGATAAAAATCCAGTGGAGTTTGAAGTTGCATTATCTATCTCATCATTTGAACATGATGGTTTGGGTCGTTATGGTGATAAATTAAATCCAAATGGAGATTTAGATGCGATGAATAGAGCTAAAAAAATGTTAAAAAAGAATGGAATTATGTTTTTGTCTGTTCCAATAGGTACTGATTTAGTAGCATGGAATGCATATAGAAGATATGGACCTTTAAGATTACCTAAATTATTAGAGAAGTGGGAAGTTTTAGATAGTTTTGGTTTTAAAGACGAAATGTTTAATGAATATCGCGTAAGGGAAGCGGGATTACAGCCGGTGTTTGTTTTAAAAAATATCTAATAAAGAATGAAAATATTAATTTTATCAGATAGTTGGCCGCCGAAAAGTATGGGAGGGGCGGATATAGTAGCAAGTAACATGGCTAAATATTTAGAGTTTCTAGGTAATGATGTTTTTGTGGTTACTATTATAAAAGATATATCTAAAGCGGGAGAGTTTAATTTGGATGGTGTAAGAGGAGTAAAAATATTTTCAAATTATGAGAAAAGGTGGCGGGCTTATAAAAGTTTAAATAATAAAAAAATAGTTAGACAGGTTAAAAATATTATAGAAGAATTTAAACCTGATGTGGTGCATGCTCATAATATACATATTGATTTATCTTACACATGTTTAAAGGTGGCCAAAAAAAGTGGAGCTAAGGTTTTTTTAACAGCGCACGATGTGATGATGTTTAGCTATGGGAAACTTACTAGTTTTAAATATTTGAGGCCGGATATTAAAGAAATTAGAAATAATTTTGATTACAAATTAAATTTTTGGAATAGGTTAAGGCAGGCTAAGGGGAAATTTAATCCTTTTAGAGAGATGATAATTAAATATTATTTAAAAAATGTAGATTTAATTTTGACTGTGAGTTTGGCTTTGCAGGAAGCATTAAGACAAAATGGTATATATAATACAAAATTATTACATAATGGTATTGAGGTGTCTGGTTGGCAGGTATCGGAGGATAAAATTAATGAATTTAAAGAGCGAAAAGGCTTAACTCAAAAAAAAATTGTTTTATTTGGTGGGCGCTTGTCTAAGGCGAAGGGAATTGAGCAAATAATAGAATATATGGCTTTGGTTAGGAAAAGCCTGCCAGAGGCTGTTTTAGCCGTATTTGGAGGCAATATAGGCTTAGAGGATAGTGGTATTTTGTCGTTGGGGTGGGTTTCGGGTGATGATTTAAAAATGGCTTATGCGATTTCTGATATAGTGGTTGTGCCCTCGGTTTGTTTTGATTCTTTGCCAACGGTTATTTTAGAGGCTATGGCTTCTAAAAAACCAGTTATAGCTACTCAATTTGGGGGAGCTAGAGAATTGGTGGTTGAGGGCGAAACCGGCTATATAGTCAATCCTTTTGATGTAGAGAATGTAAGTAAAAAAATATCCTATTTACTTTTAAATAAAGAAAAGGCAAATTTAATGGGTTTAAATGGCTATAATAGAGTTGCGTCTGATTTTAATTTAGAGAAACAAACTAAAAAGTTAATTGAGTTTTATAAAACGAATTAACATATTTTTTATATAAGAATTTGAAAAGTTAAATATTTCTTTTTTTTCTTCGTTATTTATTTTTTCTTTATTTATAAAGCTGCTAGTAATTTTTCTATAAAGAAAAGCCGATTTTATATAATCTATTTTTTTATTTGGTTTATTATATAAACAGGTTAAAAGAATTTCAGTTTTGGCTTGTGATAGGGGAATATAGTTATTTATATTTTGATGACTTATTATGAGGGCTAGTTTTTTTTGTTCTAATCTTGAGTTTGGTGTTTCGGTAATAGAATCTTTATTAATTCGGTATTTTATTAAAACCTTGGGGATATTAGCTAGCTGATATTTTTGAGACAGTCTAGATATTAGCTCATAATCTTGGGTGTAGGGGAACGATTCATTGTATATTTTATTTTCTTGAATAATATTTTTTTGTATTATTAGTGACGGATGAATAAATGGATTGCCGGTTAGTAAATTAAATTTGATTAATTTGTGGTCGGTTGGTTTTTTTTTAATACTTATAACTTGATCATTTTCGTCTATAATTTCGGCGAAGCTACCGGCTAGGGCTATGTTTGGATTTTTGTCCATAAAATCTATTTGCTCTTTAAGTCTAGATGGTAGGGATATATCGTCTGCATCCATGCGAATTATATATTCTCCTTTTGATTCTTTTAGGGCTATATTTAATGATTTTGTTAGTCCTATATTTTGGGGGTTATTTATTATTTTTATTTTAGGGTTTTTAAAATTTTCAATAATTTCTAAACTTTTGTCGGTAGAGGTGTCGTTCACAATTATAAATTCAAAGTCTTGGAAGGTTTGATTTAGGATACTTTCAATGGATTGAGATAAATATTTAACTCCGTTGTAGACGGACATTATGACTGAGGCTTTTAGCATTTTATATAAATTTTAATAAAATTTTATTAATAAAATTAATTTTTTTAGGACTGTATTTATGATTCATTTTTTGGCTAAGTATATTTTTACAAAAAGTTATATATTTTTCTGATACATTTTTAATCGAGGAAACTTCTATGTTGTTTTGGTATTCGTTATAATTTAGTGATATTGTATTAATTTTATCAATAATTTCTTCTTCATTATTAAATATTAATCCTCCCTTTTTTATTATTTCTGGATGACCGCCGCTATTTAGAGCTATAGCTGGTAGACTACAATGCAAAGCCTCTATTAAACTGTTTGAACAAGGATCATTTTTAGAGGCAGTTATAAAAATGTCGTGTTCTTTTAATTTTTGAGAAAGCTCATAACTTTTAAGAGGTTTTATGTGTTTAATGTTTTTAAATTTTATAGGAGAATTACCTATAAAAGTCATTTGATATTTAGAAAAATCTAAATTATTATCTAAGTATTTATATATATTAAAGCCTTTATTTATATTACTAGACCAACTGGTGGCTATTAATTTTATTTTATTTTTTGGATTAAAATCTGATTTTTGTTTAGTATTGAATATTTTTGGATTGGGAGCGTTCGTTATTATTTCTTGAAATGGAGAGAATTGATGAAAGCCTAATTTTTCATTTTCTTTTAGGCTCCAATCGGATTGAAATATTGTTCCGTCAGCGATATGTTTATTTATTTTGTAAATAATATTATCAGTTTTTTTATCTGCCTCTCTTATTTTATAAATAGGGCCGTCTATGCGATGTATAAAAATTTTATCAGGAAATTTTTTTTTTAGATTTATAACTTCTTTTACTTTATGGTGACTATTAAATAATATGATATCGGCTTTTTCAGGGTTTTCTTCGTAAACATTATTTAAAATAATTTGTTCTTTTAGGGCTTTAAGAAATTGGTTTCCTCCGCCATAGGGGCTTTCTTGAAAATCAAATAATATATTAATTTTTAAATTGTAGTTCATAATACTTTTTATACAATCCGTTTTTATTTATAAGATCTTCATGATTTCCTTGTTCTATTATTTTACCTTTTTCTAGAACTATTATATTATCGGCCATTTTTATAGTTGATAATCGGTGAGCTATGGCAATAACTGTTTTATTCTCCATAGCTCTTTCAAGTGCTATTTGAACTTCTGTTTCTGTTTTTGTGTCTAGAGCACTAGTAGCTTCGTCTAATATTAGTATTTCTGGATTTCTTATTATAGCTCTAGCTATAGCTATTCTTTGTCTTTGTCCTCCTGATAAATTAGATCCTCTTTCTCCTAATATAGTGTTGTAATTATGAGATAAACTTATTATAAAATCATGAATGTTTGCTATTTGAGCAGCTTTTTTTATTTCAGAAATAGATGTATTACTTGAGCCGTATGATATATTAAAAGCAATCGTTTCATTTAGTATTATTGGATCTTGGCTAATATATCCTATGTGTTTTCTCCATTCTTTTTTATTAATATCTATTAAGTTTTGTCCGTCTATTAGTATATCTCCACTGGTTGGTGTTAGTAGTCCGGTAATTAAATTTACTATAGTTGTTTTACCTACTCCAGTGGGGCCTATCAGAGCTGTAAATGATTTTTTAGGAATAGTCAGATTTATATTGTTTAAAATATTTTTTTGAGAATCGTATTTTAGTGATACGTTGTTAAATTTAATTTCTTTTTTAAATTCTTCTATTTTCATAAGACCATCTTTTTCTTTTTGCTTTAGGGCTTGATTTAGTCTACTCTCATATATTTGAAAGGATGCTTCGTTTTGAAACATGCTTGAGACCATGGTTAAGAAGCTATTAAATTCTTGAAATAATCTTAGAAATACATAAAGATAGGCTATAATAAAAGGAAGTAGGGTTATAATATTTAGCTCACTTATTTTTGCTATGATTGTTAATATTACTATTATGAAGGTAAATACTATTATTTCCATTATGAATGGTGTTAGTTTGACAAACTTTATTTCTTTATAAGCAAGGTCAGCTAATTTATTAGTTGTAAGATTGAATCTGGCTTGCTCTTTTTGTTCAGTACTTGATATTTTTATTAAGGGAAGGCTGTTTAATGTTCCTATAATTTTTGAGCTTATAATATCCATTTCTCTATTGATGCTTATATTTATATTTTTTATCTTATTCATGAGTAATCTTAAAATAGGAAATAGAGTTATTTCTAGAGCAAGAGCGACAAGGGTTAACTTCCAGGATATTAAAAATAAAATAATTATGTAAACTGTTATTCGACTTATTTTTAAAATTAGGGTAAGGAGTATAAATATAAAGGAAACTACTCCTTTCGCATAAGTATTTATGCTATTTAAAATATCTCCTGATCGCATGAAGTTGTAATATCTAAAGTCCGCTTCGGTGATGGCGGAAAACATTTTTTGCATTAAATCTCTTCTTATTAAAGAGCTTGTCTTTTGACTAGTTATACTACTTAAATACGTAAATGTACTTTTTAAAATTATCATTATAAAAGTAAATATTAGTAGGACTATAAGTATGTTTTCTTGAGAGACTGTATTTAAAATAAAGTCTATTTTTTCTGTTATAAAATAGGGGAGAGGTAATGTTGATACAATATTGGCTTGGTCAGTCAGGCTTTGTAGTATTGGTATTAAGGCTCCTATACTGGCTCCGTCGAAAATGGATGATAATATACTAAAAACTATTACTAAAACTCCCAATTTTTTGTATTTTCTAATATAATGGAGAGATTTTTTTAGATAATATATCTTTGTTTTTATCTTGGATTTCACTTAGTTTAGTACTTTAAATAAGAGGGATTTATTTCATTTTACATATTTCTTATTATTTTGTCAATTAGCCTTTTTGAGGCTGAATAATCTTGAGGTCCAAAAAATGTCTCTATTTTATTCTGATTATTTTGGTTTTTTTGCATAGAGTTTATAGATTTATTTTGCTTAAGAAATTTTATAAATTGAGTGTAGTAGATAAAGTGAGCAGTGTTTTTAAAATTTTTTATTATAGAATTATTGAGTTCTTTTGTTTTTCGGTTGTTATTTTGTGTTGGATCTAATATTTGTATACTTGGTTTGTTTAAGGTTATAGATTCTAAAGTAGTGCTAAAACTCATACTTAAAACTAAATCAGAGATTGATATTAATTCTAGAGACATAGAAGGATGCCAACTTGTTTTATCTGATAGTGATTTATAGATTCGTTTCCTTAAATATTCTGGATCGTTATGTTTTATTTTTGTTTTTAAAATTATGATAGCGTTGTTTTCATCTGACCATTTTTTTAGATGGATTATTATGTCTTTATAATTTGATTTAAATATTAATGGTATGTATTCTATTTTCCCATCTTTTATTATTTTTAGAAGAGATTTTAGTTTTGAGTTGTTTGTAAAAATATTTTTTCTAAAGTAATCTAGATTGGTAATAGTGGAAAAAAAAACAATAATTTTTTTATTTTTAGGTAAATTATATTTTTCTTTTGTTTTATTAATGTCTATGTTTTTTATAAAATCTATGGCTGGATTTCCTATTATTTTTATTTTATTTATTTCCTTTTGTGATATATTTGGATAAGTTCTTTTATAAATTTCTTTCATTTCTTTTCCATAGACAAAAAAATTATTAACTGCTTCTAGAGAGTCGTTTTCCATATATAAAAAATCACCATAAAATTGAATGTAGTGAGTCTTTATTCCTTTTTGGTGAATGTTTTTAATTGCATCAAAACACCCCTCTTCTTTCCTTATGTCAGTTGTTATTAAATCAGTAATTTGTTCTTTTTGAACTATTTTATCTAAGTTGTGTAAATTATTAAAATATATTATTTTAGATTTTTCTATTCCGGGAAAATATATATTTTCTTTAATTGGTCTTTGGTCTATATTTTTTGGAAAAGATTTTTCTGGATCTGGTCCAGAAAATATAGTTAAATCAAGGCTGCGACTTGTAATTTCTACAAGTATTGAAGCTAACCCTTTCATCATAGAAGATTTTTTTATTATTACGCCGATTTTTTTATGATTTTTTTGCAATTTAATTATTATAAATTGGTAATGATATTTTTTAAGATAGTTGTCGGTAGAATAAGAGAAAATCTTTTTATTAATGGCAATTAAATAGTGGAATGACGAAGTTGTTCATAATTATTAAATCGTCCGGCGGTGATATCGGTGATTTTTTCAAAGGCAATGAGATTAGCTATCTCTTTAACTGAAAGAGAAATGGTTTTTGGTGAATCAGGGGAAAATGTGTTAGAGAATTTTGCAAAAGAAACATTATAATCTCTTTGGTCGGATAAATTATTATTGGTTATTATTTCGGTATCTGGTAGAATTTTTTTTATTATTTCTCCAACCTCTTTTATTTTTAAATTTTGTTCACTAAAACCAACGTTGAAAATTTGATTTCCAACTTGATTTAGAGAAAGTTCTAGCCAGGCGTGACAGGCAGTTGCGGCATCGGCGACGTGGAGGAATGGACGATATTGTTCGCCGCCAAAAATTTCAATTTTTTTATTTAGAAAAGCTTTAGCACTTAGAACATTAATTGCTAAGTCAAAACGCATGCGGGGAGAATTGCCAAATAGAGTAGCAAAACGAAAAATAGTAGGGGAGAAGTTTTTATCGGTTAAGGCCATAATTCCTTCTTCGGATTTAATTTTTGTTTGAGCATAGAGAGAAACAGGGTTAAGAGGATGATTTTCAGTTATTTTATCCTTACCTGATTGAGCGCCGTAGACACTGCAAGTTGATATAAATAAAAACCGATTTATTTGATTAAATTTACATGCTTGGGCTAATGTAGTGGTAGCAAGATAATTAGTTTCTATGGTTTGACGAGGATTAAGAGCGCTGGCTGGGTCGCCAACGATAGCGGCTAGGTGAATAACGGCGTCAACGCCACTAATAGCATTAGTTAGATCCGATATATTTCGGCAATCACCTTTGATAAAAATAAATTTATTATCTTTAATATCGCGAATACCATGGTCGCCATAAGTTAGATTATCAAGAATAGTCACTCGGTATCCGTTTTTAAGCAAGCGACGAGAAAGAATTGAGCCGACATATCCGGCACCACCAGTTATCAGAACTTTATTAATTTTAGGATTATTGTTTTTAACAATAGGTATTAAAATGGGATTGTTATTACTATCTGTATAGAAGAGATTTATATCAATTACTTCGTTTAGTTCGTTTACAACTGGAATACGAAGAGCAATTTCAATTGGAATAAAACGATCTATTTTTTTATTAAGAATATTATTTTTTAAAAAAATTGGCTGATAGTTAATTATTTCTTTTACAGGACTATTAACGTCTATTCCTTTAATTAGAGCGCGACGAATATCACCATCGGTAACAATTCCGCAAAGACACTTTTTTTCGTTAATTAAAATAGCAAGCCCTAGAGCGCCATGATCTATGACACTCATTGTCTCCTTAATAGATTCAGAGCCTTTTATAAATATTTTTTCGAAAAAAATCATTTGTTAAAAAATTGTTTTATTTTTTTAATAATATAATCAAGTTCGGTTTTATTAAGATTAGGATACATAGGGAGGGTTAAAACTTGCGAAGATATTTTTTCGGTAACTGGTAAAATTGTTTTTTGGTAATCATTTTTTTTATAAAAAGATGTTAGATGAATTGGGTGAAAATAAACTTTAGCGCTAATTCCAGATTGATTAAGAAATTTTCTTAAGGCTTCGCGTTTTTTTTGTCCAGCTATAACTCTGATAGTATACATTTGAAATAAGTGTTGGCGGTGAGGGGAGACAATAGGAAGAGTAATTTCTGATATTGACGATAAATTAGAACTAAGGTAGGCGGAGTTTTTTTGACGCAAGTCAATAATTTGTTTTATTTTCTTAAATTGAGAAATACCTAAGGTAGCACTAATATTAGAAATTCGCCAGTTAAATCCAAGAGATATATATTCAGGGCGATCAGTGGATGTAAAGTAGTTAATTTTATCTAGTCGTCCATGAGAGCGAATTAGGAGAGCTTTTTTAAATATGGAATGATTATTAGTAACGAGAGCTCCACCTTCCCCTGTAGATATTATTTTTGGTCCGCAGAAACTAAAAATTGATGCATCTCCGAATGAGCCGACAAGCTTATTATTAAAAGTAGCGCCGAGAGACTCAGCAGCGTCTTCTAGTAGGAGTAGCTTATTTTTTTTAGCAATTTTTTTTAATTCAACTATTTGGCATGATTGGCCACCGTAATGGACTGGTATAATTGCTTTGGTGCGAGGGGTGATTTTTTTGAGAACATCTTGAGGATCTAATCCATAAGTCTCTTCTTCGATGTCGGCAAAAACAGGTTTAGCTTTAACAAATAAAGGAGCATTAGCGGTGGCAATAAAACTAAAAGAGGGAACAATTACTTCATCGTCATTTTTAAGTCCAGTAGCAATCATGAGGGCGTGTAGAGCGGAAGTGCCAGAGTTAAAAAGGAGAACATACTTGACTTTTAGATAGTCAGCAATCATTTTTTCTAAGTTTATAATATTTGGACCAATAGCCCAATCTTGACCACTTTTAATGATGGCACTAAGGCAGTCTATGTCAACTTGATCACTAAAGTTTTTAAATAAGGGTATTTTCATTATTTTACTTAAGTAGTAACTTGATATAGTATATTATTTAGAGGAAAAAAGTCAATGTATTTCAAGGTATTGATTTTTATGCAATAAATTTTCTATTTAGTATTTTATAATAATGTTTTAAATTTTCGTAATGTTTTTCAAATGTGGGTAGTTTTTTAGGTTTTTTACTTAAAAAATCTTCTATTTGTTTATATAAGCCTGGTTTAAATTTTTGGTCAAGATCATTTGATAGTGGGACATCCTCAACTAAAAAACTATTTAATTTTTGAATTTGCAATTTTTCTATTGGGCATAGTATAAGCTTGTTTTTTTTAGTCATTATTTCTAATTTCCATCTTCCGGGTGCGTGCCAGTTGGCGTGATATGAGAAGAAGGCTTTTTTATTGCTTTGTCCGTAACCAATAAAAATTCCTGGGTGATTCCATGGAAGTTTATGAGATGCTTTTGATGACATTGTAATTGGGTAACCTCCTAAGAAAAAAGCCAAATCTATTATATGTGATGAGTTTGCTAGTAGCCAATTTTTTTTAATATTAGATGGTGTCGGTATATCTCCCCATGGATTTTGTTTTTCTGTAAAATCAAAAGTGAATGAGGATACGCCCCCATCTTTTTTGATTATTTTTTCTGCTTCTTGTGTAGATGAAAACCAACGACGATTATATGCTACGTAAGCGTTTACTCTATGTTTTTTTATATAATTATAAGTTTTACTTATATCTTTACTGTCCACTCCTCCCGGTTTTTCTATTAATATATTTTTTATACCTAGGTCTATTACTTTTTTTGATATTTCACCTAAACTTTCTATGTTAGTTGCAATTATTGCGCTTGATGCATTTTTTATATTTTCTTTAGATACTGATTCTGTAATTACTTCTATGCCTGTAGCTTCTTTAAAAGTGGAGGCACTTTTTTTACCTCTTCCAAATGCTAATACTGGTATTTTTATTTCTTTAAGGACTTTGGCATATTCTGTACCCATAAATCCAACTCCAATTAATATAATAGGTTTTTTCATAATTTTATGTGAATGGATAATACTTATATTTTTTTTGACAAGAATGGTTTATATAGTTTAATATTGGTTCTAAAAAATTGAGATGAATAGTGACACTTTTAGTAAAGGATGTAAGTTCGCAGGATCTGGAATGAAGAATTTTCTCTACAATTTTGTTTGTGAGTTGACTTTGTTTAATAAGATGCGAGGTTGTTTTTTTAAATTTCCAATTTTGAGAGGCGAGGGCAAAATAGTGTTGTCCGGTGGTTTCGTTAATAAGAAAACAATTTTTAGAAGTATATATATATATTAGAATGGGGCTGTTATTTTTATGATGACTTGTTACGGTAATAGATGATTTATTATTAAAAATAATTTGAATGGTTCCTGTTAATTCTTTAAATTTTAGGCGTTTGGAATTGATAAGTTTTTTATTTAAACCAGAAGTGTTAATTAAAAAATTATTATCTTTAGTAATAGAAGAAAAATAATCTAAATAATGAATTGTATTACTAATAAGACCAAAAGAACCAAGGGAAATGTGACTGAAAAATGGTTGACCGTGTAGTTGATTGGCTAGTTTTTGGTACCAGGACATAGCGCGACGAGGGCAGTTAACCCAAGCTTTAATTTTTTGTTTAATTAAAAGTTGATTGATGGTTTTATAATCTTCTTTTTTATGAAAGAGGATTTTTTCTAATAGTAAGTTCTTTACTTTATGGTTTTTGATGAGATTTTTAATAATTTCGGCTCTGGTGTCTGAACTAGTGGCGATAATCGCTAAATCGATCTTATTTTTGTTATTTATGGGAGGTGTATTTAAAAACTCTATTTGGTGGATAGTTTTACTTTTTGACGTTGTTTGCCAACGTTCCTCGGCAACTTTAAGGTTAGTTTTACTAGGATCAACTACTTTTATATTGAGTGGTAGGCGAACTTTTTTAAGAGCTTGTAGGTGGCGACTGCCGATATTGCCGGCTCCAATTAGAAGAATATTTTTTCTCATCGAAAATTTTTTATTTGGTTGACTATTTGTTTTTGATGTTTAAGTAATAATTCGGCAATAACTAAATCTTCAGGTTTATTGAGATCAACGGCCCGCCAGTTAGGACAAATAGTCATTCGAGTTTTTTCAGGAAATAAAGTTTTTTCTTTTAGAAAAACTTTAGTTTTAATAAGAAACATAAAACCGATTGGTATAAAGCGAGCGGACATAGATTGGCGATTGGTATTATTTTTTAAATTAGGAACGCCAGGAGAAGTTTTAAGATAGCCATTTTTTTCTATAAATGAAACTGATTCAGTGGTGGCTACGCCAATAACAGCATCGGTGTTTGGTTTGTGTGAGGTTTTAATGCAGGCGATAATATCACTTTCGGAGCGGAGCGGAGCGGTTGGTTGGAGTAGAAGTAGATAATTTGGTTCGTAGTTTTCGTTATGTTTTAACCAGATAAGAGTATGAAGAAGGACGTCTCTAACTTGACTGCGATCTTCGGCTAATGAATGAGGGCGGAGAAATGGTATTTCAGCGTGATAATGTTTTGCAATAGTGGCTATCTCGGGACTATCGGTATTTACGATAAGGCGACTAATTATTTTTTTTTTAATAAGAGACTGAGCTTGAAGTATGGTGTGGGCTATAACTGGTTTACCAGCAAGTGGTCTAATATTCTTATTAGGGATTCCTTTACTACCACCTCTGGCGGCGATTATTGCAAGAATAGAGGGATTTTTTTTAGTCATATTTTTTTTTAAATGATATATTATTTTTATAATGATGTCTATATAATGCGGGCATTTTTATTTGACTTATATATATTAATATGCTTTAGTATAAAAAGAATTTTGAGATTTATATGGTAGGAGGAATATTATGGTTGTATTAGCATCATTCGGTGATCCAGGAGGATCTAATAATGTTGTACCAGTGGTAAAGTCGTTATTAAAATCGGGTGTAAATGTTACTTGTTTACCCGACAGATATGCGGCTAACCATATTAGTAATTATGGTGATGATATAAAAAAGGTTAGCTTGGTGAATGTAAATATTTCTGATTTAAAAGAGTTGGAAGTTGACTTAGTGCTAGCTGGATTTTCTGAAGGTGGGGGAATGGCAAGAGAGTTGATAAAAAATTATAAAAATATTTGTCCGACAGTTGTGATACAGGATTATCATGGAGGATTTCTTTTAACCGATTATAATGAGTCATGTTTTTGGCCGAAAATAATATGCGTAAATGATAGTTGTGACGAGGGAATGGTAAAAAAAGCATGGCCTTTGTTTTCGGGAAGGATTAAAGTTACAGGGCGACCTTATTATGATAAATATTTTAATTATAATAAGCTTGCGGCTAAGAGGATGATTTATAATAATTATAATTTAGACAAAAATATTCCACTAGTTGTTTTTGTTGGTACTGTAGAAAGCGCTGATGTAATGCTTGAAGTAGCTCAAGCACTTTCTGGTTTGAAAGAATTAGTTTATTTTATGCCACGACCGCATCCGCGAATGGAGACTGATGCTAGTTTAAAACAAAAGAATTTATGGAAACAGGCACTAAATTGTTTCTGGCACAAAGATTATTTAGTTGATGGTACTAGGGTAGCTAAAGTTGATAATTTAATAGCGGCAGCGACAGTAGTGGTATCTGATTTTTCTTCTTGCTTGGATATTGCGGCCTTACTTCGTAACCCTGCGATAGCAGTTTTGTATCCGGAAATAGGATTAAAAAGATATCAAGAATTAAATAAATGGAAATTGCCAGCGATGGTTATGGCTGGATGTGCGACTCTTGCAAGTAATATAGAGAAGAATTAATTAATTTTTTACAGCAAGCTCTTTTTGGTAAATTAGCATATGAGCTAAAAATCATCCAAGAGAGTTCATTTAGAGTTGACGGAAAGAATACAAAACGGGTAGTAAATATTATAAATGAGTTGTTGCATGTTAAATAATATGAATAGTAAATTTATAGTCCATTAATAATGGGCTATTTTTTTTGCACTACAGTCGTTTTCATAGAATACTTTTCGTTTAATACCCCGTCTATAAGTTTTAGGTTATTTTTTAGATAGTGTATAACTTCTGCTCTTTGTTCTAAAGATTTTTTTGTATCTAGGCCAAGGCCTTCTCCTTTTATGTAGTCAAATATTAAAAATCCATTAGGGTTAAGATGGTCTGATAAATGTTTTATTACTTCTAGGGGGTTAGTAAGATGTTCTAATACAGTTATTATGAAAATTACATCATATTTTTCTAATTGGGGTAGTTTTGATGGATCTATATCTATGGTTTTTACTTTAAATTTACTTAATTTCCATTTGGCGTAATGGTATGTGTATTGAGGTATATCAGCTATGGATAAATTGTATTTATTTGGCTTGTAGTGGGCTAGGCTTGTGGTTATTGGAGCAAAGCCACAGCCATATTCTAGTATAGAGCTATTTCTTTTCAGATATTTTTTAAAGGGAATATATGAAAATGGATTTGATGCATATTGATAGGCGCATGAAAATGTTTGATATATATTGGCTGGTTTTTGCCAATCTTGTAAAAATTTATCAGAATTATTCTCTGACTCTAGGCTTATATCTTGGAATTTAACTCTATAGTAAGAGTGAAGATAAAAGAAGTCGTGAAGTTTAAGAGGTCTTCCTTTTAATTCTTTTTGCCAATAGAAGTTAAATTCATCAAACCATCTTCTTATAAAACCGCTATCTACTAGTTTGGGGTATAGCTTTATTTTTCGTAAAAAGTGATGGATTATCCTTGTTTTTAAAGAAAGTTGTCCAAATGGATGTTTTGGAATTATGTCATTTATTTCTTCGTGTTTTTTTGATATGTCTACTTCTATATCATTAAAGTGATTTGGCATAAAATTACTTTAATTTTAAATAAACTTTTTGTAAAGCTCTTCATAATATTTTGGCGCTATTTTAGACCAGGTGTACGCTTTAACTTTCTCTAGTCCTTTTTGAGTTAAAGTTTTTGAAAATTCGGGGTTTTCTATAATTTTCGAAGCTTTGGAAGAAGTATCATTTATATTGTCTATTTCTGATAATAGTATGTCTATATTATTTTCTGATATATCTTCAACCATACCTACTTTTGTGGAAATTAAAGGAACGCCTGTGGCCCATGATTCCAATATAGCCATTGGACCACCTTCTAGTCTTGAGGTTATAAGATATAGATCTAAGGCGTGATAATAGTTTACTATGTCGTTGTAATTTTTAAGGTATTTATGGGTAAATGGTATATTTGCTTTGGTTAATCTATTTTTAACATAACCGCGAGCGGGTCCGGTAAGTAATATGTGGATGGGATATTTTTGAGATAATTTTTCTACAACATCACAAAAAATATCAGGTCCTTTTATGAGTTTTGGTTCATTGCCTTCTTGCCAACCATTGCCGTCTTTTTGAAAAGAACCAATAATAATTTTATTTTTGGGTATATTTAATTTACGTCTAATTTTATCTTTTGCTATACTAGATAATGGTTTAAATATTTTATCATCTATGCCTAGGGGTATTATTATTATTTTATTTTCACTAAATCCTAAATCTATAATGTCTTTTTTTGTAGAGGTGGAGGCGGTATGAATTAAATCTATTTTTGAATTTAAGTTTAGTGCGTCCGTTTTACTTATTTGACCTTGGTTAACATGAAACCATGAAACAATAATTTTATTAGACGGATCGGTTTTATTTATTTCGGATTTAAAGGAATTAATAGATCCAAAATGTATTATTTTATTTTTAAAGAATAGGGGGGAGTTGGATATTGAAATTGAATTAATATTTTGTTTTTTTAGTTCAAATTTTATTTTTTTAGCAATAACATTAATAACCCAGTCTTTATTTTCTGGGATTATTATTATTTTTTTTCTTTTGAATATATTTAATAATGAAATAAGCATTTATTGGTTAAAATTGTCTGGCTATATATGAATATAAAGGGATATTTGTTATTTTTCCTAGTAAAGTAAACTTTGAATTTAGTTTTGTTTTAGGCCATTTTTTCACAGCTTCTTTTTGTGAATATTTTATTTCGTCTCCATCGCTGTTTATTTTTAATTCCCAATTTATTGGTTTAGCTATATCTACAATAGACATCGGAGATTTATCTATTTTATTTAGATTCCCTATTTCTTCTTTAGTTAGGGTGTCGAAATATAGGATTCCTTTTTGGGGTGGTATATAATGACCATATCTATAATTTCCTCTTATAAACGCATAACTTCCATTTGGTTCGTTATTTATGGTACATATAGATGGTATGTGTGGGTATGCTTGAAAATAGCGTGGAAAATGTTCTCTTATTCTTTTAGAGTAGTCGTCTTCTCCGGCTCCCCAACTATATATATTTTCCTTATATAAGCCTATTTTTTTGAATGTAGACATTCTTGAAATTCCGAGAGTGTGAAAGTGAGTGTTTTCTGTAAAAAGAAAGCGAGTTCCATTTATATTTTTTTGGATAGAGTCTTTATATTTATTCTCAACTGTTTTTCTACGAACAGCTTCATAAAATATTTGTATTAATTCAGGGTTTTGCTTAAAAGCAAGCATACTTGATTCTAAATGAGCTCCAGGAAGAATTAGTTGACAGTCGTCTTGTATCCACCATATGTATTCTCCTGTCGAATTTTTTAATATTTGATTTCTAGCTATGTATTCTTCAATAATTGGAGTTCTTTTTTTATTTAGTATTAATTTATTTAAGAAATATAGAGATTTTAAATACTCTATCAGTCCTGGCTCTGTTGATCCATTATCTACTATGATCCATTCTAGGTTTGGGTATAAAGAGAATTGTTTTAAGCTGGTTATTAAGCTTTTTAGATAATAAAATCTATTGCATGATGTTATTGCTATTGTTATTTTAGGAAATGTTTTATTCATAATTTATAATAGGCGTTTTTCTTTATTTATAGATTTCAATTATATTATACTCATATATTATACTCAACTTTAAATGAATAATTGGGGAATAATTTTATGCATACTTATATTGTAATTTTAATAAGATATTAGAATTATAATGTTAATTTAAATGAGAGTAGATATAGAGAACATAAAAGCTTGGGTTTATAATATTTTTATTTAAATCTTTCATTATACTTTCTTTGAGTTCTTTAAAATAAACATCTGGACTCTCTTTTCTTTTATCTGGTAAATTATATTTATATTTTGGTTCTGTTATGAATTTATTATGTATATTATTACAATTTTCACCGCCTAAATTATATAGAGTACTTTTTGAAAATTGGTTAAAAATTTTGGTTATTTTGGATATGGTTCTTGGAGTATATTGCCGTAGACCGTGGTATTTGTAAAGTTTTAGGCAGGCAGAGGAGGGGAAGAGATGTATTTGAATTATGGGCTCTTTTTTGTGGTTTATAAATTCTTTTATTTGATTAAAAAAAGTTAAGTCTTCCGTAAAATGTTCTATAGCCGATTGGCTTAATATGAGGTTGGTTTGGCTTGGTATTATGTCTAATATATTTTTACTGTCGGATGTTTTAAAATTGGCAAATTTGTATTTTTGAGAAAGATTTTCCCAGTTAGGGTGGGTTTTTATATCAAAGCCGGTGTAACTATTGATAGAGTTTTGGCTCCAGGAAATAAATCTTTCTAAATAACCACCAGAGCCACAACCGATATCTAAAATATTTAGGTCTTTAAGTTCTTGTTTGATATCTAGCCAAGGAAGAGTTATCCAAAAAAGGTCGGACAGGGCTCTCGAGGGAGAGCTTTGGGGATTAATAAGTGGCCAGTATTTATCTAAATCATTAATTTTAAATTTTTTTATGATTAGTTTTTTGTCTATAAAAATATTAGGCAAAGAATTATTTAAAATATTGGCTAGTTTGTAGGCTTTCATTTGCCATTTGTTTAGACCCTTATCGGCATTTATATTTATTAGAGAGGTTGATTTAGGCATTGATTAAATTTTCATATATTTTAATTTCGTTTTTAATTTTCTCTTTTAAAGAAAAATTTTCTACTATATATTTTCTAGCGTTTCTCCCTAATTTTTCTATTAAATCATTATTGTTTATTAACTTGGTTATGGCTTCTCTTAAGCTTTGAGGGGATGTTTCACATAATAGGCCATTTTCATTATTTTTTATAACTTCTTGGTTACCAGCGACGTTGGTGGCTATACAGGCTAGACCACAGGACATGGCTTCTAATAGGGCTTTGGGCATACCTTCGTAG
>Ga0210057_1003940_pt1 | contig 20093 bp, 15 predicted proteins | sample CryGeyCG2114_010_2_FD_183968 | JGI IMG/M metagenome (GOLD analysis project Ga0210057, IMG submission 183968) | Groundwater microbial communities from aquifer - Crystal Geyser CG10_big_fil_rev_8/21/14_0.10 (SPAdes) (version 2) | ecosystem: Environmental > Aquatic > Deep subsurface > Groundwater ...
AAACTCAAACAAAAATATCAAACTTTAAATCCAAAACAACTATTAAAACAAATTCTAAAACTTACCAATCAACTTTAATTTCGGTTAGATTTTTAATGATTTAACGAATACCCGTTATGGTAAGATATTTATGTGATGTAATACGGTTTATAATTACTAATTTATATGGGGAAAATAGGCAAAAAAATCGCTATTTTTGACTTTACTGATTGCGAAGGTTATGAGGTAGAATTATTGGGTTTGGGGAATTTCTTACAGGTATCGCTAAACACATAGTTTGAGGCCTCGGCCGGAATCGCACCGGCGTAACTGGTTTTGCAGACCAGCACATAACTTCTCTGTCACGAGGCCAGGTAATCTATATTTTAGCAGAATTTAGTGCTAAAAAAACCTGACAAAAGTTCATTTTTCTCTTGTCAAGCCTAAAACATAATGATATTATTAGGTCAATGAATTTTAGAAAAATCACTTCTTTTTCATTAATTATTTTGATTGCTCTTTTTCTTTCAGGATGTAGTTTGCCTTTCTTAAATAATAAAAAGAAAGCCGCTCTTCAGGTAACTGCCTATCCTCGAGCGACTATTTTTCTTGATGGTCAACACTTGGGACAAACACCCTATTTTGATGAGAAATTAAAACCAGGTGAATATACCTTAAAACTAGTTCCGGAAGGCAAAGAGGCTTTAAGTTGGCAGAAAACAATTAAATTAACACCTGGCGTTTTGAGTGTTGTCAATCAAAATTTTGAAGACATAGAAGATCAATCGAGTGGCTATATCTTGAATTTAGAACCATTAAGTCAAAAAAACAATGCTAAAGTATCAATCATTAGCGATCCGGATAGTGCGGTAGTTACTATTGACGGAGAGCCAAAAGGCTTTACTCCTCTGTCTTTAGAGGACATTAGCGAGAATGAACACCTACTGAATATTGCTACTCCTGGTTTTGAAGAAATGGAGTTGAAAGCCAAGACAGTTAAAGGATATAAGTTAGTAATCAATGTTCAGTTAGCTCGCATTTTAGAACAAGAGCAAGAAAGCGAAAGTGAAGAAGCATCACCTTCTGCAGAATTAGAGGAAGAAGAAACAGCCACTAAATCAGCCGTGCCCAGTGCAAGTCCTAAAAGTAAAGAGGCCACCAGTAGTGCTGAACAGTTAGAGCGGCCTTATGTATTGATAAAAGATACACCAACCGGTTGGTTGAATGTTAGAAGCGAACCTTCGACCTTTAGTAAAGAAGAAACTATTTTAACAAAAGTTCACCCCGGAGAGACTTATAAATTTATTGAATCAAATGAAACAGGATGGTATAAGATTGAGTATGAAAAAGATAAGGAGGGCTGGATTTCAGGAAAATACGCCGAACTGTTTAATTAACCAAAAACATAAATTACGACCATTACCATCAATCCCCATAAAACAACGGCGCCTAACAGTGGCTTATCAGAAACTAAAATTTTAGCCGGTGATTCACCCTCATTTTTTTCATAGATAAGTTGTAGATATCTCATCACTCCATAAATAACTACTGGGATAGTGATCATGAGCCATTTTTGATTTCTAAAAGCCAATGGTAAATCTGCCCAAAAAAGGACAATTCTTTCTGTGGTTCTTATCGGTGGTTGTAAAAAGGCAAATAGGGCATAAGTTAACCAAGTAGTATTGGCAAACATGGAAATATAAAGATCTAGTAATTTTTCTGGATAAGAAAAAAGAGCCCGACGATGCTTAAAAGCCAGTTGTCCTTCTAAAAGTGTTAATTCAGAACGTCTTTTTCCTACCGCTAAAAATAGAGAAAAAGAAACTACACACAAAAGTAGCCAAATATTAATATGGGTATTAATTACTACCGCACCTGCATAGACGCGGAGAATAAAGCCAGAGGCAATTGCCAAAACATCAATAATCGAGATCTTTTTGAAAAATAAGGTATAAAGAAGCTGTAGAACAAGATAGACAAAACAAATAAGAAAAAAAAAGAAAGATAGATTAGTAGCCAAAAAAAGACTCGTAAAGAATCCAACAATAGCGACAAATAGAGCAATGGGAAGGGGAAGCTTACCGGAGGCAATTGGACGGTTCTTTTTTAATGGATGAAGTCGATCGGAAGAAGCATCTAAAATATCATTAAAAATATAGACAGATGAAGTGAGGATTGAGAAAACAAAAAAAGCAGAGAGGGCACGGGAAAATTTTTCAGGAATAAAAAACCACCCAGTAAAAACCAAACCAGTAAAAATAGCCAGATTTTTTATCCATTGGACTGGTCTTGCCGACTTAAGGATGAGATTAAAAAATTTAACCATAACAAAACAGCGCCTACAATAATCGTTAACAATATTATTGTATAAAATTTTGCCTGACTATTCAATTTTAAAGCCAAGATTCCTAAAAAAGCAGTGATGGACCAATAAAAGACGGCAATTTTTCTCTTTCCCCAGCCGATTTCCATTAGTTTATGGTGAAGATGGCCTTTATCACCCCAAACAGGAGAATGACCTTTTATAATTCGACGAATAATTGAATAAACAGCATCTAATAAGGGGACGCCCAAAACAATAATTAAGGTATTGATCTTGCTTGTTGATAAAATTGATAAAACAGCTAGAAAAAAACCCGCCAGTGCTCCTCCTCCATAACCAGGCATTATTTTTTGAGGATAAAAATTCCAAGGTAAAAAGCCAAAATAAGCGGCTGCAGTAATGATTGCCAAAAAAATAACCGGCCATTGGGTAATATCAGCGCTAAATTTTAAGCTTAAAGCCGCAATAGTACAGCTAGCGACAACAACAATTCCTGGAAGCTGTCCATCCAACCCTTTTGACCAATTAACAAAGTTCATACACCAGACGATCCAGAAAAGAGCAAAAAGGTCGGAGATTACCCAAATAGTATGCAGTTTGCCAAAAAGATAAAAAGGAATTTGTGGTTGATCTAAACGAATAATACCGCCAAAAGGATTGCTTACAAAAGCAATACCAATACCACTACCAATAACACAGGTAGCAGCCAGAAAACCAAAGATTAATCGGAGATAGGGATTTAAATCGTAAATGTCATCTAAAATACCAATAATAAAAATCAATAAGGCGCCTAAAATAATACCCATAAGATGTTCATCCCATGGTAAAAAAAATGAAGCACTTATTAAAAAAGAGATAAAAATTGGTATTCCTCCCCCTCTTGGAACAGGATATTCATGGACAACTTTTGGATGTTTATTTTTTTTAGGATCATCAAGCCAGCCAAATTTTTTATAAACAAAGATTGTTAAAGGAGTAATGACAAAAGAAAGAATAGAAGTAGTAAGAAAAATTTTTAATATATTCCAAAACATTTTATTTAAAAGAAAATAATTAAAAAAGTTTTTATTAAACTTATTGATATTAATAGAGAAATTACAGTGGTGGTCCAAGTAATAATTTTGGCCAATATTAATTCTCTACTGAAAAGAAAACTAGCCAGTCGTAAATTAATTATTAAGATTAGCAGACCGCCTGAGGGAAGAATAAGAAATTGATTTTTAGTTACCAATTGGCTTTCACCCCAAGGCCGGCTGTAAAATAAAGGAAGCTCCGGCGGTAATTTTTTAAAGAAAATCGCTACTAAAATTAGATTTAGAGCAGTAAGAAAAAGACTTAACCGGATAGATTTTTTGGAGGAGAGATCAAAAATTAAATTATTAAATTCCTCTTGAACTTTTTTAAGAGAAGACTGTTTAAAAAACTTCAATTGTTCTATTTTAGCCATTGATTTTGATTAATAAATTTATAGACTTTAGCAAATTTAAAATTTTGCACAAGAACGTAATTTTCTTTTAAAAGATTTTCTAATTGAGGGAAATTCCTTGCTTCGCTTTTTAGAGCAATAATCATTGGTGTTGAATGTGTTTTGATGTCTCTTATTGTCTCATTAAAGCCATTAAAGTCAAAAATATGATAGTTAACCGTGTATCTGCCCGACGGTAAGCGATCTGATAATACATAACTACAGGCACCATCTCCCCAAATAAAAATTCGATCACTGGGCTTTGTTTTTTCTTTAATAAAACCAGCCAATTGATAGTCTTCCAAGACTTTATTACCAAAATATCTAAAATATTCTGTCTTATTTTTTTTACCCAACGAGAACTCGATAAAATTGTAATAGTAGGGAAAAAATTCATACCACCAAAACTTGAACTTGATAATGCCAGCGATGGTTAGAAAAATTATTAAAAGGGATATTATTAATTGTTTTAATTTTTTTTGGAAGAGAAGAACGGTTAATAAAATTACTGCCCAAGGAGCAATTTCGATTAGATAGTGAGGGTATGGCCTTTCTGATAGAAAAACTCCAAAAAGTCCAAAAACAGTCATCAGAGCAGGAAGATAAAAAGCAAAACTTAATTTTTTTCTCCAGCTAAAAATAAATAAAGACATTAATGCAACAATAGCCGCTCTTTCATATAGACCAGTGTTTTTCCCAGTCCAGGAAGACAAGTAGCCGATGTTTTGCATAAGGGCGGAGCGGACATAAGGAGTAAATGCACCTTTTTGAGAATAATATAGTATTGAGAGTAAAATAGGAAACAAAAAACCGGCAATGACCAAATAAAATCGTTTATTTTTGAAAGCAGAAAAAATTCCCTTTATGTTTTGGATAGGAGAAAAGTCAGGTTTGCTAAAGAAAAATACTGCCAAAATAAAACCAGCAAAGTCAAAAGCGATAGGAACTTTAAAAAGAAAAGCGATACTAAAGCATAAGCCAATTAAAAACCACCAATAATTTTCTTGTTTATTTTTTAAGGTCATTAAAATAGCTAAGGTGGCAGGCATAATCATAAAAATTTCTCCATTGGCTACTCTGCCTTCGGGAAGAAGAGTAAAAATAAAAAATATGAATGCGGCAATAGGGGCAGACCATTTGTTTTTAACTATTTTTTTGGCCACAGCAGCAACAAGGACAATATTAATAGAGTTCCAAATTATACTAATAAGCCGAAAATAAGCTAATTTACCATTAGCCAAGGCGGCAATAAAATATAACAGAGGAGGTTTATTATCATGGATATCTCGATAAAAAACCGCCCCTTTTTGAAAAGCTCTACCCAAAGCCAGATAAATACATTCATCACCGTAAGAAAGAGGTTCAAGTAAAGAAGGAATTTTAAATAAAATATTTAAGATTATAACAATAACTACTAAAGCTTTATATTTTTTCATTTTTAACAAAGACCGAAAAATAAAATTTCTCAAATTTTTGGAAACTTTCGAGGTGATAGTCATTGATATTAATTTTTGCTGGTTCTTCGCTACCGATAACTCCAATCTCCGAGAACTCCTGAGGGATGATTTTAACAATGTCTTTTTCTGTCATCTGAGCAGTACCAACATAATAAGGAAGTTCTCCTTGGGGAACATATAGGGGTGCTTCTAAGCCATAATATTTTGATTCCCATAAATGATGAGCAGTGCCGTTATAGTTGATTAGAAATATTTTTTTCCCATTCTTAATATAGGTGGCCATATCTCTGAAAGGTCCCTTGGTAGGGTGAGTAAAATAATATAAATTAATCCACATAAAAGGAGCAATGAAAATAAGAATTAAAGGAAGAGATATTTTGCGCCAACCGCCGGCTATCAAAAGCATAAGGCCAGGGATTACAAAAATTAAATAACGGTCATAAAATATAGAAGTTTTTCCTAAAGACAACAGAAAAGCCAACAGAATAGGGAATAAAACCCAGCCGGTAAAAATAAAATTATATTTTAATTTAGTCGACCATTTTTTTAAGATAAGAATTGGTAAGATAAGGATAAACCAAAATTTTTGCCAGGCAAAAATAAATCGACCGCCGATAAGATAACTAATAATTAATCCGGCGGCGTCTTTTATTTTGGGTTTACCAAGCCAAAACCCCTTGCCGGCAACCATGGTAACTTGCTTATAAAGCGGATATACCCAGGGAAGATATAAAACACCAATTAATAAATATGGTTTTATTAATTTGAACCAATTCTTTTTCAAACTTTTTGTTTGAATTAAGCGGATTAAAAATTGAAAAAATAAAACTAAAACAGCGTAATGCTGTGAATAGAGCGCCGCTGCTGATGCCAAGGCGTAACCAACAACATTTTTAGTAATGAAGAAATAAAAGGAAAGAGTAACAGTAAATACCAAAATCATATACATTCTACCCTCAAAAGCAAAAGGGAAAAGAAAAGGATTCGCTAATGTTAATAAGGTGGCAATTAAAGCAGTTTTTTTATGCCAGATTTTTTTGGCTATTAGAAAAACGATAAAAAGAATACCCAGGTATAAAAGAACCGAAAGGCTTCTAATAGCTACCTCAGAATGACCAAAGATCCTTGTCCATATAAACAGAACAATATAATAGAGCGGAGGAGCAGTATCTTTGGCAACAATTTCCATTACTCTGGGAAAATTTTCTTTAACAGCCACCGCAGTAAAAGATTCATCACCCCATAGTGACGTATTAAGTTGGTTCATAAAATTTATTATAACAAGAAAAACATAAAGGGGAAAAGACGACACTAAACTTTTTCAGTAACCCGATATTCAATATATTTTCCCAGCATTAATCTCGTGTGGGCGTCAATACCAGGAAGGGCAGTAAAAAAGAAACCAACTACCGGTAGTAAAAGAAACTCAAACGGCATAATTATTTTTCTCCAAACAGGAACATTTTCAATTTTAGGTCTTTGTTTAAAATCAATATAAACAGCAAAAACTAAGCTAATTAGTGAAATAGTCAGAATCAATGAAGCGGTCTGCGGAAGTCTTTTGCCAATAATCGTTCGGGAAAAATCTTTATTGAGCAACGGAGGTAAGGTAGCTCCTAGGGTGATAGCAAACCAGTTTACTGGCCATAAAAAATGATCTTCTATTACTTTTGAAACTCTTACGGTTTTGTCCCAAAATGGTAAACCTGGTTCGGTTAACCATTTTTTAATAATATAAACGTCGTCTGAAACGCCCCAGGCCCATCGTTTTACTTGCTCATATTGGTTTTTCATGCTTTTCCAAAAAGAAGTTGATAAAGCGGCATCAGCAAAAACCGGTAGAAAAATAGGCTCAACCTCTAATTTACCCTTAAGTTTAAAAAATGCCTTGAAGAATAAACGATAATCTTCAGGAATAACATCGACATCCCAATAACCAATTTTATCGACCATTTTTAAACTAGTAGAATAAGTAGAAAAATTAATTAGCCGATCTTTCCTACTTAAAATTGAAACTTGAACAAGGCTGCTAATAGAAGAAAAAACTCTTACCAATACTGGGGCTTGCCAAATATTATTGTAATACATAATTGCTGGTTGAAAAATAAGATTGTAGCGTAAGGGGTTATCTAAAAATTTAAACGTTAGACAGGCTAAATATTCTTCATGGAGACGAGCATCAGCATCGGCAGAGGTAATTGAGATAAAATCGATACTCCTTTTTTGTTTATCAACAATTTCCTTTTTGGCAATTTTTGCTGCATAGCAAGTATTTGAAGATTTTCCTTTGACCTCACCTGGAAGATCAGGATGGAAAGTAGTGAGAAAGTTAGCAAAGGTTTTACCAAATTCTTTTTTCAAAGTTTCAGCCTTTCCTTGACCCGTTTCTTCTTCTCTTTTCTCAAATGCCAGAACTACAGATATTGCCCTTTTGGGAAAGGTTTGTTTTTTAATCGCCTCTAAAGTTCTTCTTAAAATATATAATGGTTCTTTATAGGTAGGGATAATAATTATATGGTGGATTTTTTTCCAATCACCAAAACCTTTTACGTCTTTCATCCAGTCGTATTTTTGGGAAGCTCTAATTTTTAGATAAGAGATAAAAGCAAAAATACCCATTGAGCAAGATCGGTAGAGCCAATAAACATCGAAAGTAATAATATAATAGGCAACGGCAATCGGTATGAGAAATGATCCCCAAAAAGGAAAAAGAATTAGAAACCAAGAAAATAATCCAGGAAGGATTTCCAACAATCTGTTTATTTTTTTTTCGCGTTCATTAATAATTTTTTCTACCATTTGAGTTTAAATAACTGAATTGCATTTTTAGTTGTAGTTTCGGCTATTTTGTCGAAACAAACACCTTTTACTTTGGCAATTTCTTGAGCAACAATTTTAACATTTTTAGGTTCATTTGGCCATTTTTTAGTTTTTCTAATTGGTTCTGGCATCAAGTAAGGTGCATCGGTTTCAATCAGTAGCTTGCTTTCCGGAGCTTGTTTTATTACTTGTTGTAAGCCTTGATCGTAAGTAATCAAGCCAGTAATTCCAATATAAAAATCAAGATCAATAACCTGCTGAAGAAATTTCTTGCTACCGGTAAAACAATGAAAAACACCCTTTATTTTTCCTTTATATGGTTTTAAAAGATTGAGCAATTCTTGGTTTGCTTTTCGATTATGGAGAATAAGGGGTAGATCATTTTTTAAAGCAAGCTCTATTTGTTTTTGCAAAATATCAATTTGAAGTTGTTTTGAACGCTTTGATTCCCCATCGTTTACTGGGCCAAAATCTAAACCACACTCTCCCAAAGCGACAATATATTGTTTTTCTTTTTCTAAAAGATTAGCGATTGTTCTTAATTGTTCCTGGAGAGATATTTTACTGGAATTAATATCAATGGGATGAAGACCAGCAGCGCTAAAAACGCCTTTGTTTTCTTGGGCGATTTTCAAACATTTCTTGCTTGAACTAGCATTAACCCCTGGAGAAATAATAATATTAACATTATTATTTCTCGCTTTTAAAATCTTTTCCGTAGGATTAGATAGGTGGTCTAGGTGACAATGGGTATCGATTAGCATAGTATATTATTTTCTCATTTTATTAGAGCAACTTAAAGATGAATTAATGGAGACGAGGAAAAAGAGCTTTTTTTGGTGCTTTGATTTTTTCTGCAGTGAATATTTGTTCAATTTTTTCTGCAGTTGTTGGCAAAAAAGGATAAAGCAAGCTTGCAATGTTTAGGATTCCCAGGAAGCCTTCTTCAGCAACAATAATTTTGGAAAGATTTTTTTGTAATTCTATACCTGTTTTTTCCCATGGTCGAGTTTTGTTTATATATTTATCAATTCCAGAAATATATTTCCAGATATAGTCTAGTACCTGATGAAATTCAAAATTTTCCATCAACTTGGCAACGTCTTGTTGTCCCAAAAGATCATTTTGCTTCTTAAATCCCTGTAATTCTGCTTTCTCGGCAAGAGTGGTTACTCTTTGGATTAAATTTCCTAATCCATTGGCCAAATAAGCATTGTAAACTTCTTCGAAGTGAGTGATTGAGAAATCACCATCTTTTGTGGGGGGAATTTCTTTTAAAAGATAATAGCGAATAGCATCCGCACCATATTTTTTTACCAGCTTAAACGGATCAATAATATTGCCTTGAGATTTTGATATTTTTTGGCCATTGATTGTAACATAGCCATGAATAAGTTCCTTCTTGGGAAGAGGTAAACCGGCTGACATTAACATTGCCGGCCAATAAACAGCATGGAAGCGAATAATGCCTTTACCAATACAATGAAGAATATTGTTATTTTCTAGCCAGAATTTTTTAAATAATTTACCATTATTAGCATAATCTAAGGCAGTAATATAATTGATTAGAGCATCGAACCAAACGTAAATAATTTGTTGTTTGTCGTTTGGCACTGGAACTCCCCATCCCTTGGCCCTTTCAAAAGAACGAGAAATAGAAAAATCTTTTAAGCCACTTTTTATAAACTGAAGAATTTCATTTTTTCTTTCTGGGGGAACAATTTTAAGTTTATCTTTTCCAATAAGTTTTTCTAGTTGTTTTTGATAATTTGAGAGTTTAAAAAACCAGTTCTCCTCTTTGATTAAATCTAAATCTTTATTAGGATGTTCGGGACATCTTCCGTTGATTAAGTCCTTTTTAGTTTTAAATTCTTCACAACCAACACAATACCAACCCTTATAATTTTTTTTATAGATATCTTTTTGACAGGCTTTCCAGAATTTTTGCGAACCGTTAAAATGTCTTTTTTCAGTTGTTCGAATAAAATCATCAAATGAAAGATTAAGACAGTCTTTTAAGGCTTTAAACCGGCTAGAATATTTATCAACCAATTGTTTAGGTGTAATACCTTCTTTTTCTGCTGCCTGAACATTCTTTAGTGCATTTTCGTCAGTGCCAGCCAGAAAATAAACATCTTCTCCTAAAAGTCGATGATAGCGAGCAATCGCATCGGCTTGAATAATTTCAAGAGCAAAACCAATATGAGGAGCAGCGTTGACATAAGGAATAGAGGTAGTAATATAGAATTTTTTTCTAGCCATAGATTAATCTTTCTTTATTATTTTACCAACAGTGTTCGAGATTTTCTTGGCCAGTTCACCAGCCCAATGTTCTGCCTCAAGTCTTTCAAAAGCAATTTTAAAACCTTCCTTATTCTGGTTTTTTATTTTATCTATGTTTGCAATAGTAGCACTAGAGACTCGGAAAGTATTTTTGATTTCTTCATAGGATTCGCCCTTCTCCAAAGAATAAGCAACCGCCAAGCGTTTAGCAGTAGTAATAATTTCTTCTTTAGAATAGAAACTTTTCATAAAAGTTTTAACGTCTTCAATAGTATTTAGATCAGCAAAAACTTGGAAAATATTCATTAATATTTGTTCCTTTATTGTTCTGGCAAGCCTTAATTTTGAAATTTGCATTTTTAGCCTTTCTGGACAGTTTGATTAATTAAAGTAAGTTATTTTAACTATATCAACTTTTTCGCCGGAAGTAAATTTCCAGAACAGAAACAATTCCAATAATCAAGATTAAATTAAGAATATTACCTAATTTATAGACTCTAAGGAATAAAAAGATTGTTATTCCTAACGATATTAGAAATCCCGTTCTTGAGTTAGTAAAAATAAGGGCAAAAGTAAAGAATAGAGCAAAGAAAAGAGTGAAAAAAAACAAAAAATAAGAACCAGGAATAGGAATATCTCTTAGCATTTCTGGTTCAATAAAAAATATAATGAAGATTTGAATCGACCAAAAAGAAATTAAAAGTAGAAGGGTTAGGAAAAAATTCTTTTGTTTCCTTTTAGACATGGCCTTTTCATTGTATAATAATTAACATGATGAGTGAAATTTATCTTATTGTTGCTTTATTAATTACTTTTCTGGCTATTTTTGCATGGTTTATTAGTCATAAACTAAGACAGTTAACAGAAGTAAATAAAACAGACGAGAATCTTTTAAGAGTAATTGAAACCCTACAAAAAGGAACTAATAATTTGCAAAGGGGACTTCAGGATCAATCTAAAACACTACAAGATGTTCTTGGTTTAACTAATAAAAATATTTCTGATACTCTTCAACAATCAACTAAATCTATGAATGAACGCTTGGATAATGCCGCTCGCTATATTTCTAAAGTTGCTAAAGAAGTTGGTCAAATGAGTGAAATTGGTCGGTCAATGAAAGATCTTCAAGAGTTTTTAAAAAGTCCTAAGCTTAGAGGGAACATTGGCGAAGAGGTTTTGAAGGATTTGATTTCACAAATGTTTCCCAAAAATAGTTTTCATCTACAATATAGTTTCAAGAGTGGGGAGAAAGTGGACGCCGCCCTTAAAACCGATGCGGGAATCCTTCCGATTGATTCTAAGTTTCCGATGGAGAATTTTCAACGGATGATTAAAGCAGAGACAAAAACAGAGAGAGATAGAATAAGAAAACTTTTCGTTATCGACGTAAAAAAACATATAAAAGATATTTCGAAAAAATATATTCTACCAGAAGAAGGAACGATGGATTTTGCTTTTATGTATATTCCTTCAGAGCCGGTTTATTATGAGATTGTTAATATTACTGATATTACTGATTTTGCTCGTCAATATCGAGTTTATCCTGTTTCTCCAACGACCCTATATGCTCATCTTCAAATGATTCTTTTGTCCTTTGAGGGTAAAAAAATTGAAGCTCGCTCTCGCCAGGTTTTCCGGCTTTTAAGAGCAATTCAAAAAGATTATGAAAAAACAGAGGGAGTATTACAGGTTTTAGGTAGACATATTAACAATGCCTACAATCAATTTTCTAATCTTTTGCAAAACTTTTCTTTATTGGGACAGAAGCTTTCTTCTACACAGGTTTTGTCCGAAATTGATTCTGAGGAAAAAACCGACAAACAGCTGAAAGAAAAAGTGTAATATGGTTAGGAATAAGAAGGTTTTAAATCAGGAGCAGATTCAGGCAATTGAATACAAACAAGGACCTTTGTTGATTATTGCCGGAGCTGGCACTGGTAAAACGACAGTTGTTACCGAAAGAATAAAACATTTAATTTCTTCAAAACTTGCCAAACCTTCGGAAATTTTGGCCTTAACGTTTACAGAAAAAGCCGCTTTGGAGATGGAACAAAGGGTTGATGAAATTATGCCTTTAGGTTTTTTCCAAATGTGGATTTCTACATTTCATGCTTTTTGTGATCGTATTTTGCGCGATGAGGCTTTGAATATTGGTTTAGATTCTCATTATGTCCTGATGACTGAGGCAGAAACGCTTTTGTTTTTAAAAAATCATCTATTTGATTTTAAGCTTGATTATTTCCGGCCGGCAGGAAACCCAACAAGATTTTTAAATGGTCTTTTAGTTCACTTTAATCGTTTGAAAGATGAAGACATTTCGCCAAAAAAATATTTTGACTGGGTGAAGGAACAGCAACAAAAACCTACTAGAGAACTAGAGGAAATTAAAAAAGATTTAGAATTAGCTAAAGCTTATAAAAGGTATGAGGAATTAAAGACTAAAGAAGGAATGATGGATTTTGCTGACTTAATTGGCTACGTTCTAATCTTATTTAGGAAAAGGAAAAATATTTTAAAAAAATACCAGCAAAAATTTAAATATATTTTAGTGGATGAGTTTCAAGATACGAACGTGGCTCAGAATAAATTAGTTGTGCTTTTGGCTGGAGAAAAACCAAACCTTACTGTAGTGGCAGATGATGATCAATCTATTTATAAATGGCGTGGAGCGGCAATTTCTAATGTTTTGCAGTTTAAACAGAAATATCCAAAAGCGCAAATAATCACTTTAACAAAAAATTATCGTTCAACTCAAAAAATTTTAGATAAGGCGTATCAACTTATTCAATATAATAATCCTGACCGTTTAGAAGTAAAAGAAAAAATCAGTAAAAAATTGGTAGCTACTCGTCAAATTAGAGGAGAAGAAATTAAGTTTTTATTTTGTAATAGAGTCGAAGATGAATCAGATAGCATAGCTAAAGAAATAAAAAAACTCACCACTCAAAAAATACCATATAATTATGGAGAAATTGCTGTTTTGATTAGGGCCAATAATTATGCCGAGCCTTTTGTTAGCGCTTTTTTCAGAAATGGTATTCCCTTCCAATTTTTAGGACCAGGCAGATTGTTTCGGCAAGATGAAGTTAAAGATTTAATCGCCTATCTTAGAATTTTATATAATTTTGAAGACAATGTCTCTTTTTTTAGGATTTTGTCATTACCGATTTTTGATATTTCCAGTCGTGATATTGCTGCCTTGCGGAATTTTAGCAAAAGAATAAATATTTCTTTATTTGAGGCGGCAGAACAAGCAGACAAGCTTTTTATCTCTCAAGAAAGCAAAGAAAAGATAAAAAAATTAGTTGACATAATTCATCGCCATTTAAAACTAATCGCTACAGAAACGGCCGGTCAAATCACTTATTATTTTCTTCAGGATTCTGGTTTACTTCAACAATTAGCAGAACCGAAAACAGAGAATGATCAGCAAAAAATAGATAATATTGCTAAATTCTTTAATAAATTAAAGACTCATGAAGTAGAGTATGAAGATAGTGGTGTTGAAGCGGTCGTGGACTGGATAAATTTAAAGACAGAAATGGGAGAGTCTCCTTTAGCATCAGATAATGATTGGACACAAGAAAACAAAGTAAACATTTTAACTATCCATGGTTCTAAGGGTCTGGAATTTCCGGTAGTTTTTATGATTAATCTAGTTGCTGATCGTTTTCCAACGAGAGATAGGAAAGACCAAATCCCAATACCAGATGATTTAATTGAAGAACTTTTACCAAAAGGAGATTCTCATGAGCAGGAAGAACGTCGTTTGTTCTATGTAGGAATGACACGAGCAAAAGACTTGCTTTTTTTTAGTGCCGCTAAATATTATGGAGAGGCAAAAAGAATTAAAAAGATTTCTTTTTTTGTTTATGAGGCGTTAGGTGATGAAAAAGTGAAAAACTCTCTCCAGGTAAAAAATATCGAAGACAACCAACTTTCTATTTTTGACTTTCAGCCGATAGAGAAAACAGCTCCTAATTTGATTAATCAAACTTTGAGTTATCCTGTCAATTTTCTATCCTATTCACAAATAGAAACTTTTAAAATGTGTCCCCTACAGTATAAATATAAATATTTTTTTCAAATTCCTGTACCAGCTTTTGCCGCTGCGTCTTTTGGAACGTCTATTCATGATGTTTTAAAAGATTTTTATCAGCAAATTAGAAATGGTTTAACAGTTGATAAAGAGAAATTAATTAAGTTTCTAGAGGGGTGTTGGCAAAAAGAAGGCTACAGTTCTAAAGCTCATGAACAAAGGATGTATCAACGCGCCCAGCATATTTTGACAGAGTTTTTTGATAAGACTTACAAAAAAGAAGATAACCCGGTTACCCTAGAACAGACTTTTACCTTGAGAATTTCTCCAACCTTGCAAGTCGGTGGGAGGATTGACCGTATTGATAGACTTAGCGATGGAAAAATAGAAATCATTGATTACAAAACTGGTCGTTTAGCAACTCAAAACGAAATTGACAAAAACCTGCAAATGACTCTTTATGCGATGGCGGCTAATGACCCGGGGCTTTATAATCAAAAATTGGAAAATATAATTCTGTCATTTTACTTTTTTGAGGCTCAGGAGAAAATTTCTACTCAAAGGACAAAAAAGCAATTAGAAGTAGCTAAAAAGGAAATACTAAAAAAAGCTGAAGAAATTAAGAAATCTGATTTTAATCCGACCCCTGGTCCATTTTGCGACTTCTGTTCATTTAAAATAATCTGTCCAGTTTGGTAGCTATGGATAAATTTAAAATTAAATCAAAATTTAGACCAAAAGGTGATCAACCTCAAGCAATTAAAGCCTTAAATGAAGGACTTGAGAAAGGTGAAAAACATCAAGTATTGTTGGGGGTAACTGGTAGTGGCAAGACCTTTACTATTACTAAAGTAATCGAACAAAGCCAATTGCCAACTTTAATAATTTCTCACAATAAAACTTTAGCGGCTCAACTTTATCAGGAGTTAAAAGAATTTTTCCCAAACAATCAGGTTTCCTATTTTGTTTCCTATTATGACTACTATCAGCCTGAGGCATATATTCCAGCATCTGATACTTATATTGCCAAAGAAGTGGATATTAACCCCTTAATTGAACAATTAAGACTTCAATCTACTAGTGACATTTTTGCTTATCCCCGGAATATTGTCGTCGCATCAGTTTCTTGTATTTACAATATTGGTGCACCGGAAATATATAGGGATCAGACTTTACTAATAAAAATTGGTGACAACAAAGATTTATTGTACTGTGGACAAAAGTTGGTAGAGCTTTATTATCAAAAGTCGGCGACCGATTTTTTACCAGGGATTTTTAGGCAAAGAGGTAATCGTTTAGATGTTTTTCTTCCTTATACAGATGACAAAATTATTAGAATTTTTTTTGGCAACAACAAGATAGAAAAAATTGAGTTAACTAGTTTAAATAATAAAAGAATAGAAAATAAAGATTCGATTGCTATTTATCCGGCTAAACATTTTTTAACCGCTTCGGGTGATTTATCAGGTATTTTCAAAGATATAAGACTTGAGATGACTAAACAAGTAAATTTATTCAAAAAACAAGGAAAGATAGTAGAAGCTCAAAGAATTGAAAAAAGAGTAAATTATGATTTACAGATGATTGCTGAAATTGGATATGTAAATGGAATTGAAAATTATTCGCGTTATTTTGACGGTCGTAATCCAGGAGATGCTCCATATTCCTTGCTTGATTATTTTGTTTATAAATACAAAGAGAACTTTTTAGTAGTTATTGATGAGTCTCATGTTAGCGTCCCTCAGCTAAGGGGGATGTTTTATGGTGATCTAGCTAGAAAAGAAAATCTTATCGATTTTGGTTTCCGTCTTCCTTCATCTGTAGATAATAGACCTTTAAAATTTGAAGAAATACTAGTCCGAATTCCTCAGGCAATTTATGTGTCTGCTACCCCAGCTGAATGGGAGATTGAAAAAAGTAATGGCAAAGTAGTTGAACAAATTATCCGACCAACTGGTCTTGTGGATCCGCCAGTTAGAGTTTTACCAGCAGAAAACCAAGTGAAAGACCTAATTGAGCAAATTAAACAAAAGAAAAAACAAGGACAAAGGACTTTGGTAATTACTTTAACAAAAAGACTAGCAGAAGATTTAGCTAGTTATTTAGATGATCCAAGTAAGACTAATACGGATTTAAAGGTTGCTTATCTTCATTCTGATATTGATACTCTAAAAAGAACCGATGTTTTGGCCGATTTAAGATCTGGCAATTTTGATGTTTTGGTGGGGATTAACCTTTTGAGAGAAGGATTAGACTTACCAGAAGTAGGCTTGGTAGCCATTTTAGAAGCCGACAAACAAGGATTCTTGCGTTCTAAAACCAGTTTGATTCAAATTATGGGCCGGGCAGCCAGAAATATTGAAGGAGAGGTAATTTTATATGCTGACCAAGAGAGTGAAGCAATGAGACAAGCGATTTCAGAAGTAAAGAGAAGGAGGCAAATCCAGCAAGATTACAATGAAAAAAATAATATTACTCCCCGATCAATTAAAAAAGCCATTCGACCAAGACTTATTGAACGGGAAATAGAAGAGGAAGAAGAAATTGATCCAAAACAACTAATACCTCAGGCTAGAAAAAAATTGATTAAGAAACTAGAAAACCAGATGCGCGAGTATGCTAGAAATTTAGACTTTGAGACGGCAGCGCAAATAAGAGATAAAATATTGGAAATTGAAAATTATTGATGTTCTTTTAAGTGAATTATCTATGCCTCGGGTTGAAGGGGAAGATTATTTTTCATCGGTTCTACCCATTCTTTGGTTTATTTTTAAACCTGTTTAAATACCGTGGGGCTATTAGCCCCCGGATGAAAAACAGGCGAAAAAACAAACTTGTCAAGCCCGTAGGCAGAGAATACCGAGGGCTATTAACCCTCGGTAGTTTATTAATGTTTCTCTTTTTGTTATAATTATGCCAACCACATGCCGATAAAAATCGAGCAGCTGGCGGGTTTTTTAGTCCCCAAATTTTTAAAAATATGAACGACAAAATAATTATCAAAGGAGCTAGAGAACATAACTTAAAAAATATCAATTTAGAAATTCCAAAAAATAAATTGGTGGTTTTTACTGGTGTTTCTGGTTCTGGAAAATCATCTTTAGCATTTGATACTTTATATGCTGAAGGCCAACGAAGATATGTTGAAAGTCTGTCTTCTTACGCTCGGCAATTTCTGCAATCTTCCGGACGACCCGATGTTGATTTGATTGAAGGTTTATCACCAAGTATTGCGATTGATCAAAAAAGCATTTCTTCCAATCCTCGCTCAACCGTAGGAACGGTAACAGAAGTTTATGATTATTTACGCTTGCTTTTCGCCAGAATTGGTCACCCTCATTGTCCGATCTGCGGCCGAGAAATTTCTCAGCAATCAATTCAAGAAATTGTTGATCAAATTGAGGAGGAAATAAAAATAGAGGTTAAAGAAGCTGGAATAGCAAAGACCTACCTTTTGTCGCCGGTAATAAAAGAAAGAAAAGGAACTTTTGAAAAGCTTTTTAGTAGCTTAGTTAAACAAGGTTATGAACTAGCAAGAATTGATAATTATTTGATGGATTTAGGAGGAGAGATAAGTCTTTTAAAAAATAACAAACACAATATTGAAGTTGTGACTGACAGATTGATTATAAATTCTTCCAATTTAAAAGATTTTAAACCAATTCGTTCACGGTTATTTGAGGCGGTGCGTCAGGCACTTGGTTTGTCTGATGGACTTTTAATTTTAAGCTTTGTTAATGACAAAAGTTTTTCTTTTTCCGGCCAGCCGCAAAAGTGGGAAGATAAACTTTTTTCTGAACACTATGCTTGTCCGAAATGTAATATTTCTATATCTTGGCTTGAACCAAATAGTTTCAGTTTTAACTCTCCGGTTGGTGCTTGTGAAGAATGTAAGGGTTTAGGAGTAAAACTGAGTATTGATCGAAGCAGGGTACCAGAATGGAGAGCACTGAAATTGGAGAGAACCTATTACAACACCAGTTCTGAGTATATTCGTAAAGAGATTGAAAAACTAATGATTAAAGAATCTTGCTCCTTGTGTCGGGGCGCTCGACTCAAAAAAGAGGCTCTAGGGGTAACAATCGACGGTAAAAATATTTATCAAGTGACATTGATGTCTCTGGATAAATTAGACGATTGGTTTGGAAAGCTGGAAAAGGTTCTTAAATCTGAGAAAGAAAAACAAATAAGTAAACCGATTTTGAAAGAAATAAGAACAAGGTTGAAATTTCTTTTAGCCGTCGGTCTAGATTATTTAGATTTAGTAAGGCCGGCCGGAAGTCTTTCAACCGGTGAAGGACAGCGTATAAGATTAGCTTCTCAAATAGGAACCGGACTGACAGGTGTTTTATATATTTTAGATGAACCAACAGTTGGTTTACATCCGCGTGATAATCAAAGACTGATTAAAACTTTAAAAAAAATTCGCGATATTGGTAATAATCCGATTATTATTGAGCATGACATTGAGGTAATGAGTGAAGCGGACTGGGTGATTGATTTTGGTCCTTTAGCTGGTAAAAAAGGTGGTGAAGTTGTTGCCCAGGGAACATTAGATCAAATAAAAACTAACAAAAAATCCTTAACTGGAATGTATTTATCAGGTATAAAAAGTATCCCCATTTTTCCCAAGGATAAAAAACTAATTCAACGTTGGTTAGAAATTACTGGTTGCCGTCAGTTTAATTTAAAAAATATTGATTTCAAAATACCCCTAAATAGCTTCGTTTGTATTTCTGGTGTTTCTGGTTCTGGAAAATCTACTTTAGTTGAAGAAATTTTGTATCGAGCGGTAAAAGAACATTTTAATGCCGAGTTTGAAGAAAAACCAGGTGAATTTGATAAAATTTCCGGTTTAGAATATTTGGATAGAGTTTTGATTGTTGATCAATCACCAATTGGTAGAACTTCTCGTTCAAACCCAGCCACTTATACTTCAGTTTTTACCGAAATTCGAGACTTATTTGCTCAAACAAAAGAAGCAAAGTTTAAAGGTTTTAACAAAAGCTTTTTTTCTTTTAACACCAAAGGAGGCCGTTGTGAAGCATGTCAGGGACAAGGTGAAATTAGAATAGAAATGCAGTTTTTACCAGATATTTGGGTTGAATGTGAGGTCTGTCACGGAAAGAGATTTATCGAAGAGGTTTTAGAAGTTGAATGGAATGGCAAAAACATTTATGAAATTTTACAAATGACAATTGAGGAAGCATTAGAATTTTTCAAACCAATTTTTCCAATTGTAAAGAAATTAGAGAAATTGAAAGATATTGGGTTAGATTATCTACAACTTGGTCAATCATCACCGACTTTGTCTGGCGGAGAATCCCAGCGTTTAAAATTAGCTCGAGAATTAGTAAAACCAAGTAGGGGAAGCACTTTATATATTTTAGATGAACCAACAGTCGGTTTACACTTTCATGATTTGAAGAAATTAATTTTAATTTTAAGAAAGTTAGTAGAAAATGGCAATTCAGTTGTTATTATTGAACACAACCTGGATGTAATAAAAAATGCTGATTGGATAGTTGATTTAGGTCCGGAAGGTGGCGATGCCGGTGGTTATATGGTCGCTCAAGGTGAACCAAAAGATATAATTAAATCTAAAGATTCTTATACTGGCAGGTTTTTAAGTAAATATTTTTAAAAATTCCAGCAAAAGGCTTTTTTATGAAAACATTAAAAGACAAGATTAGTAACCTTCCTCAAAAACCAGGAATATATTTTTTC
>Ga0210057_1003941_pt1 | contig 20093 bp, 23 predicted proteins | sample CryGeyCG2114_010_2_FD_183968 | JGI IMG/M metagenome (GOLD analysis project Ga0210057, IMG submission 183968) | Groundwater microbial communities from aquifer - Crystal Geyser CG10_big_fil_rev_8/21/14_0.10 (SPAdes) (version 2) | ecosystem: Environmental > Aquatic > Deep subsurface > Groundwater ...
ACCGCGATGTTTGCGGGTTTTTGCGTCGCCACGCCAAAAAATTAACCCAGCCAGGAGAGGTGACCGATAGCAGCGGTAAAGTTTTAGGAATGCACGCCGGCCTAGTGAACTATACCATCGGTCAGAGGGAGAGATTAGGGATCGGTGGCCCAAGGGCATATTATGTGATACAATTGGATAGTAAGAAAAATGTTTTAGTCGTCGGCGACGAGAAGGATTTATACCAGAAGCAACTTATCGCAGCTGAAATAAATTGGCTCAATAAAGAATCAAGAGATGATAAGCTTCAAAGCGACATCGGAGCAAAGATAAGATATGGGCATCCGATCGAAAGCTGTAAGTTGCAAGCTCTGGGTCGCCAGCAAATTAAAGTAACATTTGAAGAACCTCAACGAGCAATCACGCCTGGCCAGTCTGTGGTTTTTTACCGGGGCAAAGAAGTTCTTGGTGGGGCAGTAATTGAAAAATAAATTAATCTTCAAGGAGAGTCTTTGAATAAATTGCGCATTATTTTGAAAACACTTGGTCTAATCGCATTCGCGCTAATTTTTTATTTTGCTGGATATCTTGTCGGTCATAAAAATATTGTTTTTGAGCAAAATTTCAAACCGAAGGTTACTAATTTAGAGCTCGGTAAACCAAAAGACATTGACTTTGGTATTTTTTGGGATGCTTGGAATAAAGTCTCCGAAAAATTTGTGGGTGACATTTCGGCTTCAAAAATGGTAAATGGTGCCATTAAGGGGATGGTCGATTCTTTGGGCGATCCCTATTCAGTCTTTATGGAGCCCTCTGACAATAAATTATTTTTAGAAGATCTCTCGGGAGAGATCCAAGGCATCGGTGCAGAATTATCCATGAGAGAAGGAAAATTAGTCATTGTCGCGCCCCTTAGTGATTCCCCGGCCGAAAAAGTTGGGCTCAAAGCGAACGACGAAATTGTCGAGATCGATGGCCAAGATACGGCCCAATTTTCTCTTGAGGAGGCGATCCAAAAAATTCGCGGCAAAGCCGGAACACAAGTGAAGCTACTTATCAATCGAGCAGCTTTTAAAGAGCCAAAAGAATTCACCATTAAAAGGGAAGTTATTGCTGTCAAATCAGTGAAGTGGGAAGATAAAAATGGCGTAGGCTATATTAAAATTTCTCAATTCGGCGAGGATACTTCTAGACTGGCCGAACAGGCAGCAGGCGAATTGGCCGGCAAGAAAGCAATTATCCTTGATTTGCGCAATAATCCTGGGGGATACCTCGATGCCTCGATTGATGTCGCCTCGCTTTTTATGGAAAGAGGGGTAGTAGTTAAAGAAAAATATAAAGATGGTCGAGTGGAAGAGTTGAAGACAACGCTCGAGCAGCAATTTTTGAAGAATAAAATTATTGTTTTAATTAATGAAGGTTCTGCTTCTGCCTCCGAGATTGTTGCTGGCGCGCTTCGTGATTCAAGGCACGCGATAATCATTGGCAAGCATTCTTTTGGCAAAGGTTCTGTCCAAGAGATTGAGGATTTATCAGGTGGCGCGGCTTTAAGAATCACCGTGGCCAAATGGTTAACGCCGAATGGTTTGACAATCGATAAAGAAGGAATTAAGCCTGATATTGAGATTGATTTGACTGATCAAGATCAAGAACAAAATAAAGATCCACAGCTTGATCGAGCGCTGGAAGAAGCAGGAAAGTAAATAATATGAGAATTGTTTTATTGAAAGATCAGCCAAATTTGGGAGAGGCGGGTAAGATCATTGAAGTAAAAGATGGTTATGCCAGAAATTTTTTAATTCCTCAAGGGATAGCAGCCTCGCAATCAGATCCAAAAGCCCAAGAGCTGCTTGCTCATATTGCCCAAAGAAAAAAAGATCAGCATCTCAAAGATGAAGAAACTGCAAAATTGATCAATAATTTAGAGGGAGAGGAAATTGTTTTTAAAGTAAAAATAAACAAAAAAGGCAAGCCCTATTTTTCTATTAAACCATCAGATATCGCCAAGAAACTAAAGATTGATCAAGGCCTTATTATTGCCGAGCCACTAAAAGAAATTGGTGAACATCAAGTTATTCTTAAAACCGGAGATCAGCAGTCGAAATTAAAAGTAAAAATTGAGCCAGAAAAGTGATATAATAGGAAATGGAGTACCATTTGAATGTGAAATGGGACAAGCCCATTTAAATAAAAAAGGCTAAATCCCGCCAAGGGCGGGATGGTCCGGCCCTAGATCCGCAAAGCGGATCGGGCTTAGGGAGGGGAAATGGATCAGTTTGGACCGCAAGGAGTAAATAATCCTGGCGCTCAGCCGAGCAGGGATTTTAGCGGCTTAAAACCACCAGAATCAATGACGAGCGGCACGCCTCGACCAACGCCAGGGCAAAGCCCTTTAAAATTTCCACAAGCTTCAAATACTCCACCTCAAGTTCCTAGGGCCGTCCCTTCCCCAACCATGCCAACTGGTGCTCCGACCACCCCGCCTCGAAGCTCTTTTAGCACAATTATTTTAATATTCATACTGTTAATAATTTTGATCGCCGCCATTTTGGTTTTTATTTCTTGGAAGGGATGGATTTCGCTGGGCGGGATTGAAAAACTCTGGGGTGGCGGCAAAACTACGCCAACGCCAAGCATTTCCGTTACTCTTGAGACAGCCACGCCAACGCCAGAATCTTTTGATGCCCAAAGAAAGAAAGATCTAGCCACTTTGAAGGGATCTTTAAAAAATTACTTTGCTGATAATTCAAAATATCCGGAGCAAGAGACGCAGATCAAAACCTCAGATTCTTCAAGTGTTTTAGCCCAGGATTTAGTCCCCGCTTATATTGCTGCTTTGCCAGATGACCCATTGGCGCCGAAATATTACTATAGCTATAAATCTGACGGTCAAGTCTTTGAACTATCATGTGTTTTAGAAGATATGACGGATACATCTGGCAGAATACTTGGCAATTTAAATATTTATATTCTCACCGATACCAGCGGTGAATAAGCAAAGCTTGTTTTCTTCCGCCTTCGCGGAGCGAAAATAAATAGAAAGGATAAAATGATTATTTTATGGATCGTCTTGGGGATCGTCGTAATTTTAATTGCTTGGTTTATTGCTGTTTTCAACGGCATTGTCTCGCTTCGTAATCGCACTCAAGAAGCTTGGTCAGATATTGATGTCCAGCTTAAACGCCGACACGATTTAATTCCTAATTTAGTCGAAACCGTTAAAGGTTATGCCAAGCACGAAAAAGAACTTTTTGAGAAAGTGACCGAAGCGCGCGCCAGCGCCATGAAAGCCCAGGGACCAGAGGAAGCCGGCAAAGCGGAAAATATGTTATCCAACACGCTGAAATCGCTTTTCGCGGTCGCTGAAAATTATCCTCAACTTCGGGCTTCAGAAAATTTTCAGAAACTTCAGGACGAATTAACTGACACCGAAGATAAGATTGAAGCCGCCCGCCGTTTTTACAACGGCAATGTCCGCGACTTTAATATCAAAATCCAAGTTTTCCCGAACAGCCTTGTGGCGGGCATGACTGGTTCAAAAGCCTTTGAATTATTTGGTATGGCTGAAGAGGAAAAAGCCACACCGGAAGTAAAGTTCTAAAAAGCGATGTATAAACAAATTGACTCAAATAAAAGGAGGACCGCCTTTTTGCTTGGGTTATTCCTAGTTTTTGTGATTGGGCTCGGCTATTTACTAAGTTATGTGTTTGACAATCAATTGATTCTAATTATCGCCGTCATTATCGCCGTTACCCAAGCATTGGTATCTTATTATTATTCTGATTCGATAACGCTGGCAGTCTCCGGGGCAAAAGAGGTACCGAGGAAAGAACCGTTTTTGGAAATTCATCGGGTTGTCGAAAACCTGAGCATCACCGGCGGGTTACCAAAACCTAAAATATATTTAATCGAAGATACAGCCCCCAATGCCTTTGCTACTGGCCGCGATCCAAAACACGCGTCAATTGCCGTAACCTCGGGCTTGCTAGAAAAACTAGATAAGAATGAACTTGAAGGGGTAATCGCCCATGAACTCTCGCACGTTGGTAATTATGATATTCGCTTGATGACTGTGATAGTTATTTTAGTTGGAATTGTTGCATTATTATCAGACTTTTTCCTCCGTTGGACATGGTTTGGCGGCCGGCGTCGTAGCGATGGCGACAGTGGTCAGCTGGGATTAATACTATTTGCAGTAGCGATCATCATGGCAATTTTAGCGCCATTAGCAGCGACTTTAATTCAACTGGCGATTTCGCGCAAACGCGAATTTTTGGCGGATGCCAGTGGCTCACTCTTAACCCGTTATCCAGATGGCCTGGCATCAGCACTAGAAAAAATATCGAAAGATCGTGAACCGCTGGAAGTTGCCAACAAAGCCACTGCCCATCTTTACATCGAAAATCCTTTTAAAGAAACTTCGGAAAATCGCGGTTGGCTGGCCGGACTTTTCGATACCCATCCACCGGTGGAAGAGCGAATTAAACGTCTTCGCGCTATGATCTCAAAATAGATTTAAGATTACACCTCTAAGGTGTAATCTGGACATTCTGGCAAATGCTGTGATATTATATAAATATGCCCGGAAGAGATATTGTTTTAGCAAAGAATCAGTACTACCATGTTTTTAATAGAGGTGTAGACTCTCAAAAGATTTTTAGTTGCGAACGAGATTATTTTCAGTTTCTGGATCGAATCGCATATTATAGAAATAAAAATCTAACGATAAGATTTTCACAGTTGTCAGATTTACCCTTGTCTATTAAGTCCGAAATTTTAAGTAAATTAGCAAATAAAAAAGATTTTCTTATCGATATTGTCGCTTATTGTTTAATGCCAAATCATTTTCACTTCTTACTAAAACAGAATTTAGAAAATGGAATTTCAAAATTCGTATCTAATTTTTCAAACAGCTATACGCGTTATTATAACATAAAACATAAAAGGGTAGGACCGATATTACAAGGAAAATTCAAAGCGGTATTAGTCAATTCTGATGAACAAATACTCCATCTTTCAAGATACATCCATCTCAACCCGTATCCGTCAGGTATTGTTAAAAATATCCAAGAACTATTAATTTACCCATATTCTTCAATGGCAGAATATCTTAATAAGCGAAAAGGAATATGCAAGACAGATATTATTATGGAACAATTTAACGACGATAATAATTATAGAAAATTTGTTACAGATCAAGCTGATTATCAATTGAATTTACAATTAATTAAAAAGCAAATATTAGAATCTTAAGATTACACCTCTAAGGTGTAATCTGGGTTTCAGGGCGTTTAGATATATGGTAAAATGAAATAAATGATATGGAGGTAAGAAATGTCCGAAGGCGAGCCAAAATTTAGCCCTGAGGATGTTCAGGACACCGAAGATTCGGAGGCGATTAATGAAGTGACGCACGGTCAGTCGGATTTATATTCTGTTGAAAATGTGGAAAAACAAAAATCTCAGGAGAAGGTTAGGACGGAAGGAGATATTGAGCAAACCGCTGACTTGTTGCTTGAAACCTCGAATATAGACTCTGAGTTGACGGTTTTAATAATGGAAAAAATTGGTGATCTAAATCAGCCATATGCTTTCTTATTCCATCAAACACCCAAAGTGTGGACTGATGAAATGCAAGAGGAAAATTATTTAGCTAGTATTTTTAAGCACGGCTTACTTTCTGAGAGTTTTCAATCTTTCGTAAAAGGAAAAATGTCAAAGAAACAATTAAGATCGCGAAGATATAGCAAGTACCAGGAAGATCAATTTAATAATATCTATTTAGATTATATTGATCCGGAAATGGCAAGAAAAACCGACGAAGGTAAAAGGCTTGGCGTGGGAACGCCGTTTGGCGGTGACAATTGGGCGTTTAGTTGGTTAGAACACAGAGAAGGTGATAGAAGGCTGGAGCATTCTAGCGCACCCGGCTCCGTCGTTCTTGTTGTTGATCCAGACCTTTTAGGTTCCAAGATTCGTAGAAAATTCGATACTCAAACGCATAAAGCTACAGAGCCCTATCCCTTGATTTTGCACAGGCTAAAGTCCGATGCCATCATTGGTCTTGTCGTAGATGCCGCAGGCTTAGAAAAAGCTGGTGTTTTGCGAGATCAGCTAAGAAAATGTATTCAGTCTCAATTATTAGCTTTGCATAAAACCTCCGAGTTGGTTCCGATTTATGACAGCTTTGGTAATCTTCTATGGCCTAAGCAAATGAGATATGAAGAAGTAAAACAATTTGTGGCGGAGAGGGAGGCGAAGAAGAAAGTGGAAGAAGGAAAAGAAGAATGACGAAAGAAGAAGCAAAACAAAGAATTGAGAAATTAAAAGAGCTGATTGAAAAATATCGGTACTCTTATCATGTGTTCGATAAATCGTTAGTATCGGATGCGGTTAACGACAGTCTTAAGCATGAGCTTCAGGAGCTAGAAAACCAATTTCCGGATTTGATTACACCCGATTCGCCAACGCAAAGAATTGGCGGAAAACCCTTAGAAAAATTTCATAAAGTCACTCACGACCGGCCGATGCTTTCTTTAACCGATGCTTTTTCTTTTGAAGAACTAGGGGAGTGGGAAAAGCGTAATAAAAAAATTATCAATCAAAATTATGAGTACTATACAGAGCTGAAAATGGATGGACTGGCCGTATCGCTCGTCTATGAAAAGGGAATCTTTGTTCAAGGCGCCACGCGCGGCGACGGTAGAGTAGGGGAGGAGGTAACGGGGAACCTCAAAACAATTGAAGCAGTTCCTCTTAAAATAAAATCTCCCGGAAATATTGAAGCTCGCGGCGAGGTTTATTTATCCATCAAAACTTTCAAAGAGCTTAATGCTAAATATAAAAAAGAGGGGAAAGCACTTCTTGCCAATCCGCGCAATGCTGCCGCTGGTTCAATCCGCCAACTCGATCCGAAATTAGCCAGAGAACGAAGGCTCGACTTCATTGCGTGGGATTTAATCGGAGAAAATCTTGAGACTCACGAAGAAATACATAAGACGCTGAAGGATTTAGGTTTTAAGACTATTGCTGCCAATAAATATTGTAAAAACTTGAAAGAAGTCGAAGAATTTAAAAAAGAAATCGAAAAGAAAAGGCCAAATCTCCCTTATCAAATAGATGGCATCGTGGTTCTGATCAACAACAATAAGGTTCGCGAAAATTTAGGCATAGTCGGCAAAGCGCCACGCGGCATGATCGCCTATAAATTCGAACCCGAAGAGGCAACTACCGTCATTGAAGATATCCAAGTACAAGTTGGCCGGATGGGAACGCTCACGCCAGTGGCAATTTTAAAACCAGTTGAAGTTGCTGGTTCAACAATTTCGCGAGCAACATTGCACAACGAAGACGAAATCAGAAAAAAAGATATTAAAGTAGGCGATACGGTCGTCATCCACAAAGCCGGCGATGTTATCCCCGAGGTTGTTTCGGTGGTCAAAGAACTCCGTACTGGCAAAGAAAAAGAATTTCTTTTTCCCAAAACTTGTCCGCAATGCGGCGGGAAGGTAGTCCGTGACGAAGGCAAGGCCGCCTATCGCTGTTTAAATAAAAAGTGTTTTACGATCAAGCGTCGTTCTTTAGAACATTTTGTTGGCCGCACTGCCTTTGATATGGCAGGTTTGGGCCCAAAAATTTTAAATAAATTCGCGGAAGAGGGTCTAGTCAAAGACGCGGCGGATTTATTTAAATTAAAAGTTGAAGACATCCAGCCACTTGAACGTTTTGCCGAGAAATCGGCCCAAAACATTATTGAAACAATTTCCTCCCATAAAAAAATAGAACTACCTCGTTTTATTTATGCCTTAGGCATTCCCAATGTCGGCGAAGAGGGAGCCTTTGATTTGGCTGAACATTTTGGCTCAATTGAAAAATTAAGAAAAGCATGTCTTGAAGAAATCGATTCAATTCCGGATATTGGTGAAATCGTCGCCCAAAGCATCTATGACTGGTTTCAAGATAAAAATAATCTCGAATTTTTGGATCGACTAATCAAGGCGGGCGTAAAAATCATCGAAAGCCAGAAGTCTGAAGGCGGGAAGTTGGCAGGTAAAAAGTTTGTTTTCACCGGTGGCCTAGAAACTCTTTCTCGCGATGAGGCAAAAAACAAAGCCCGCGAAGAGGGGGCGGATGTCTCCGAGTCAGTCTCAAAAGAAACCGACTATGTTGTTGTTGGCACCGAACCAGGCGAAAAACACGATAATGCCAAAAAGCTGGGGATAAAAATAATTGATGAAAAAGAATTTTTAGATCTCATTAAATAAAACAGAACGCCGTGAGCCCGGGTGGGCTCACGGCGGTAGTGCCGTAATGACGGCGGATCATTCAGCTGATCCAGCGCCGATCCGGGCTCTCGGTTTCCGTCGCCGGATACTCGAGGTTCTTCAGCGCCGAACGGATCCTCGCTCGGGCGAGATCCAGCCGTTGGCCTCCCTTGATGTGTTCGACGGCCAGAGCAAGAGACCGGCTTGCTCGGCGAGTGCGCCGGACCACTGGGCGACACGCGATCTCTCTCGACTCAATCGCCATCTTCTGAAGGGCCGCGACGAGCACTTGTCGCTTCTTCTCGTCGGGGTCGCCATTGAGGGTAGGCGCATTTTCGACGAGAGAGCTTAACGATCGTCGAAGCGACCGCAGTCGAGATTCCAATATCGTCTTGAGTGATTCAACGCCAGCCTTGCGACTGGCGATGTGACCCGTGATGGCTGCGACACGCGCCAGTTGATCCATCAGGGCGATGAAGTCATCCGTAACTGGCTTGCGCTTAGAGGGCATCTCGTAGCCCTCGAGGATGTACCCCTGCTGTCTCTGGCAGTGGTCCAGATCGTCGACCTGCTGGTAGCAAAGTTCCTGAAGTTGGCCTTCGAAGGTAGCGAAGCCATGTGACCGGTCGGCGAGGCCGTGCGCTTTGAGATACTCGGCCCGCCATTCTTTCTTGACGGGAATCCAGCGCGGCATAAGGAAGGTTCCGAGACGGAGGTAGGTGACGGCAGTGGCCGATATGATTTGGTCGCGCCGTCGTCGGAGCCATCTCTGCCGAACCGACTTGCCTTTCGTCAGGATGAAGGCCGGCGTTCGTCGGACCGGGCTGATCTCGAGAACGCCATTGACAATCCAACGCCATACGTCAACCGCCTTGAGAGCCGGTCTTGTCCGGTGTTTCTTGGCCACGGCTGTTGCTCCTTAAACATCTGGATAAAATAAATTATACCTCTTCTAATTGCATAAATCAAGAGAAAACTGTAAACTTTAATCGATATGGCAAAAATAAAAAAAGATGTTTACCCCGAGCGTTTGAGTCGAGGGGACGTCGAACATGTCGCCCAGCTTGGTCGTTTGGAACTAACTGATACCGAAAAAACTAAATTTACCGAACAGCTCGGTTCGGTTTTGGAATATTTTGAAAAACTTGATAAAGCCGAAACTGCTGATGCGAAGCCTATTAATCAAATAAATAATATGGAAAATATTGCCGCATCTGATGAGGTTAAAGAAAGCACTTCTCGTGATGAAATGTTGGCGAACGCTCCCGAGCAAGAGGACGGGTTTATTAAAGTAAAAGCGGTATTTGAATAGCAAGATTAGACCTGCGAGGTCTAATCTGGGAATTGGAGTCTAAATTAGGAATTTTCAAAATGAGGAAAAAATATGAGTGAAGTCAAAGGCGGCGGCGGTTCGGAAGAGGAACGGGCCGACGCGGAAGAATTTAATGAGATGATTTATAAATAAAGGAAGGATATGTACATTTACATTGATGAATCTGGGGATTTGGGATCTGCTCGAAAATCAAAAAGATATTTTCTAATTGCCTTATCGGTTTCTAAAGATAATCGCCAGTTTGATATTTTTATGAGAAGGTTGAGGAGCCGAAAGCTTTCTAAAAAGGAACGTAAAAGCCCGGAATTAAAGGCCTTTGAGGCGTCAGAAACATTCTTACAATATTTTTACAGTCATATCAATAAGCTGGATTTTCAAATTATTGCTGTCATTTTAGACAAAAAAGAAATTCCGAGTCAACTAAGAAAAGAAGAAGGAATTATTTATATCCAAATGATTGAAAAAGGCCTTGAAACTTTCATAAAGCAAAAACCAGATAAAGTTATTGTAACGGTTGATAGGCGACACTATAAGGGAGTTACCAAGGAAGCTTTCAATTTGGCTTTAAGAGATTTCTTGCTGGTTGAGAAAGAGTTCAAAAAGCCGGTAGTGATTCATCAGCTTGATTCTACTGCTAATCGAAGTATTCAATTTGCCGATTTCATTGTTTATGCTTTTTCCCGCAAATATAACTTCAAAGACGATAGTTGGTATAATTTATTAAAGGATAAAATTATTAAAGAAACGGAAATTAAGTTTGATAACAAAAAATGACACCGGAACCTTACTGTCTCGAGGCGATTCGTCCACTTTTTAAAGCAGACTATCGCCAGCGACCGCAAGGATTTACCCGAATGTCAATTAGATTATAAAACAATTATTAATTATTGTCAAGTAGAAGGAAAAATATGAGTGAAGTTGAAGGCAACGGTGGTTCGGCGGAAGAACAAGCCGAGGCGGAAAAATTTAATGAGATGGTTAATAAAGGCAAAGTAACGCCTGCTTATATGGCTCAAATAGAAAAAGATAAAACGCCGGAAGAAGTTGAGGCGGAAAAAGCGGCGATGGAGAAATTGATAGATATATCAAAAGGTGAATTTTATGCTCATCAAACGAAATCTTCCGGGCTTAATGAAATCTTAACGAAAGGACTATTCTCTCCTGCTTATGCCGAACGCCTAAGGAGATATGGTATCGGCAATGCATTCGATTCCCAAAAAATTAAAGAAATAAAAGAATTAGAAGGGGGAAGGTGGTGGAAACCGTCAGGAGATCTTGTTTGGACGATGAGTGGAGAAAATTATGCGAGCTCGAAAAAAGCACCATCCAGAGAAGGTTGGATTGAAGCTATGAAAGGTCTAGGAGATGTTGTGATTCTAATGGATCAAAAGCTGAATGAAAAAGAAACTCACAGGGATCGTGGTCCTACATTCGCCAGGCGAATCAATCCTAGATATTTTATTGGTTTAATCACTTATCCAGAGCCACGAGACCAAGTTGTTGATTTGGGTCGTAAATTTGGGCTTCCGGTGTATAATTTGAACTTCGAATTAGTATTTCCTAGACAGATGACTCACGAAGAAGTTCAGCAATTTATAGCTGTGAGAGATGCGAAGAAGAAAGAAGGAGAAGAATCTAACACCTCAACCCATTGAGGTGTTAGATAAGGTTCAAAAATGGCAGATTTAAATAAACTTACAATCAAAGAGGCGTCCGAAAGACTGAAAAACGATGAATTTACATCGGCGGAGATTGTTGGTGATTGTTTGGGGCAGATAGATAAGCATGATAAAGATATCAATGCGTATTTGACGGTGCTTGCGAATGAAGCGAAAAAGGCGGCGGAAGAAAGCGATAAGCAATATGCGATAAGCCATAAGCGAAAGTCACTCATCGATGGCTTGCCGATTGCGGTTAAAGATGTGATTTGCACGAAAGGAATCGAAACGACCGCGGCCTCGAAAATATTAAAAGGATTCATCCCGCCTTACGACGCAACGGTAGTATCCAAACTAAAAGATGCTGGCGCAATAATTATCGGCAAGACTAATTTGGACGAGTTTGCGATGGGCTCATCAACGGAAAACTCGGCCTTTAAAACAACAAAAAATCCATGGGATAAAGAGCGCGTGCCGGGCGGAAGTTCCGGCGGTTCGGCGGCGGCCGTCTCATCGGACATGTGTATCGCTGCACTTGGATCTGATACGGGTGGTTCGATTCGCCAGCCGGCAAGTTTGTGCGGAGTGGTTGGATTAAAACCGACATATGGGTCGGTATCGCGTTACGGTTTGATGGCGATGGCATCGAGCTTGGACCAAATCGGCGTGTTTACGAAGACGGTCGAGGATGCGGAAGCATTATTTAAGATTATCGCCGGTTACGACCCGATGGATTCGACCTCTTTAAATAAAGAGTTAATTCCAGCAAAAAATCCGAAAGATCTAAAGATTGGCGTTCCGAAAGAATACTTCGCTGAAGGTCTGGATAAAAAAGTCAAAAAAGTTATCGAAGACGCAATTGACAAAATCAAACCACAGGTGAAGGAAGTTATTGAGATTGATCTTCCCAACGCCGAATACGCGCTTGAAGTCTACTATATTATTATGTTTGTAGAGGTCTCATCAAATCTGGCGCGTTACGACGGTATTAAATATGGCCTTAGCACAACCAAGGCCAAAGATCTGATGGAAGTTTATCTAAAAAGCCGGGCCGAAGGTTTCGGGGCCGAAGCCAAACGCCGAATTATCTTGGGAAATTACGCTTCAAGCGCTGGCTATATCGATCAATATTATGCTAAAGCCCAAAAAGTCAGAACACTCGTCAAGAAAGATTTTGATGAAGCCTTCGAAAAAGTTGATTTAATTTTAGGGCCGGTTTCGCCGACCACCGCCTTTAAAATCGGTGAAAAAACCGACGATCCCTTACAAATGTATTTATCGGATATTTATACCATTTCCATTAATTTAGCCGGCCTTCCGGCAATGTCAGTGCCTGCTGGATTATCCGACGGTTTGCCAGTTGGCCTACAAATTATTGGAGAAGCATTGAGCGAAAATAATATTTTTACCCTCGGTAAGCTATATGAGAGGAGCCGAGGTGACTTACCGCGTCCGTCAGTATAAAAAGGGGAAAGGAATCCAAATTTTGGAAAGCTTGTTAAAAGCAATCTGGTTTATTATCTCGTTGCCATTTCGGTTAATTTTTGGAAAAGCCGGCAAAAAAAAGATGCATCATGAAGCTCTGGATAAAGGCTTTGTCAACGCTAAATGGCAGGAAATAGAAAATCTGATACGGCTGGGGAAACCTTCAAACAACGCGCGAGCAGTTTTAGAAGCTGATAAATTGCTCGATCATATCTTAAAAGGGTATCGCGTGCCGGGAATGACTATGGGAGACCGCTTGAAAGCGTCGCAAAATAGATTTAGCGTCGAAGGCTATAATGCGGCTTGGCAGGCGCATAAAGTCAGAAATGAGATTGTTCATAGCGCCACTTACGAATTAATGGATTATAGCGCTAAAAGCGCAATCAATAATTTTAAAAAAGCGATTGATGAATTAATTTAGGAGTTTTTATGGAACAACAAGAAGGAAAATTTCCAGACGAACCGATAGAGAGTGAAGCAGAGAAATTGGACACCAGTATCCTAACGCCCGATGATCAAGCCAGAATCGGAACTTTGATCAAATTGGGCAACATTAGTATAGGGGAAGCCACCAGGAGAATAGTTGAGAGAAGAAAAAGAATTAATGGCATTGCTCTTGGTCAGAATATTTCGCCCCAAGAGGCTGAAAGAAGATTAATCCGCAGCGAAGAAGAAGGAGAGATTAATCAAAAAGAATAGTATGTCTTACAAAACCGTCATTGGGCTGGAGATACATGTCCAGCTGAAAACTAAATCAAAAATGTTTTGCCGCTGCGACAATAACGCCGAAAATGCAGCGCCGAATACTTTAGTTTGTCCGATTTGCATGGGAATGCCGGGAACTTTGCCCGTGGCCAACAAAACGGCGATTGAATGGACGCTTAAAACCGGCTTGGCTTTAAATTGCCAAGTCGCCGAGTTTTCCCGCTTTGACCGCAAACATTATTTTTATCCCGATCTGCCAAAAGGTTTTCAGATTTCGCAGTACGATAAACCTTTTTGTACCGAAGGATATTTGGAAATCGATGACCAAGGCGAACTTAAAAAAATCGGTATCCGGCGAGTTCATCTTGAAGAAGACGCGGGCAAACTTATTCATAAAGATAATTCTACCTTAGTCGATTTAAATCGTGCCGGTACGCCCCTCATGGAGGTCGTCAGCGAACCAGACATTAATTCACCCGCCGAGGCGAAAATCTTTATGCAAGAATTACGATCGATTTTACGCTATTTGGATGTTTCCGACGCTGATATGGAAAAAGGACATTTAAGATGCGACGCTAACATCAGTATCAGTATTGATAATAAAGAAGGTGTCCCAGTCGAAATTAAAAATATGAATAGTTTTCGGATGGTTGAACGGGCGCTTGCGTATGAAGAAAAACGCCAAAAAGAAGAACTCGAAGCCGGCGAGAAGATCGAAAAAGAAACACGCGGTTGGGACGACGCGAAAGGCGTCACCATTTCGCAACGCGGCAAGGAATATGCCCAGGATTATCGCTATTTCCCAGAACCCGATTTGCCGCCATATCGGCCTGGCAAAGCCTTTAATATCGAGAGTCTAAAAAAAGAACTGCCAGAGTTGCCAGCCCAAAAGCGCCGTCGCTATATTGATAGTATGAATTTGCCACTCCAGGATGCGGCGGTTTTAGCAATCGATAAAGACGAGGCTTTCTACTTTGAAAAAGTCGCGGAAAAAGTGAATCCGAAACTAGCGGCTAATTGGGTAATTAACGAATTGAGGCTTGATGGCATTCTAAATATTAGCCCTGAGGATTTGACGGCGTTATTATTAAAAATCGAAAGCGGAGAAGTCTCCGGCAAAATCGGAAAAGTTATCCTTGCCGAGATGCACGGCGGTAAAAAACCGGATGAAATTATTGCCGCAAAGGGCATTAAACATATCGGTTCGGAAGATAAGCTCAAAGGATTCATCGAGGAAGTGATCAAAGAAAACGAAAAAACAGTCACTGACTTTAAGGCGGGTAAAAAGGAGGCTCTCGGATTTTTGGTTGGCCAAGTGATGAAAAAAACCCAAGGTCAGGCCAATCCACAAATTGTTAATAAATTATTAAAGGATAAGTTGGGAGAAAATTAGAATGAGCGATAATAATAAAGGCTTTAGAACAGAATTTTTAAAAACAATGATTCAGCTGGCAACCGCCGGCTTTGGTTTAGTCGCGGCGCTGGCCTGGAATGAAGTGATCAAAGAATTTATAGACCGTTATATTGCCCCAGGTTCAAGTTTAATATCCAAATTAATATACGCGCTCTTAGTGACATTAATCGCGGTTTGGGTAACTTATATTTTGGGCAAGATGATTCAGCAGCAATCAAAAGACGAAAAAAATTAATTCTTTTAAGAGTGGAATAAATTTATCAATTCTACTTTATTGGTGTTGAAAATATTATTGAGCTGTGATAATGTAGAACGGCAAATTTAAAAAGGAGACCCATGGCTAAAATTAATTATTTAGGGGATCAAGGGAAAATCAAGAAGTTTAAGAGTGGCGGAACTTTAGTCGCGATATTTTTGATTCTAAGTTTTTTAATGGGAATCGTCGGCGGCGCTGGGGCAGTAATGGTTCTCTCTTCCAGTACTCGTTTGCAACATATTTTAGGCATTAAAAATAGTAGTCTCAATATTAACACCACCAAGACAGAAAAACTTCGACTCGAAGAATCATCGACGATTATTGATGCGGTAAATAAGGTAACGCCGGCGGTGGTTTCGATTACGACCACAGCGACCGCCCAAGATTTCTTTGGCCGGACGTTTGAGGAGCAGGGCGGCGGCACTGGTTTTATTATCACCAACGATGGTCTGATCCTGACCAATAAACATGTCGCCCAAGCCGGCGATAGTCTCACGGCGATGACGTCAGATGGAAAGAGCTATAACGCCAAAACAGTTGCCCTTGACCCGACAAATGATCTGGCTATTTTAAAAATAGAAGCTTCTGGTCTGCCGGTAGTTGATTTGGGAGACTCAAATGATCTGCAGATCGGCCAATGGATAATCGCGGTCGGTAATGCTCTTGGCGAGTTACAAAATACTGTTACCGTCGGCGTGATTTCCGCCCGCGAGCGCCAAATTACTGCCGGAGGAGGAATGAGCCAGCAAGAACAACTCAATAATTTATTACAAACCGATGCCGCGATTAATTCCGGTAACTCGGGGGGGCCCCTCGTAAATTTGGCCGGACAAGTTGTTGGTATTAATACGGCGGTAGCAACCAATGCCCAAAATATCGGTTTTGCTATTCCCATCAACCAGGCGAAATTAGCCATCGATTCTTATAAAAAATCAGGGAAAATTATTAAACCATTTTTGGGCGTCCGCTATACGATTATAACTAAGGACATGATTGATAGCCTGAATTTAAAGGTTGATCACGGAGCCCTAGTGGGGGCGGAGCAAGGTCAAGTTGCAGTTTCGCCTGACAGCCCAGCCCAAAAAGCCGGCATAAAATCAGGTGATATCTTACTGGAAATAAATGGCGAGCGAATTGATGAAAATCACACTCTCGGCGCTTTAATTTCTAATTACAAACCTGACGACGAGATCGAAATAAAAATCTATCGTGATAATAAAGAGAGTTCGATCAAGGTCAAGCTCGGTTCGGTTGACTAAATTTTAAGAACTAGATAAAACTTTTTCTAAGTTTTCTTTTTGTAAAGCAGAAGTTATTTGGTCTAAATTACCATCTAAAATATTCGAAATTTTTGACCAAGATTTTTTAATCCGGTGGTCGCTGATACGATCTTGGGGAAAATTATAAGTTCTGATTTTTTCTGAACGATCGCCAGTGCCAATTTGAATTCGGCGCAAATCTCCCTGTTCTTTTTGGCGCTTTTTATCTTCAATCGCTAAAAGTCGTGATCGAAGAACTTTCATCGCTTTATCACGATTTTTAAGCTGCGAACGTTCATCTTGGCAAGTGACGACTAGGCCTGTTGGTAAATGGGTAATCCGGACGGCTGAATCAGTGGTATTAACTCCTTGGCCGCCGTGCCCACGCGAACGATAAACATCAATTCTTAAGTCCGTTGGATTTATTTGTAAATCAATTTCTCCCGCCTCTGGCAAGACGGCAACAGTAGCCGCCGAAGTATGCAGCCGTCCTGACTTTTCTGTTTTAGGCACACGCTGGACCCGATGTACACCCGACTCAAATTTTAAAGCCTCATAAGATCCCGGTCCAGTAATTTCCGCCGTAAGGTTTTTAACCCCACCAAGCGGAGTGCGGTCGGAGTCAATAATATTAAAGCGCCAACCTTTGCGTTCAGCATAACGCTCGTACATTCTAAGGAGATCCCCCGCAAAAATTTCTGCTTCATCACCGCCGGTGCCGGCACGGATTTCCAAGATTACATCACGGCCCGACGAAGAGTCGGGAGAAAGTATTTGGCTTTTGATCTTTTCAATTTCATCTTTGGCAAGCTCCTTGATGGCAGGATCTTCGCTACTGTCCGCATGTTTATATAAATTCTCTGCTTCTTGAAGCTCTCTTTTTAGATCGTCATTCATTATTTTTCTTTTTCAATTGCTTTTTTATGTTTTTTATGTAATTTTTCTTGCATTTCTTGAGCTTTTTTAATCTTCGCCTGAAATTTATCTACTCGGCCAGCCGTATCGATGAACTTTTGAGTACCGGTGTAATAGGGATGACAGGCGGAGCAGACTTCAATTTGGATTTCTGGAACAGTGGCGCCAACTTCAAAAGTGTTACCGCAGGAACAGGTAACTTTGGCATTAGGATAATATTTAGGGTGAATATCCTTTTTCATATCGTTAATATCCTACCATATTAACCTCGATTTTGCAATATCCCAACCTTCTAGATCCCGAACCAGGGTCGGGTGCTCACTGGTTAGAATAATGTTATAATGAGGATAATGAGAAGAAAAGAGCTATTAGTCACAGGACAAGTTTATCATGTGTTCAATAGAAGTATTGCGGACTTTAGAATATTTAATGGTGATAGCGAATTTTTGCGGATGATCCAATTGCTAAGATATTATCAGATAGAAAATGAGCTTAAATTTTCTAATTTTATTGAATTAGAAAAGGTGCAAGTAAAGGGTTTTAATAGCTTTTTTGATATTATCTCTAAGGATAGGCAGCAGTTGGTTCAAATTATCTCTTATTGCCTCATGCCTACGCATTTTCATCTGATTCTTAAACAATTATTGGATAATGGAATTTCTTTATACTTAAGAAATATCCAAAATAGTTATTCGCACTATTTTAATATTCAACACAAAAGAAAAGGTCCTTTATGTGAGGGTAAGTACAAAAACGTTTTAGTGAAAGGCGATGAGCAATTATTGCATTTGACGAGATATGTTCACCTGAATCCAGTAACGGCATTCTTGGTTAAGAAGCCAGAGGATTGGGGTTGGTCGTCCTATAATGAATATGTCTCTGGCAATATTAAGACAGGCGGGGTATGCAAATTCGATGATATTTTAGACATCCGACAGGCCCAATATCGCAAATTCGTGAACAATCAAATCTCTTATCAACAAGAATTAGCCCGGATTAAAAAGCTATTATTTGACTAATTCGATATTCCTTTAATTTCCACTCCCGAACTTCCACTCCCGAACCAGGGTCGGGTGCCGTCGGGTATTGTGGTTAGGCCGCCCTCGAAAGAGGGCGGCCTATGGGTACTCTCTGTGGAGCTCAGAACCACAATCCGACAGGACGAGAGTGGGAAGTTGGCTCCTCGGTTTCGGGTTCCACTTCTTCGGTCGGGAGAATGTAGACCATCGATTGGCCATCTCCTTCAGGCCAGAGAATACCGAAGAAAGCTGTCTCGCTCAACGGTTTGGTTGCCTTATGCCCTCTGGACCGATGGGGTGGTCGACGACAGTAATCGAGTTCTAGTACGAAGTCGTAGACACGGGGGTGTCTTGCCAAGCCCTGCCTCTCCTTGATCGGCAGTGCCGAGCCGTCTGCTTCGCGGTCTCTTTGAACCAGTTCGAGCAGGACGAGCCGTTCGTCCTGGGTTGGCCGTCGCAGGCGTGCTCGTTCGGCGTTACGCCAGCGGAGACCGTGTTTACCGACCGCGGCGCCGAGCATAATCAGGATGGCACGCTGAAGGTCCTGATCGGTTCTCGGATCCGCCTCCTTCCTGAAGACGTCAGGATGGACGGCAACCTCGATGTGACCGAGACGAAGCTCATACCAAGGTGCTTCAGTTAAGGCGCTCATTTGCTTCCTCCATAACCGTCATAAATCCATTTTATTAAAAAATCAGTTTAAATCAAATAATTATAATAACTCTCTATTGTCAAGACGAGGAGTTTATGCTAAGATCTAATCTGTAGCAAATTTTGCTTTTTTTAGTTACAATAAATTGAGGAAGGATAAATTGCAGATGCCTACTTTAACCCAGCTTTTGGAGGCCGGGGCACATTTTGGTCATAAAAAGGAACGTTCGCATCCCCGGGCAAAAGATTTTATCTACACGATTCGTGATAGCGTTTATGTGATTGATTTAGAACAAACTGTTATTAAATTAAAACAAGCAATCGAATATTTAAAAAGCCAAATTGATGCTGGTAAAACCGTTCTTTTTGTTGGCACAAAACGGCAAGCCAAAGAGTTGGTTAGGAAAACCGCTGTCAATTTGGGTATGCCATATATCGTTGAAAGATGGCTCGGTGGCACTTTGACTAATTTCGAAACAATTAGCAAGAGTCTTAAGAAGCTAGCCGAACAAGAAGAACTTATCAAGTCTGAAGCTTTCGCTAAATACACAAAAAAGGAACGGATGCGGATTGAAAAAAAGGCGCATAAATTGAATCTGCTTTTTGAGGGAATAAAAGATTTGAAATTTGTGCCCGATGTTTTATTCGTTGTCGATACAGTCAGTGAAAATGTCGCGGTACAAGAAGCAATCAAAATGGAAATTCCGATTGTGGGAATTTGTGATACTAATGCCAACCCGAGCTTAGTTAATTATCCAATCCCGGCCAACGATGATTCGGAAAAAACGATTAAGTTAATTTTGGAGGCAGTTGAAAGCGGCGTTAAATCCGCTAAACCTGAAGAAAAAAAACCCCCTACGCGCGGACCAGCGGATAGCGGGGAAAAGGAGAAGGAGAAATGATTTCGAAAGATTTAATTGCCAAACTTCGCACCGAAACTGGCGGCGGTGTAATGGATTGTAAAAAAGCTTTGGAAGAAACTAGGGGGGATTATGAAAAAGCGAAAAAGTTATTAGTTCTTAATGCCCAAGCAATTGCTAAAAAAAAGCAAGATCGTGCGGCAAAACAAGGCTTAATTGAATGCTACTCCCATGGAGGAAAAATCGGCGTAATTTTAGAGCTCAATTCTGAAACTGATTTTGTCGCCAGAAACGA
>Ga0210057_1003942_pt1 | contig 20092 bp, 19 predicted proteins | sample CryGeyCG2114_010_2_FD_183968 | JGI IMG/M metagenome (GOLD analysis project Ga0210057, IMG submission 183968) | Groundwater microbial communities from aquifer - Crystal Geyser CG10_big_fil_rev_8/21/14_0.10 (SPAdes) (version 2) | ecosystem: Environmental > Aquatic > Deep subsurface > Groundwater ...
GGATTGGCTTCTCTTCTACAACACCAAGCGTGTACACCACGCTTTCAACAACAAACTCACCCCTGTGCAATATCTGCTACAATACGAGGAATTATCGGTGGAGTGCAAAAGTACCTGCGGTCATACAAGGCATTGAAATGTCTGTTTTTAGAAGTATAATGCGAACATGAATCTACTTATTCTTATACCTGTTGCAATTGTTATTGCGGTGGCAATACTTCGTCAGGTAAATCAATACGAGAGGGGAGTAATGTTTTTAATGGGTCGCTACACTGGGCTTAAGGGTCCGGGATGGCGTATTGTTATCCCTGTCTTTCAGCAGATGAAAAAAGTAGATTTGCGTGTGAAGGCGGTGGATGTCCCACAGCAACAGGCAATCACTAAAGACAATATTTCAGTCAGTGTGAATGCTGTTATTTATTACAAAGTTTCAGAAGCCGACAAAGCTATTCTACAGGTGGAAGATTTCTTTTTTGCAGTAAGCCAATTGGCGCAAACTACAATGAGAAATGTGGTAGGTGAGATAGAGTTAGATGAGCTACTAGCAGGACGAGAGAGGGTATCTGATCGTATTCGCCAGACTGTTGATGAAGCGAGTGATGCGTGGGGAATTAAGGTAGACAATGTTGAGCTTAAGGACGTCATTCTCCCTGCGGATATGGAAAGAACGATTGCAAAACAAGCAGAAGCAGAAAGAGAAAAGCGTGCGGTGATTATCAAGGCAGAAGGAGAGGTTATTGCCGCAGACAATATGGCAAAGGCGGCTGAGATTCTGTCCAAAAAAACAGGAGCGCTCCACTTGCGCACTCTTCAATCGCTAAACGATCTTTCTTCGGATCAATCAAATACCGTGGTTTTTGCACTTCCACTTGAAGTATTACGGGCGTTTGAAAAGTTTAACAATTCTAAGAATTAGACTATGGACCAAAAAATTAATTTGGAAAAAGCGCCAAAGCAGTTTTGCGAAAATATTACTGCGGCTTTCTCCCCGGAATATTTTGTATTGGCAATGCAAACAGGAGGAAACGCCATGGTGTACGCGATAACACCTAAACATGCAAAGAGGTTAGCTCAATATATGAATCATCAGATCTCAGAATATGAGAAGCAAAATGGAGAAATTGATACCAAGTGGGATCCTAACATCAAAAGCCCGATACAGATACATTCTGAACCAAATGCCTAAACATCAAAGAATGTAAGGTGAAGTAAGTGTGAAGTAAGTTAAGTATGGAGAATGAAGTAACGCCTGAAATTCGCGAAAAAGCGCTCGCTTTTTTAAATGCTCACCGCAAAATGGTGCTAAGCATTCTTGATAAAGAGAAACATCCTAACTCGTCGCTGTTGTTATACGCGGTAGACGATGATTTCAACGTATATTTCGGCACGCGAAAATGTTTTGGAAAATATGCGGCTCTCTCTGCGGACCCGCACGTGTCTCTTGCAGTGGTGGAGGAGAGTATTGATCCCTTGAAGGTGCTGGATATGCAGGGACGTGTAGAAGAAATATCTTCCGCAGAAACAAGCGAGAGATTAGAATTTTTTGAATCAAAAAACCCCTCAAAATATTATGTAAAAGACGCAGACGATTTTGTGATGTTTAAAGTGGTGCCGACTCACGCGAGATGGCTCGATGCAACAAGCGGAGAGTTAAAAATGTACGACATTGTATAGCACAGGATTATTCACTTGCTAAATTCATATTTCGCGCTAGTCTACAAATTAGATGTGTGAATAACGTCAGTGGAGGGAAGACTGATGTGGCATCATAAGATTGCACTCATTTTCAAAATTTCGCTCCTGTCGCTTGTGGCGTCCTATGTCGTGGCAGGGGATTATCAAGAGACACTCTTTCTTGAACTTGAAAAAGGGAAAACATATAGGCTCCCAGGGATTGTTTGTAATACCAAGGAGTCAATTGAATTCATCCAGTCCAACCTGCGAAAAAGTCTACCACGCGGGAAAATGATGTTTGAAATTGAACGCGGGCGAGCGCATGCAATTTTTCGGAAGAACACTCGTGATGATGTCGGTCTCTGTGAATTTGATTTGGCGCTGAAATTGCGCCCGAAAAGAACACTTCGGGTGATTGAGAGCGGCTACACTATCATTCCAGCTTTGGTGGAAGATCCAGACTCTAACAACTATGATTCTCATGTGGGATTTTTTTCGCTCAGTTTTAGCCCAATTGAGGGGAACGCATATGTTATCGTCGGGACATTTTTCAATGCCAATAAAAGAGTTGAGTTGAAATGGTAACTGCTTCTGGGGCTCGTGAGAGCCTCACTTTTTTGATTTGATATTTTTTAAGATGTGATATAAAGAATATGCAAAGCACTTGAGCTTTGTGACCGAAGGAGACTTGCCGGGGGTACAAAACCCCCGGTCTTTTTTAATTTCTGGTACACATTAGCTTAATGGCTCAATGCTTCTTAATGTAAATAGGGAAGAGTAGAGTCAGGTGCCCTAAATGTGGCTTTATTTGGAGAATATAAGAGTCGCACAATATATCTTTTGCGACACTATAGAATGGAACCATTCACAAAAGCCGTATCAAACTATGTTTAATCCGTATTCATGTAAGAACGCACTCTAAGGCGTCTATAAATGTATAAAATGTATAAATACATGCCTGTGTGCGCTAAAGTAGCCCCGTTGTAGTCTGAATTCTTTTAAAATTTTAAAATTCAGAAAGGTTTAACCTTTCTGGAGATTGCCCCTGGCCTATCCCCTTTCCCATGTGGGTCTATATTGTGCGACATTAAGTTTTTGGTATTGATCATTATTTATTTGCATCCGATTATCTTTACGGTTTCCTCAGTTAGAGCTTCAGCCTGTTTTTTCAGCTCAATAAAATAGTTCAAGGCGCTGTTATTATATTCGTAACTTTCTTTAGGTTTAGGAGAAGAGACGAAATTGATTTCTGCCATTGAATCAAAAAGGTTGTTTACGTAAGCCATATTGTATGCGATTTGTAATCCACTTGTACCAGAAGCGGAATTAAATTTTTTTACCAGAAAACCCAGATTATTTAAGTATATAGATATATCGAAACGACCATAGGTTATATTTAAGTGTTTTTTTTGGTCAAGTATACCTTTTGCTACTAAACAATTATAACCAGTAATACCTCGTATAGAATCAATGATCTCTAAATCTTTCTTGGTTGAATCGGACAGGAAAAACAAAATTCCAAGACATAAGCTAAGTATGGCGAGTATGTATTCAGATTGCCAAGTCTGTTTAGCAAATTGCCAAGTTAATGTTACTAAAGCAATAATTAATAGCAGTGTCAGTGTAAATATTTGAAGGTCAAAGATCTCATTCAGGAAGAGATTTATTGGAGACACCAAAATTATTCCAACGCCCAAAACTAAAAAAGCCAAACAGGTGACTTTCCATTTTTTTACGAGTGACTCATTTGTGTTTCTCTTTTTTAGATTTCTTAACATTGCTGTAAAATGGCTATAAATAATCGAGAGGATTCAGGTAGGCCTTAAGCGGTGCCACGGGGATACGGGCATTTGCGCAGTTGGTGCGGGTGCGTATATCACCGAGACGCAGGATTTGCACTCCACTACTTTCGTATACGGTGAAGTGCAGGTGTGGCCCCGTAGAGTATCCAGTGTTTCCACTGAGACCTATTGTCTCCCCTGTTGATACTTGCTGACCTTCATTTACAGTTATATGAGATAAGTGAGCATACAATGTGGAAAGGCCGTTTCCATGGCGAACGAGTATCCACTTCCCATATGAATAGCATCCAGGAAACTGGTCTGTATTGCCTGATGCTTGAACGATACCGCTCAGAGAAGATTTTACAGGAGTTGCAACGGAGGCTCTGAAATCTACCCCGTTGTGACCTTGTCCATTGTATGCGCCGGATTGAGCGAACGCAGTGTTTCCAAAATATTGTGTGATTTTTATTGCATCAAGCGGCCATCTAAGTATTCCTTTTCCGGCAGGAGGAATACGAGAAGGATCCGAAGTATATTCCAGCTTTGATTCTAACTCCAATATAGCCGCCTCAAATTCTTTTTTCGCCCTAACTTTTTCCTCAAGAATAGTTTGGTAGTTTGACTCCGTTTCTTTTGTTTCAGCAAGAAGTTTATTTTTTTCTTGCCGAGTTATATCGAGCGCCTTTCTTTGAGATGCAAGCTCATCGCGTTCAACGACGAGTTGTTCAAATTTCTTTTCGGATTCACTTTTGGAAGTTAAGAGCTCTTCTTTTGCTATCTCTAGAGTCGTTAGTCTGTCACGTAAAACTGTTTGAAACTGTTGTGTTGAACCAATTTCATCCCAAAACTCTGATACCTTTCCTGATCGAAGAATTGTTTCTACAAATGTTTGAGATTCCACTATATATATGTTTCGTATTGTCTCTGAAAGCGCCCCATGCCCTCTTTCTATTTGACTCTCCTGATCCGAAATTCCTCCCTCAAGTTTAGTAATTTCAAGCTCCGTAGTGGCTACTCGATTTTGAGCAACACTTACGCTGGCCGATACCTTTTGTCTTGTGATATCAAGTTCCCGAACAGTGCTCTCGAGTGTTCTCTTTTCAGATCCTACAGCATCCAGTTGCTTTTCGTACTCGGCTATTTCACGCTCCAAATTCTCTATCTCAGCATTACTTTTCTGAATTTCTTCTTGAATTTGGCTGGCAGTTTGAGCGTATATGTAAAAAAAAGGAAGAGCTATCAAGAATATTGGCACCAAAATTATAAATATCGTACAGATGGAGCTACGATACATATTCGATTGATTTCTTGATTCTCATAATCGCCTCCTCTTTGCCGAGTATATGAATAATAGAAAATGGGTCGATAGACTTTTCCTTTCCAGAAAGAGCATAGCGAAGTGGCCATAGTACCGCTCCCCTACCATTTTGGTTCGCATAATCCCAAATTACACTTTTAACATTTTCGGGGCTTTTGAAAGTGTTTTCTTCCGCTTCACTAATAATCTCTAAAATATTTTTTAGGTGCTTAACTGTTTCTTGCTTGGGCTCGTCCTTCCAGGTTATCAAATTGGTCTCAATTTTAGGTGGAGAAAAGAAATAATCGAACTCCCCTCCCCTAGACATCTCGTCTATATCGCTCCAAACACTTATACGCTCTTTAATTTGTGGAATGAGTCTTATTCCTATCTCCCTACTGAAATTTTGTATAGATGCCTTCTCAAGTTTTCTTATCGCCATATCACTAAACACGCTAGCCTCCATATTGAGTATGTATTCCCTATTTAACCACCTGAGCTTTTCTATATTGAATATCGCTCCACTTTTGTTCACTTTATTAATTTGAAATTCAGAAATTATTTCTTCTATTGAAAATATTTCCCTATCGTCTCCAGGGCTCCAACCCAAAAGCATAAGAAAATTAACGATAGCTTTTGAATCAAACCCATCTTCCCTAAGCTGTTTTACAATTGCGAAGGTATGTTTTCTTTTTGAAAGTTTTGATTTGTCTGGCGCCAAAATGAGTGGAAGATGCGCGTAGGTTGGCTCCGTATATCCGAGCGCCCTTTGTATGAGAATCTGTCTGGGCGTATTAGATATATGGTCCTCTCCTCTAATAACGTGGGTTATATTCATCTCATTATCGTCCACCACAGCCGCCAAGTGATAAAGAGGGTCCTCCAAAGAACGCGCAACAACAAAGTCTCCAAGCTCAGTCGTATCAAATGATATCTCTCCCCTTATAAGGTCATTGAAGGTAACTACCTCTCCTTTATTTCTAAGGCGCACCACCGAAACTTCTTTTGTATCATCCTCTTTTGATGGCTCTTTTGATATGTAAGCCCTGTTTGAATCGATAAGATTTTTGATTGCTTTATTATGTGTGTCAATAAGCTCCGACTGTCGGTACTTTTCATCAGCAGTAAGCTCTAGCCATTCCATCTGCTCTGTAATATCATTTTCGAATTCAGGCTTGTTTCTTTTCGTGTCGGTATCTTCTATACGCAGTACAAATGTACCGCTACTTTGTCTTGCGTACACGAAATTAAATAACGCGGTCCGTGCGGATCCCACGTGAAAGTAACCGGTCGGGCTTGGCGCCATCCTTGTTCTTACTGAATTCATATTAAGCGTGCTCAAGAGCGGTATCTAATATAACTCTTGCAATCTTGCTTGCCGAACCCGGACGCGCGAACTCTCTTGCCGCCTCAGACATTTCTCTTTTCATATTTTCATCCGAAATGATTCTGTCTATTTCTGCCTCAAGAATATGCTGGGTGACGTTTCTCTGCTTTAAGACAACCGCCGCACCACTTCTGGCGTAAGAAAAAGCATTCTTTGTCTGGTCGTGGGATATATCTTCTGGTATGGGAATCAATATAGAAGGTATGCCCCAAGAGGCAATTTCAAAAATTGTACCAGACCCCGCTCTTGAAATTACTAAATCTGTAATTCCGGCAACCATACGAAGTGCCAGTGTATTTAAAATCCCAAACGTACGATAACGATTATCGTATCGAATATTATCAACGATTGGTCTTGAAACAGCCTCTACTTCTTCCATGTTACTTTTTCCTGTCTGGTGAACTATATTATATTTTGCTAAGAGATTTGGTAATGCGTCCAAAATTACGTTATTTATAACTTCAGCGCCTTGAGAGCCTCCTAGCACAAATAAGGTTGGAACTGTTCTGTCCAACTTAAGAAATTCGTGCCCACCTTCGTCTGCGGGATGCTCTATCTCTCTCCTTATAGGATTTCCTACCAATGCTATTTTGTCCTGAACTTTCGGAGAAAATCCCTTTGCCGAGTCCGGATGTGCTATTCCTATCCATCTCGCAAAAGAAGAAGACCATTTATTTACTATTCCGGGCGTGGCATCAGATTCGTGAATAATTACAGGTATGCGCAACAATCGTGCAGCAAACAGTGTTGGAAAAGCGGCGTAGCCACCTTTGCTGAAAATCACATCGGGGTATAGGGAAAATAGCTGAAACGTCGCCCTTACTATTCCCCAGCTTGTTTTGAAAATATCGAAGAAATTTCTAATCGCTCCGCCATTCCTTCTAATTTTTCCGGCTGGAGTGGGTTTGTATTCTATTGCCTGAGCCAAAAGAGCTTCTGCGTCAAATGGCTTTGGTCCTACATAGTAAAGTTTTGGCTCTAAAAGCTTTCTCTCCTTTGCCACTTCATGTATTTGCTCAGCTACGGCAATTAGCGGATAAAAATGACCGCCACTTCCTCCTCCTGTTAGTACAATTTTCATGTTAGTTTTTCTTACGAACGAAGTGAGTTAGAAACAACTTGCACCCTGTTAAATCCTTTCGCCAAAGGCGAAAGGAAAATCAAAGCAAAGCTTTTATTTTATTTAACAGGGTCAAGAAATTGTAATTCATCTCATTCATAACATTTCTATGATACCCCGTGAAATACAATTGCGAAGCAATTGTCCCGAATGAAGCGAGGGATTTCACTGGGGTGTAAGTTTGTTCATTATATCACGCCGTTACTTTCCCCTTGCGTACCTGGATATGTTCAAAAGTATTCCAACACTACCTAGTGCTATAAGCATGGCGGTTCCTCCTTGGCTGATGAATATAAGCGGTATCCCCGTAAGTGGTGCAAGATTCAGCATGGCGGCTATATTTATAAACGCCTGCCCCACTATATAAGTTGTTATTCCTGTCGCAAGAATTGCTCCAAAATAATCAGGAGCACGGGCAGCCACTGAAAATCCTCTGGAGGCAAATCCTATAAATAGCCCCAGGATCGTTACAGAACCTATAAATCCAAATTCTTCGGCGGCCACAGCAAATATTGAATCACTCATTGGCTCTGGAAGATACGAGAATTTCTGAATACTCTGTCCAAAACCCCTGCCGAATGTTCCGCCCGAACCAACTGCAATCAGAGATTGTCTAACCTGGTAACTGGATCCTTGGGGATCACTGAAAGGATTCAAAAAACTTGTAAATCTATCCAGCACGTAAGGTCGTGCATACATTAAAATACTAAGCCCCAGTAAGGCAATTATGATAAGGACAGCTATATGTCTCCACTTAGCTCCTGCAGAGAGAAACATAGCCATCGCCGAAACAGCTATTACGATGAACGTTCCTGTATCCGGTTGCAGAAGTAAGATTGACGCCGGAATTATGAGAAGGGCTAGGAGTGCCCCGATTCCATAGCGCCAATCATCAAGTCGCGTTCGGTACTTTGAAAAATAAAATGCCAGCATTAAAATTGTTCCAATCTTTAAAGTTTCTCCGGGTTGAAATGAAAAAGGCCCCAACAACAACCATCTTTTTCCACCTCCAGACTCAAGACCAAGCCCGGGAATAAAAACTAATGCGGTCAATATTGCAGATATTATAAATAAATGTGGCGCCCACTTTTTCCATACTCTGTAATTTATTTTACTCGCTATATACGCAATAAAAATTCCCCCAAAAATACCTATGATCACATGATTTATTGCTACGGAAAAAACAGAGATGTTACTGCGAGCGAGTATCCCCAAAGAAGCAGATGCAAATATAAAAAATCCGGCAACAATGAGTGCCCCAGTAAAAAACATCAGGAATCTATCCGTGCTATTTCGTACTTTTAACATAGAGTTAAATGGCAACTAACGCTAATATTACACCAGCGCTTGCGAAAATAATTGAAAGTACCCAGTACCGCATTGTTACCTTATAGCCTGGCCATCCTATAGCTTGAAAATGGTTATGTATTGGTGTAACGAGTAAAAGTTTTCTATGTAGAAATTTCTTCCAAACAAAAACCTGCAAAATGACTGAGCCGACAGTCACAACGAGTAAAGCTCCAATTATCGGAAGAACGGTTATTCCAATTCCCTCTCCAAGCGTGTCAGTCATAAATGCTAAAACCGCAATGGTCAACGTGAGGCTCATTGTTCCGGTGTCACTGAGATAGAAGCGAGCCGGCGGAATGTTAAACCACAAAAAAGCTAGAAGCCCACCAACAACAGAAAGTGAAAAAGCTGCCAAATTAATTTGGTTTTGTACAAATGCAATTATCGCATAGGAGGCAAAAACCGATGCAAATACACCCCCGGCTAACCCATCAATGCCATCGATGATTCCGCTAGCATATAGAGCCAGTGAAGTAATAACAAAGAGCGGTATTATCAACCATCCTATTGTAATTGGATCAGAAAACGGAAAGCCAACCGAGACGACATCGAGCTTTGCCCAGAACCACCAACCGATAAATAAGGAAAGAACTACTACAATTAGTAGGCGGTAGCGAAGAGGAAGCCCGTCCCCATTAGGTCGAATTACAAGTATGTCATCCATAAGGCCAACTAACGCTCCACCAATTAAAGTGACAAGTGGAATCCATGTTTGATCACGTGACAAGAAGTCGAGCTTTACTGTGGCGCTGGAGCCCACGATCTGACCAAGCAAATACGCACTAATGATTGTTATTAATACACTTGCCCAAACCACGATCCCTCCCATTCTGGGAACCTTCCTATTTTCATCATTATGCAACTTTTGGGATATTGGAGCTGGCTTCCCATCGACTGTTGCGGAGGTGCTTTTCTTTTTCCAGGCTTTATATTTATATAGATAATGCGCAATTGTAGGGGTAATTGCGATACCAATTCCAAAAGAAAGTACAGCTGGAAACACAACTTTCACCACATCCGCAATAATCATATGAACCACTATACCATTTATATATGGCATATTTTAGTGCAAAATTGCCCCAAACTAGGACATCGGATGTCCTAGTTTTGGTTAGTTTTCTGAGGCAATGGTCTTTTGCGAAGCATCAACGAGCTTTTTCATATCATCAAAACGTCCTTCTTGTGTTGAATTAAGTACAACCGCTATTATTGGCCTTCTTAGACCAACATCAAATACAATAGCTAAGTTACCTCCCGCAAGATCAGTAAAGCCCGTTTTCCCACCTATTAAGCCAGGTATCTCTCCAAGTGCGTCGTTCGTGTTATTCGTCTGATGTACCCCACCGTTAGTAGAGCGCAACAGCATTCCGTTTTTTGCTGTTGCAAATAACAATTCAGGAGTTTCTCGTAAAATATGGAGTATCAATTGGGCAACGTCACGTGCAGACCCGTAGGCGCTTGCCATAGTCTCGCTCTCGTCAAGTCCGCTTGCGTCGGTAAAGTATGTTTGACGCAGTGACAACTCTTTAGCCTTCTCGTTCATCCTCCAAATTGTCGCTTCATTAGTTGGTGCGTTTAGATATTTTGCCCGTATTCGTATTTCAGATGCTTCGGACAGCGCCTCGGCTCCGTCATTGGAAGATTCTATAAGTGTAAAATCCATTAAATCTTGTGCCCTCCATATTTCATTTTCAAAAAGACCGCTATCGCCTTCTCTGGATAATGATCTTTCGGTTATAGTAACCGGAGTATCCGGGTCCAGTACTTCATCTGCGACAGAGACAAGCATTAGTTTTGTGACTGATGCAAGGGGGAGTTGCTTTCCCGCATTCTTATGAAATAGCACTTCTTTTTTCTCAACATCATAGACTATGGCGGCGCTTGCTATCAATTGAACGTTAGAAAAATAATTAAATTTTGCTTCTGGTGCAGACGCTAGTTGCGAATTTGGATCTCGGAGAAAAGTGTTTTCCAAATAGTCTATGCCCAAAAAAAGTACAAGAATAGACACCAGTACAAGCCCTAGAGCAAAAGACCTTTTATTCAGCATTCCCGTTTCATTCATCATATTCTTTCAGTTCTTCCGATTTCTTTTCATCCCCTTTCGAAAACTCCACTAGTGCAGAGTGAATTCCCTCAAAATCTGGCAGATCGTTTTCTGAAGATATTCCGATATGCGCCAGAAGCTCAATTGTTGGCCTGTACACATACTCCCTAGAATCATTCGGATTTTTTATGCGCTCTATGAGTTTTCGTATTAACAATAGCCGTACTGTTGAAGAGGAATTTACACCGCGTATATAATCTATTTTTGAACGCGTCGAAGATCCAATGTACAAAAGTATGGCAATTACCTCAAGTCCGGCAGTGCCGATATCTCTCTCTATAAACTTCTGTTGTATTGAGGCAATTTTTTCTGATATGAAAGGCGCGGTTGAAAGTCCCACTGCAGAATCAGTTTGTATTAGTGTTATGCCGGAATTCTCGCGTCTTTTTATTCGCTCGTCCAGCTCTTTTACCGCTCTCTCAGCGTCTTCGTTAGAGCATTCCAATAATTTTGGTATTCTATTTTTATAAATCACGTCTCCCTGTATCAAAAGAATAGCCTCCAATGAGGCCGCCAGATCGGCTTTGTCTTGAGTTTTGTCATCCATACTAATTCCCGTATCTAGGGATATTCACCGAATCAGATTCGACCATAATATCACTAAATGTACCCGATTGTGAGGCGAATATACTCCCATTTTTTAATAGTTCAAGAAGAGCAAGAAAGTGTACAACCACTTCTTCTTTTGAAGATTCAGTGGTTAATGATTTGAAAGAAGTCCTAGTTGCTTTGATAAAGCGCCTGTGCAGACTCTCAATCGTTTCTTCCAAAGATACGACAGGCGCAACGTGGGCAGTCTCTTTGTAGACATTTACGGGCAAGCTTTCTGTGAGATTTTTCGCGGCTCCCTCAATATTTGAGAGTGTTGCCTCTCCTGGCAAAAAAGCATCAATTCGCATTTGTACCCCTTTGGCAAGAGTGAGTTGGCAAATTCCCCAAATCCCCTCAACATGTTTAGAAGCTTTTTTTATTAGCTTATATTGGGCGAGACGCCGCTCCAACTCCTCTATACTCTCTTCTTCTTCTTGTGTAAGTTCCAAGGATGGTAAAAGAGACCGAGATTTTATCAACAAAAGCGTAGCCGCAACGAGTACAAACTGCGCAGTTTCGCCTATTGGCATTTCCATTACATTAGAAATGTATTTCAAATAATCATCAGTAACTTCAGCCAAGGACAACTCGTTTATGTATAATTTTCTCTCTTGAATTAGGGATAATAACAAATCCAGCGGACCTTGAAATTCTTCTGTCTGAACAGTGAACTGTGGCATATATCACAGGACAAACATTCCGTTTTTATAAATAATTGTTCGTGTTTCGTTATAAAAATGTGCAGTAACTGTCCGCGACGTTGTTGAAATGATATCGGTGTGCACTGAGGAGTCGTTAAATCCTAAGTTTTCAGACTGTTTTTTTGTTAGCTTTGAAACGTCGCCCGTGTACGCATCTTTGTATGCAGAACCTAGCGCAATATGGGTGTTCCCATTTGTCCCTCCCATGTTTTCATCAAACAAAGTTTCTGCCATGAATTTTGTTATCTTGGAGTGCCTCTTGTCAGTCAGAGAAAACTCGCCAACCTTGTCTGCGTTTTGAGTTGCAATCATTGCCTTAAGTACTTTTTCATTTTTCTTTGCCTTACTTTTAACTACCCTTCCTTTTTTAAATTCAAGCTCAATTCCAGTAATTAAATTTCCATAACGATACAACGGTTGATTAAAACGTATCCACCCCTCGGTCCCCCGCCAGTCCGGCGAGGTGAATATTTCAAAACTAGGTATATTTGCACCACTTCCACCGAGCCACTGACGCTTTTCCCCCGGCGTGATCCACAAATCAACGTCTTTTCCAAAAATGTGGAACTTTTCCGTTTTTTTAGTAATCGCATTTAATTTTTTCCGATTTCGCTCAATTTCCAATTGTACTTTTCTCCAATTTTTTACAGGATCCTTATCATTTAAAAAACATGCCTTTTCTATCTGACGCCAGTACTCTTTCTCAGTTAGATGAGCTTCTTTTGCCATTGCAGCCGTACCATATAGACAAAGTGTCCAGCTAAATTTCCCCTTTGCTTCCTTTTGGTTGCGCCAGTCCATATACGGCTTATATGCCTTACCGCGTTGCATTATTTTCTTGGGATCAATCCCTTTAAGCTCGTGAGGATTAGTTTCAGCAATGATGTAAATGAAGTGATCAATTTGATCTATAAGGCCCCGCATATATTTTGTCGGAAAAAAGTCCAATTGGTGTGGTTTTGCTCTAAGATAAAAGTCCTTTCCGATTTGGTAGCGGTCATTTCCGTCCGGTAGATAATTAGAAATGATATGGCCGCCTGATTCCAAAATTTCGTTTCGTATTGCCACGTATAAGGGCTTTGAAATCTCACTGGCGGTAAGCAACACTACATCACCTTTCTTTATTCCCTTACCGCCCCAAAGTGCATAGTGCACCATTACTTTTGCATAGTTTTTGAGTATTTTTTCCGAAGGAATATAAGTCATAGTTACTCATCTTGCTCAGATAAACGTGTGTCAATTCGGCTCATGTCGCGAGGAAAAGGTGTTGCCTCTTTTACATTCTGAAGCTCAAGCATACGTGCAGTGAAGCGCTCTAATCCAGTTGAACATCCCCCATGCGGAGGGATGCCATATTTGTGCATTTGCAAATAGAATGAGAATTTGTCCGGATCGAGCCCTCTTTTTTCCATCGCATTAAACATTTCATCGTATACATGGAAACGCTGCGACCCGCTATTTATTTCAAGTCCACGAAAAAGCAAATCAAATCCTGTTGAAATTTCCGGATTTTTCTTGTCCGGATAAGTATAAAACGCTCGCTTCTTTGTCGGAAAATGAGTTATGAAAACAAAATCACTGTCGTGTGTTTTTTGCGCCCATTCGCAAATCTGCCTTTCGTGCTCGGGCTCTAAATCAGGCTCACCAAGAGCTTTTCCGCCAAACTCTTTTTCAATTATTTCCTGTGCCTCTTTGAGAGTAAGATATGGGAATTCACCTTTGGGCAGCTTTGGTGCTTCAACCCCAAAACGCTTAAAAATATCTTCGTGCCTTTCTGCAACCGCAACACATACTTCCCTAACGACCTCCTCGAGCATCTTTGTGACATCCTTATAATCTTTAATGAATGCCATTTCAAAATCCATTTGTGTCACTTCCGCAAGGTGCCTTGTGGTTGCGTGCTTTTCTGCCCTAAATACTTTGGCAACAGTAAATGCACGCTCAAATGCACCGGTCATTATTTCTTTGTAAAATTGTGGACTTGTCGCAAGAAATGCGCTTCTGTCCTTAAAATATTCAACCTTAAATGCCTCTGCGCCACCCTCGGCATCTCCTCCTACGATGGCTGGCGCCTGAAATTCTGTAAAATTGCGCTGTATGAGAGCCCAGCGATATGCCTGCACAATAGAGGCTTGTAGGGTAAAAATGTCACGCTCACGCTGTGAGCGGAGCGTATACGGGCGGTAATCCAAAAGAGTATCTAGGTTTACATCTGTCTCTTTCTCAAATGGAAGCTCTTGTGCTTCTGCAAGTACATTAATGTCTGTAATTGAAAGTTCAATATTTCCATTTTGTTCGTCTTTCTTCATATTATCTGGTCGCTCTTTCACTTCCCCTTCAACCTGCACTACCCATTCACCCTTTACTGTTTCTGCAACCTTAAAAACATTTTCGTTTTTTGCATTCACCACTGCTTGTACGTTTCCGCTTCTATCGCGAATTACAAGAAAAATAAGCTTTCCGTGATCACGACGCACCTCAATCCATCCCGATATAGAGACGGCTTTGCCAATATGTTGCTCTAATTCGTTTATTAATGTTCTTTCCATAAAAATAATTCTGGTATGATATAATGTAATATCATACTGTTACTCCTATCTTTTCTCGTACTATTTTCATTTTTGCCGACGCCACGGCTTTCGCTTTTTTATTTCCCTCCTCTAGTACTTTGCGCACGTCTTCATCGGTAATTTGCGCACGCATTTCTCGAAATGGTGCGATCATTGCATCCAAGTCTTCAATGAGCGCTTCTTTTATAGCCTTGTATTTGCCCTCGTTTTCTTTATACAGAGTCTCTAGTTCGCCCTCGCTTTTAAGTAGCCTATGAATTGCGTACACATTTTTGGGTTTTTCTCCGCTTGAGTCGGTCACTATGCTCATTACAGTTTCCTCAATTTCATTCCTTGACCCGAATAGCGGAATGGTATTGTTGTAGCTTTTGCTCATTTTCTGACCATCAGTGCCTGGTACTGTCGCTATATCTTCCGGAATCATATGTTCAGGTAGCTTGAATGTTTCTCCATATAGGTTATTAAATTTTTCAGCAGTGTCTCGTGCATACTCTACATGCTGTTGTTGGTCTTTTCCAACCGGTACCACGTCAGCATCATAAAGGAGAATATCTGATGCCATGAGCATCGGGTAGGTAAATGTTCCAACTGATATTTCCTTATTCTTTGCCTCTGCGTCTTTAAATGCATGTGCACGCATTAAATACGGCATTGTCGTTATACAGTCAAATATCCACGCGAGTTCGGTGTGTTCAAATATTTTTGATTGTTGGAAAAATGTCGTTTTTTGCGGGTCTAATCCAATGGCCAAATAACCCCGCACGATATCTTTGATGGATTCACGAATCTCCTCAGGGTTTTTCTGAGAGTGCCATGAAGTGAGCGCGTGATAATCAGCAACGAACACGAAATTCTGATACTCGTCCCGAAAATCCACAAATTGTTTCATTGCGCCAAAATAGTTCCCCAAATGAAGGCGACCGGTGGGTTTTACTCCTGAAAGTAGTCGTTTTTTAGTAGACATACTGACGATAGTAACAGAAAAAATAGCGCTACGAAAGGCGGTTTTTGGCCTTCTCCACAGCGCGTACGACTCGCAGTACATTGTATGAGTATTTGCCTTTGAGATGTTTGTGCGCTGGAGCAAGTTTCTCATCACCACATTTTTTAAATGCCACTCGTATGCATTTGTGATCGTCCTTCGGCGGAAGCACCACCAGCCTCGCAAGCTTCGGATCTAATTCAAGCAATTGCTCTATGTGTCCCGATATTGTAGATGGAGTGAGTGAGCGCTCCTTGGCGGTATCTTTTAATGACCTTTTTCCATCAAGTAGTTTTTTTGTCTTCTCCAATGTAGTTTCTTCCTGTTTTTTGCCACCAACTTTGCCGGCTCTATCTTTTAAAAATCCACTGTGCATTTCCTGCAATTTTCCTTTACTAAAACCCTCCACAACTAGTTCCCATCTTTTTGACGCAGCGCGTGCTTTTGTATCAAAGTGACGCACTCTCTCATCCACCGTGAACGCCATTTCATGTATTCCGTGCAAAATCATATGAGAAAGTCGCTTGCCGCGAGACAAGGCCACGTATCCTTGACCTGGAGTAAATGCTTTTGATAGATCTATTTCCACCGCATCCAGACTCATTCCCTGACTCTTATGCACGGTAATCGCCCATGCGAGGCGCAGTGGTATTTGTGTTACCGTTGCAAGCACTTTTCCGTCTTCTTCTATTTGCCACTGCGCCTCGTCAACCACGATACGCTTTCCCGCAAGGGTTTCCACTAGAGGGAGTCCGTGTTTAAAATCAATAACCGTGCCCCGCGTCCCGTTTGCATAGCCCGCTTCAAAGTTGTTTTTAACAAACATTACCACAGCGTCTTTTTTAAGCTCCAACTGCTCCGGTGCAAGAACACTCCTCTGTAGTCCTTCCACAAGATTTTTACGACCTTGCGAGCGCGCGGTGTACGCTTTTGATTTGCCTGAAAGCCTTTTAAGACAGTCACGATTAACTGCATCTGCGTCTCTATTGTGAGTGTAAAGTCGGGTCGGCTCAACTCCGCCGGGGAGCTGTGCAGGAATGCGTTTAAATATATTCTCCCGCTCCTTTTCCTGAAGTGTTCCTTGTCGCATAGCCTTCAGAAACGCCACTAACTCTTTGTCAGCGTGACGATGCTGCTCCTCTAAATAGCAGACGCGGATATCGGAGCGCTCCCACGCAGGAGCGATGTAAGCAAATTGTGAATCGTTTGCCTTAGAGACCGGTGGTAGTTGAAAAAAGTCTCCGCAAAATACCACTTGCAGGCCTCCAAAAGGCTCTTCGGTTCGCCTGAGCGCCCGAATTAAAGCATCTAAAGATTCCAGAAAAGAGGCACTGAGCATTGAAATTTCGTCAATGATAAGTACGTCAGTGTTTTCAAAGCGCTTTACCAACTTTTGCCGCTGAGTGAGCGAATCAAGTGTGTAATCGTCCAGATATTCCCGGGCTCCAATGCCAGAATAGGAATGCACCGTTGTGCCACCGAGATGTGTTGCGGCTATGCCAGTGGACGCGGTAACTGCTACAGCAACCCCTTTCTGTTTTAAGTATGAAATGTATGACTGCAGTACGTAGGTCTTCCCGCTTCCCGCCTCACCAGTTAGAAACACATTCCGTCCGGTTTTAAGAATAGAAAGAGCCGTTTCTTGACGCATTGAGCCATAGTAGCATGCCTCAAGTTTGCGCAGAGTTTATTCGGGGATCGCTAAGAGGAATTTCAACCACAAATATAGAGCCTCTATTCTCCCCTTTTGACTCTGCCCATATTTTTCCATTGTGCTTCGTGATCATTTCTCTCGCCACATACAATCCAAGCCCAGTACCCGTAACATTTATTTCATTTGCATTTCGCGCACGTACAAACTTATCAAAGAGCTTAGGAAGTGCCTCTGCCGGAATACCTGCCCCGGTATCAATGACCTTCACTCGTCCGATATTGCGCGCAATGTCTTTTTCAACACGAACTGTTACCGAACCTTTCGGTGTGTACTTTATTGCATTATCAACAATGTTGCTGATAACGTGCTCAAGTTTTGAAGTATCAGCATAAATTGGGTACGGACCTTTTCCATCATCGTGATATTCAAGATTAAGTTTCTTCTCCTTCGCAGAAAGTGCCAGCTCTGCGACCACACTCTTTGCCATAATCCCTAAGTCAGTGTATTCCATCCGATATTCCATCTTCCCCTGCTCAATACGGGACACGTTTAGGAAATCACTTACCGTATCTACCATTCGCGCACTTGAGGAAAAAATTGTCTCTAACACGGTATTTACTTTCTGTGGCAATTCGCCATACGATCCCTCTAGCATTAAAGAGGCGTACCCTTTTATAGATGTAAGTGGAGTACGAAGCTGGTGAGCTGCCATTGAAAGAAATTCCGACTTTTGTCTATCAAGCTCTCTTAGGCGTGTATTTGCATCTTCAAGGTTTTCTGCAAGTTTTTGAATTTGCTCTCTTGCTTCTACCTCGCTATCGACACTTCTAATCAAAATAGTACCAATAACTATTGTTACAAATAAAAGCGCTCCATTTATAATCTGATCACGCAATGTATCCTCTAAAAGCATTCTTATAAAAATAAAAAGCCACAAGGTGAATGTTAGGAACTCGGTTGCAATAACCTTAAGGTTGAACAAGCGGTGCTTGAGCATCGCATACGCAACAAGAGCGATGTAAATTGAGGCAGAAATATTTCCGTACGGCAAAATGGCTATGTCAAACCAAAGGAAATAGTTTGTTATCCCGCCAGCATACCCAATGACGGTTCCAGCGAGCATATATTGCAATTGCGCACGCTCAGTCCCGGTGGCTTCAGGTAGGCGCCTTGCAATAAATATGACCGCAAGTACCGCGTATAGCACCCATATAATAAGAAATGGCAAATATAGTGGACCTGGAGTGGGCCAAAAAGCAAAAATCAATTTTTCACTTACACCTTGTATGAAAAGTGGAGTCCAGTTTAAAACAGCGAAGCATATGGCCATCAAATACCCAACAATAATGGTCTTGGTAAATCCAAGATTTTTGTTTATAAAAGCCGTTGTAAAATGCAGATAAAAGAATGGAATAAAAATGGCACCAAACATAAACATTTGAACCCAAAACAAGGCCTCTTTAGGAGTACTTGAAATCTGCCAAAGAAAGTACGAAAAGCTCCAAAAGCCAACTGCAATTGTAAAGAAAAAGAAAGTTATATGAGTCGCTTTACGATAGTCTCTCAAAAGAACAAGTAAGCCCAAGACAATACTTGTAACAATATTTATTATTGCAGAAATAGCGAACAAATTCATAAAAAAATCGGGAACACTGCTAGTATAGCAAATGTTCCCGATCTGATTACACAGCTTGCGCTGTTTTTGTCGCAATCGCGACCGTGTGAATGTTGTGACGTTCTGTGCGGAAAGAAAGGTCAAGAAAGCCCCCTCCGACAAGAATGTCCTCAAATTGTCCAACGGTGCGATATAGCATTTTCCAGTCCACGACCTGGCGTAGGAAGTAGGCCTCCGAATTCGGATGAATGTGGCAGGTTAGAAAAGAGCCACCTTCAGGAAGATATCGGTAAATCTTGCGTAGTAGCTGGACTGCTAATTTATCTCGCAAGTAGTCCATAAGGCCCATCATCTCAATGATGTCGGGTCTGAACTCACCGAGTATGCGATCAAAAAACAGCACGTCACCAAGGCGGGTCTCAACAAGATCAGCTACACCACAGTCGCGCGCAAGTGCTTCTGCGTGGGCAAGCGCAGTCTCGTCTTGATCTATTAAGACTGCACGTATGTGTACATTTTGACTCCTTCTCAACGCGGAGAGTGCCTCTATGACAGCTTGTGCTGATCCAGCGGCGAGCGAAAGAATTTTAACCTCTCTATTTGGCGAATTGTTGGCCTGATTGATAATTGCACGACAAAGCTCCTCGCGCGCAATGATCAACCGATTCCGCACCGCCTGTGCGTTCCGGACATTCATCCAAAACATATCAAGAGTGCGGGTAAACCAATTTTTTCCCTCGCCATGGCTAAAGTTGTAACAAGCATCAAGTGCTTGCCACTTAGCCGAACCTTCCTTAACTCGACGACTGTTTTTGGAAAGACCGTCAACGTACCAGCAGTTGATTGCTGGATACTGGTCATTCAGACTGAGAAAGAACTTTTTTGCATGAACGTAGAGAGCTGTCACCACCATAAACGGCAGCACCAGTCGATACGGCCACACTGTATGCTCAAAGATCTCTGTTGAGACTTTTGAGCGAACATAGCGCGCCGGTCGAGCAATTTTAGCGCGACCAACAATTGTGGTTTCAGCCATTTTTCTACTCCACGGATTATTCCCACAATAGTATAACAGTTACGTCAATTTTTTCTACAACCGCTGAGCGGCGATGTATACAAGTACAAACGATACTGCCATCCAGCCAAGAATGAATTCCGGGACGAAAAATGCCGTAATGTGGCCGCTAAACTGCCACAACTCTGTCAGAAACGGAAGAGAATGCCACGTTGCCAGCATCATCGCGGTTGTGGCCAGACCCA